>Ga0116226_10003548_pt1 | contig 13756 bp, 8 predicted proteins | sample S1TSphfallax_FD_89692 | JGI IMG/M metagenome (GOLD analysis project Ga0116226, IMG submission 89692) | Host-associated microbial communities from peat moss isolated from Minnesota, USA - S1T2_Fa - Sphagnum fallax MG | ecosystem: Host-associated > Plants > Peat moss > Unclassified | place: USA...
ACCTTGGTGCCGGCGCCGATGAACAGCGGGCCGCGCTCTTCCAGGTACCACAGACCATAGGCCACCGTCTCGCCGGCGCCGTTCGAGATCAGCACGCCGTTGCGGCGGCCTTCGATCGGGCCCTTATAGGGGGTATAGCCATGGAACATGCGGTTCATGATGCCGGTGCCGCGGGTATCGGTGAGGAATTCACCATGATAGCCGATCAGGCCGCGCGAGGGGGCCAGGAAGGTCAGGCGCAGCTTGCCGCCGCCCGAGGGCTTCATGCCGGTCATCTCGGCCTTGCGCTGGCTCATCTTCTCGACGACCACGCCCGAATATTCCTCATCGACGTCGATCACCACGTCTTCGAGGGGCTCGAGACGCTCGCCGGTGGCTTCGTCGGTCTTGAACAGCACGCGCGGACGCGAAATCGACAGTTCGAAGCCCTCGCGGCGCATCTGCTCGATCAGCACGCCGAGCTGCAATTCGCCGCGGCCGGCCACTTCGAACGCGTCGCGCGATTCGGCTTCGGTGACGCGGATGGCGACGTTGCTTTCGGCTTCGCGCATCAGGCGGTTGCCGATCTGACGGCTGGTCACCTTGTCGCCTTCCTGGCCGGCCAGCGGGCTGTCATTGACGGCGAAGGTCATGGAGAGCGTGGGGGGATCGATCGGCTGGGCGTGCAGGGCCTCGGTCACTTCCGGCACGCAGATGGTGTCGGCCACGGTGGTCTTGGTCATGCCGGCCAGGGCGACGATGTCGCCGGCTTCGGCCTGCTCCAGCGCCAGGCGCTCGATGCCGCGATAGGCCAGGATCTTGGAGACGCGGAACTGCTCGATCAGGGTGCCGTCGCGCGACAGAGACTTGACCGCCTGGTTCACCTTGACGGTGCCCGAGGCGATGCGGCCGGTCAGCAGGCGGCCGAGGAAGGGGTTGGCTTCCAGCGTGGTGGCCAGCATGGCGAACGGCGCCTCGGGCTCGCTCTTGGGCGGCGGCACGTGGGCCAGCACCAGGTCGAACAGGGCAGACAGATCCTTGCGCGGGCCTTCGAGGCTGTCATCGGCCCAGCCATCGCGGCCGACCGCGAACAGGGTGTGGAAGTCGAGCTGCTCGTCGGTCGCGTCGAGCGCGGCAAAGAGGTCGAACACTTCGTCATGAACTTCGTGCGGACGGGCGTCGCCGCGGTCGACCTTGTTGATCAGCACGATCGGACGCAGGCCGAGGGCCAGCGCCTTGCCGGTGACGAACTTGGTCTGCGGCATCGGCCCTTCGGCCGCGTCGACCAGCACCACCACGCCATCGACCATCGACAGGATACGCTCCACCTCGCCGCCGAAATCGGCGTGGCCGGGGGTGTCGACGATATTGATGCGGGTATCTTTCCACACAACGCTGGTGCACTTGGCCAGGATCGTGATGCCACGTTCCTTTTCCAGGTCGTTGCTGTCCATCACGCGCTCGTCCACCTTCTGGTTATCGCGGAAGGTGCCGGACTGGCGGAGCATGGCGTCGACAAGGGTGGTCTTGCCATGGTCGACGTGGGCGATGATGGCGATGTTACGGAGGTTCATGACACTCACACAGTAGAAAGAGTGGACTCGACTAAACGAGCAAGATTTGTTTCAGGACGCGGCCCCATATGGCTGATCACCTCGGCGGCGCAAATGCTGCCGGTGCGGGCGCACAAGCCTGCATCGCGTCCATGGGTATATGCATAGAGAAAGCCGGCGGCATATAAGTCACCGGCCCCCGTCGTGTCAACCAGTCGTTGCGTCGGCTCGGCCGGCACCGAGACGGTTCCATCCTTTGTCACGACCGTCGACCCCAGCGCGCCGCGGGTGATCGCCGCCAGCTCGACATGGCCGCGAACCGCGCTGAGCGCTTGGTCCAGGCCGCTTTGATAGAGGGCGGTGATCTCGGCCTCGTTGGCGAACAGCAGGTCCACATGATCGGCCAGCAATGTCAAAAAAGAATCACGATGCCGCTCGACGCAGAACGGATCGGACAATGACAAAGCCACTTTGCGACCGGCCTGGTGTGCCAAGGCGGCGGCCTTCAGAAAAGCCTGCTTGGCGTCGGCACGGTCCCACAGATAGCCTTCGAGATAAGTGACCTGGGCGCCCGTTATCAGCGCTTCGTCGACATCGGCCGGGGTCAGTTCGACACAGGCGCCGAGATAGGTCTGCATGGTGCGCTGGGCATCCGGCGTCACCATGATCATGCAGCGCGCGGTGGGCGCCGCCTGCGTGCCGGCTTTGGTGGGGAAATGGACGCCGAGGCTGGTCAAGTCATGGCGGAACACGGCGCCGAGCTGGTCGTCCTTGACCTTGCCGATGAAGCCGACCTTGCCGCCTAAGGACGCGATCCCGGCCGCGGTATTGGCGGCCGAACCACCCGACACTTCGACCGCCGGCGGCAGGCGGCGATAGATCGCCTCGGAGCGCTCGGCATCGACCAGGGTCATGATGCCTTTTTCGACCCCCAGCTCGGCCAGCAGCGGCTCTTCGACGCGGGCGAGAACATCGACGATGGCGTTGCCGATGGCGGCGACGTCGTAGGTGGCGTGCAAGGCAGGTCCTCCGGGGGCAGCGAAACTCGCGCGGAGTATAGCGATGGCTGCTCCCCGGACAACTGAAATCAGGCCGCGCGGCCGGCCTTCTCCTTCTGATAAAGCGCGAATTCCTGCGCTTGGGCGCGGGCGATCGAGGGGCGTTGCAACAGGTGGTCGAGATAGGCCGCCAGCACGGGCCAGGCATCGAGCTCGACCAGCCGAGTGAGGCGGGCCCAATTCAGCACGGTGACGAGGTAAGCGTCGGCGACGCTGAAGCGGTCGAGCAGCGTTTCGCGGCCGGTCAGATGCGTCGTCAGCGTGGCGAAGGGGCGCTCGACCAAGCCCTGGATGTAGGCCTTGACCTCGTCCGGCGTCCCCTCGGTCAGCAGCGGGTAAAATATCGCCTTATGCAGCTCGGTGGCGGTGAAGGACAGCCAGCGCAGCATCTGGTGACGATCGCCGCCATCGAGCCCGGCCCCAGGTGCCAGGTCGGCGATATAGCTCAGCACGGCGACGTTCTCGCTCAGCAGAGCACCGTCGTCGGCGCGCAGCACGGGGACCCTGGCCATCGGATTGATATCGCGGAAATCCGCGTCACCGGCCCGCAGGCTCTTGCGGTCGACCGCGATGTAGCGCGCCTCAAGTCCGGCTTCGTAAAGGGCGATGCGGCTGGCCATCGAACAGGCCAGGGGAAGGAAATAAAGGTCCATCGAACGTCTCCTATCGTTGAGTTTTGTACCGTATCGTATGAAAATGCCGTCGAACAAGGATTTTATGCGAAATGGTACAAAAAGAGAGAATGAGGCGCGGGCGGCCGCGTGCCTATGATCCGGACAAGGCCTTGACTCGCGCCATGGCGCTGTTCTGGGAGCATGGCTATTCCGCGACGTCGCTCGACGCGCTGAGCGAGGTCACGGGCATGAACCGGCCCAGCCTCTACGCTGCCTTCGGTGATAAGAAGGCGCTCTATCTCAAGACGTTGGCCACCTATCACGAGCAGGCGCTGGCCGGGATCGACTGGGCCTTCTCGGCCCCGACCGTGCGCGAAGCGCTCGAGCGTTTCTTTGCCCTGGCGCTGAAGCTGCATCTGTCGGGAGATGGGGCGCAGCGCGGCTGTCTGCTGACCGGCACGGCGGCGGTGGAATCGGTCCATGATGCCGAGATTCGCGCCATGCTCGCTCAGTCCGTGGCCGACTACGATGCCCGCATCGAGGCGCGCCTGCGCCTGGCGCAAAAGCAGGGTGAATTATCCGAACGGGCCGATCCGGCCGGTCTGGCCAGGCTGGTGTCGGCCGCGCTTTACAGTTCGGCGGTGCGGGCGCGGGCGGGGGATACGCGGGAGGGTATCGAAGCGACCGACAAGCTGGTGGTCGATCTGGTCTGCGCGCGTTGAGGGGCGGGGTTGCCGCTCAGTAGACCAGCATATCCTTGATCAGCACGTCGCCTTTCCATTCCTGGCCGAGTCCGGCCTCGACGGCGGCGTGAATCACCTTCTTGGCTTCGCTCGATCCCTGACCGGCCGATTGCAGAATCTCGAAATTGCGGTTGGGGAATTCGCGGTCGGCCTTGTCCTTGATGGTGTTCTTCAGCGCTTCCAGCTTCCGGGCATTGTCGAGGTCGGTGCCGGCCAGCCAGGCATTGATCTTGAGATGCTTCCAGCCGCCATCATCGGTGCGCATCATCACCATGATGGGGGGCAGCGCGATGAAGTTCGGCGGCAGCTTGCCCTCCTTCTGCTCGCCACCCAATTTTATGTCCTTGGCGTAAACAGAAGATGACGCCAGGCCGACCAGCAGCATCGCGGCTAAAATCCTGGATATCGGGCTGACCCTGTTCATGCTCTCACACTATCCCCCGAGCATTAGGCGGTTTGCTTTTTTTACATGATACACAATATGTCGACAAAATAGCGGATAATATTCGCAACCCGGCTGTTGGCGGGCTGGGGTGAAAGGCATATTTTGAGGCCGCATAGATCTCCGAAAGGACAGCTTATGATTGTGCGCCGGACTTCCCTAATCTCGCTGCTCGCTACCGTGCTGCTGGTCGTTTCCGTCCAGACCGCCGACGCCAAGAACAAGACGGACGACACGCCGCAGGCCAAGAACGAGATCACCGCGAAAGCGCCCGCCAACTATCTGGCCCTTTCGCGGCTGCATATGCCGGTCCTGGTCGATCGGAACCGGTCGTTCCGCAATCTGGAGCTCGAAGTTTGGCTGCTGCCGGTCGATGAGGAAAATCTCGCTCTTGCCCGTTCGCAGAAAAAGGCCATCATGGCGGGCCTTCAGGAAGACTTCTCGAACTATGACTGGGAAGCCTTTCAGGATGCGAAAAAAGGTCCGGATATCGCCAAAAAGATCGTCGCTGCCACCGTGGAGCGGGTTTCCGGCGCCAAGCTGCAGGACGTCCTGATCAAGACGTTGCTGCTCAGATGAATGAAAAGAAATTAGGGAAGGTACGATGACGCAGCATATCGATGAGCTTAAAGACCGCATCATCCAGCAAGCGGTCGACATCGGGCGTCAAAAGCTATCCGCTGAAAAGCAGGTGCTGGCGGAACGCCTGATCAGGGCGTCCTACGCCAATGTCGCGCCCGAGGATGTGCTGAGGCGCGATCCCGAGACCCTGTTCGGCGGTGCCGCCGCCTTGCTCGATTTCATGAGCGAGCGCAAGCCGGGCGCGCCCAAACTCAGGGTCTATCTGCCGCGCTACGAGAATGCCGGCTGGGAAGGCGAGCACGGCGTCATCGAGATCGTCAATGACGACATGCCCTTTCTGGTCGACAGCCTGTCGGCTGCGCTGCAGAAGCGTGAGATCAACATTCACCTGCTGGTCCATCCGATTCTGGCGGTCGCGCGCGATGAGAAGGGCCACCTGACCGATATCGCCGACAAGGCTGGCCGCGAGCATCGCCTCGAAAGCGTGATGCATATCGAGATCGACCGCCTGGCCGCTGCCACCGACCCGGCCGAGCTGGCCGCGGAACTGCTGGCGGTATTTGCCGATGTGCGCGCCGCCGTCGAGGATTGGCAGCCGATGAAGAAGGCGGTGCTCGCCGCCATCGAGGGGCTGAAGACCGCCCAAATACCGGAAGCGGCGGGCGACGTCGCCGAGACCCGCGAATTCCTCAAATGGCTGTGCGACGACAATTTCACCTTCCTCGGCATGCGCGATTATGATTTCTCGCCGGGCACCGACAGGGTCGGGGTGCAGCCGGACAGCTGCCTCGGTCTGCTGCGCGACGTGTCGCTGGGGCTGTTCGACAGCGATTCGCATGGCCAGAAGGCGGGGCCCGAGGTCGAGGCCTTCCTGCGTCCGCATTTGCTGGTGCTGACCAAGGGCGATCGCCTCTCCACCGTGCACCGCTCGGTGCAGCTCGACGTGATCGGCATCAAACGCTTCGACAAAGCGGGCAAGGTGGTCGGCATGCTGGCCATCGCCGGCCTCTATGGCCATTCGGCCTACAGCCTGTCGATCTTGGGCATCCCCTATCTGCGCCACAAGGTCAGCAAGATCGTCGAGCGTGCCGGCTTCTCGCCGACCAGCCATGACGGCAAGTCGCTGCTGGCGATTCTCGAAAATTATCCACGCGACGAGCTGGTCCAGGCCAATGACGAGTTGCTGTTCAATATTTCCCTGGGAATCCTGCGTCTGCAGGGCCGCCAGCAGGTGGCTTTGTTCCTGCGTCCGGACGATCTCGGGCGCTTCGTTTCCGCCCTGGTCTTCGTGCCGCGCGACCGTTACGACACCAGGCTGCGCCAGCGTTGGTCCGACGTGCTCGAGGACGCTTTTGGCGGCACGGTGGTCACCTGGTTCGCCCAGGTCGCCGAGAATCCGCTGGCGCGCTTGCATTTCGTCGTCCGCAAAAAGGACAAGGCGCTGAAATCGCCCAATCTCGAGGATCTCGAAAAGCGCCTGACCGATGCGGCCCGCTCCTGGGCCGACCGCCTGCGCGAGGTCCTGCTCGAGGCGCATGGCGAGGAGAAGGGGCTGGCCCTCTATCGCCGCTGGGGCGATCTGTTCCCGCTGTCCTACCGCGAGCTGGAAAGCCCGCGGGCGGCCCTGGGCGATATCGACCAGCTGGCCAATCTCGGCGGCAAAGTCGGGGTGCATCTGCATCGCCCGCTGATGGCGCCCGAGACCGAGGTGCACTTCAAGCTCTATCACAAGACCCTGCCGGTCGCCCTGTCCGACGTATTGCCGCTGTTCGAGCATATGGGCTTTCGCGTCATTTCGGAAAATCCGCACGAATTGCGCCGCGACGCGTCCGATGTGGTGTGGATCCACGACTTCACCATGGCGACCCTGGACGGCACCAAGCTCGACGTCGAGGCGCTGCGTCACCGTTTCGAGGACGCCTTCCTGGCGCTGTGGAACGGCGACGCCGAGGATGACGGCTTCAACAAGCTGCTGGTCGCCGCCGATCTCACCTGGCGCCAGATTGCGATCCTGCGCGCCTACGCCAAATATCTGCGCCAGGCCGGCTCGACCTTCTCGGGCGCCTATGTCGAGCGCTCGGTTGTATCCAACCCCGCCATCGCCAAGCTGCTGGTTTCGCTGTTCGAGCGCCGCTTCGATCCCGCCGGCACCGGCAAGGATGAAGAAACGCTGGCCGCCATCGACAAGGCGCTCGACGCCGTCACCAGCGCCGATGAAGACCGCATCCTGCGCCGCTTCCTCAATCTGATCGACAGCACGCTGCGCACCAACTATTTCCAGAAGACCGCCGAGGGCGGGCCGAAGAGCTATGTCTCGTTCAAGCTGGACAGTCTCAAGGTCCAGGGCCTGCCGCTGCCGCGGCCGAATGTCGAGGTGTTCGTCTATTCGCCGCGCATGGAAGGCATCCATCTGCGTGGCGGCAAGGTAGCGCGCGGCGGCATCCGCTGGTCCGACCGTCCGGAAGATTTCCGCACCGAGATCCTCGGCCTGATCAAGGCGCAGATGGTCAAGAACGCGGTGATCGTGCCGGTCGGGTCGAAGGGCGGCTTCGTCGTCAAGCGTCCGCCGGCGAGTGGCGGCCGCGAGGCGCTGCAGCAGGAAGGCATCGCCTGCTACCAGACCCTGATGCGCGGCCTGCTCGACATCACCGACAATCTGGTGGGCGGCGAAGTGTCCCCGCCCAAGGATGTCGTGCGCCGCGATGCGGACGATCCCTATCTGGTGGTCGCCGCCGACAAGGGGACCGCGACCTTCTCGGACATCGCCAACGGCGTCTCGGCCGAATATGGCTTCTGGCTTGGCGACGCCTTTGCCAGTGGCGGTTCGGTCGGCTATGACCACAAGGTGATGGGCATCACCGCCCGCGGCGCCTGGGTCTCGGTCGAGCGCCATTTCCGCGAGATGGGCATCGACTGCCAGAAGGAAGATTTCACCGTGGTCGGCATCGGCGATATGTCGGGCGACGTGTTCGGCAACGGCATGCTGCGCTCGAAACATACCCGCCTGCTGGCCGCCTTCGATCACCGCCACATCTTCATCGATCCCAATCCGGACGCGGCGAAATCCTTCGCCGAGCGCGAGCGCATGTTCGCTCTCCCGCGCTCGTCCTGGGCCGATTACGACAAGTCGCTGATCTCGCCCGGCGGCGGCATCTACCCGCGCGACGCCAAGACCATCTCGCTGACGCCGGAAGCCTGCTCGGCGCTCGGCGTGCCGGCCGATCCGCTGACGCCGGCCGAACTGATCCGCCATCTGCTGTGCGCCGAGGTCGATCTGCTGTGGTTCGGCGGCATCGGTACCTATGTGAAGTCGCAAGGCGAGACGCATGCCGAAGTCGGCGACCGCGCCAATGAAGCCCTGCGCGTCGACGGCAACAATCTGCGCTGCAAAGTGATGGGCGAGGGCGCCAATCTCGGCATCACCCAGCTGGGCCGCGTCGAGGCGGCGCTGAACGGCGTGCGCCTCAATACCGACGCCATCGACAATTCGGCCGGCGTCGATTGCTCGGATCACGAAGTCAATATCAAGATCCTGGTCAATGACGCTGTAGCCGACGGCGACATGACCTTGAAACAGCGCAACGAGCTGCTGGCCAAGATGACCGACGATGTCGGGCTGCTGGTGCTGCGCGACAATTACCTGCAAACCCAGGCCCTCTCGATCTTCCAGTCGCAGGCGATGAATCTGGCCGAACAGCAGATGCGCTTCATGCATATGCTGGAGGATTCAGGCCGCCTCAACCGGGCCGTCGAATTCCTGCCCACCGACGAGGAGCTGAAGCGTCGCCTGCATGGCGGCACCGCGCTCACCCGTCCGGAATTGGCGGTGCTGCTGGCCTACAGCAAAATGTGGCTGTATGACGCGGTGCTGGCGTCCGACCTGCCCGACGATCCGGTGCTGGTCGACGATCTGGTGCGCTATTTCCCCGCCGAACTGAGGAAGAAGGAGTGGCGTCCGCGCATGGATCGCCACCGCCTGAAGCGCGAGATCATTGCCACCTCGGCGGTGAATTCGATGGTGAACCGCATCGGCGGCAGCTTCGTCCATCGCATGATGGAACGCTTCGGCTGCACGCCGGAAGAGGTGGTGCGCGCCTATCTGGTCACGCGCGACGCGTTTGCGTTGCGTGAGGTGTGGGAGGCGATCGAAGCCCTGGACGGCCAGGTGCCGGCCGAGGTGCAGATCACCATGCTGAACGAGGGCAACCGTCTGATCGACCGCGGCGTGGCCTGGATCCTGACCCACGCGCCGCGTCCGATCGACATGGGCAAGCTCAAGACCATGCTGGCGCCGGCCATCGATCTGCTGCGCAATCACCGCGACCGCTTCATGGCGCCCGATGCCTTGGCTTTGTTCGAGTTCCGTGCCGACGAATACATCAATGCCGGCATGCCCGACGATCTCGCCCACAAGGTGGCCGGCATGATCCTGCTGGTGGCGGCAGGCGACATCGCCACCATCGCGCTGCGGATCGGCAGCACGGTGGAGCGGGTGGCGCAGTTCTATTTCCGCGTCTCCGCCCGCTTCGGCCTCGGCTGGCTGCGGGCCACCGCGGACAATCTGCCGGATTCCGGCCCGTGGCAGCGCATGGCCATCGATGCGGTGATCGACGATCTCTATGTCCATCAGGGCCAGTTGACCGCCAATATCGTGCAAAGTTCCGCCGCGATGGCCCCGGAAGAAGCGCTGGCTGCCTGGAGCGAACAGCGCAAGCAGGCGGTGACGCGGGTCGAGCGGCTGCTCGGCGAAATGCGCACCATCGGCTCGGTGGATCTGGCGACCCTGGTGGTCGCCGGCAATCATCTGCGCGCGCTGGCGCAGGCCCAGACGGTATAGGATTTTCTTTTCCGTATCGCCCGGCGACCGGGGGGATCCGCAGCGCGTTTGTTCCGCTCCGGACCCTATCGAAACAAGAGTTTCGATAGGGTCCGGAGCGGCCTGGGTTTACAGCACGGCGCTGATCAACGCTGAAGGCTTATTATCGGGCGCCGCAAGGCGATCCGTCACGCCACCCGCGACATCCGGTGCAAAACAAACAGCAGCGTAGCCGTCATCACGGACGCCGCCCCAAGTCCCTGGACTAGCGAAATCCGCGACCAGTTCGCCGCCTCGACCAGAGCGATGTCCGACAGCAGGATCAGCAGCGCGACGCGGGCATGGCTGGCGCCGCCCTGCACTGCCCGCTGATAGAAGTGCTGGCGATGTGCCTGCCAGATCTTCTCGCGCCGCCACGCTCGTTTCGAAATCGTAATGGTCGCGTCAGCCAGGTAATAGGCCGGCAGGATCAAGGCCGGCGCCCACAGACCCTGGGCGGCCAGGCGCAGCAGCAGCCAGGCGAGCAGATAGCCAAGCGGCACCGAGCCGGAATCGCCCAGGAAAATCTTGGCCGGGTGCCAGTTCCAGAACAGGAAGCCAAGGGCGGCGCCCGCCAGCACCGCCGATTGTTCGGGGGCCGGGCTGATCAGCACCAGCCCGCCGGCCAGGCACAGGGTTTCGACGCCGGTGATGCCGTCGATCCCGTCCATGAAATTATAGAGATTGAGGAACCACACCCACAGGATCGCGGCGACCAGACGGTCGGCCCACAGGGGCAGCAATCCCTGGAACACGAATTGATGCTCGGGCAGGGCGAACAATCCGCCCAGCACCACGGCGAGATGGGTGAGCAGGCGCACCAGCGGCGGCAGGCCGCGCCGATCGTCGGCCCAGGACAGGATCAGCAGCACGAATGCTCCGGCCATCACGATCAACTGGCCGGACAGAACCAGCCCCAGCCCGGCCAGGATCAGCCAGCCGGCCAGGATGATCGGGGTGACGGCCAGCCCGCCGCCGCGCGGGGTCGGGCGGACATGGCTCGACCGCTCATTGGGGTGATCGAGGATCTCGCGCTTGCGCAGCCACGTCACCAGATGGCGCATCACCAGCACGGTGGCGGCCAGGCTGACCAGAAAAGCGACCAGGGTGGCGGTCATGCCGACACCGGCCGCACCGACAGTGATCCGCGCCAGGGCAAATTGGCGCGGGTCTTGAACAGGATGGTGGTAAGCAAGTCGCCGCGCTGCAAGCTGACCGCCGAATCGCCGGTCAGCAGCAATCGGTGTTCGCCCTGGCTCAGGGTCAGGCCGGTTTCGCTCTGCTCGACAGTCCAGGGCGTGATCAGGCGGCGCTCGATGCGCGGGCGACCGGTGCCCAGAACGATGTCTTCGAGGGTCAGGCCCGGGCCGTCGAAATGCCAGTGGCGCTCGATCTGGCGATGACCGCCGAAGCGCCCGAACCCATCCATGGCCAGGCGCACCCCGTCATGGGTGGCGCGCAGCTCGGGCGCCGGCCCGGCCACGGACTGGCGGAAGGCGCTGGAATAAAATCCGCGTGTCTCGGGATAGGGGTCATGGCCGTCGAGCGACAGGCCGCCATGCCGGGCCCCGGCGGGCTTGCCCGAACCGGGATCGACGAACAGCGGACTGCCCTGCCAATGCAGTTCCGGGGCGCCGAGATCGTGATGAGCCAATCCGCCCTGCGCCGGCCATCCGCCCGGCGGGCAATGCCACAGGCCCGACCATGGGCCGACATCGAGGCGCAGCCAGCCGTCCTGACGCAGGATTTCCAGATCGACCAGACGCGATTGCCGGCGCAGCTCGTCGAGCGCGCGGCGCTCGCCCTCGTGAAGATGCGCGAAGGGATCACGAAAATTGAGGCCTTTCGGCGCCTCGCCGATCTGGGGCAGGCCGCCCGGCAAGGTCATCGCGTCGTAAGCGCCGATCACCGAGCGGGCCAGCGCCGCCAGACGCCATTGTTCCGGCCGGCCCGAACTTCGCGCGGTCAGCCAGCAATCGGCGAACACGCGGGCCAATTGGCGCTGGCGCAGGCTCGATCCTTCCCGGGTGGCGCCGGAGGGGCCCAGCGATGTCTCGGCGGCGGTGATCAGCTGACGCAGCCCATGCGCCGCCTTGGCCTCGTCATTGCCGGCCAGACCCGTGCGATACAGGGCCGCGCCCTCCACCAGCAGATCGCCCGGCCGGGCGGTCCAACCGGCGCCGTTCGCCTTGACGCGCCCGCGCAGACGGTCCCAGCGCCATTGGCGCAGAACCGGGTCCTGCCAGCTTTCGCGAAGGATGGTGAGGAGAGAGGAAATGGTCAGCTCCGAATTGTGCGTTTTTGTATAGGAACAGCTTTCGCTCCGCGTCAAGGTTTGCCGGCTCGAAGCGATTGAGCTAACTTGCGCGCGATGACTTCCTCCGGCTTTCCTACCATGTTCCGTCTGCATCGCGGCTATATCGCCTTCATCCACGACATCGTGATGGCGGCGCTCTCGGTCCTGCTGTCCCTGTGGCTGCGCATGGGCGACAGTCTGTGGGACACCTGGAGTGCCGAGCGCCTGGTCCAGGTGACCGGAATCTTCGTGCTGGTGTCAGGCCCGGTTCTGTTGTCGCAGCGGCTCTATCGCGGCATCTGGCGCTATGTCTCGACCCAGGAGCTGATGGCCCTGGTGCGCGCCGTCACCGGGATCATCCTGATTTTTCTGCCGGTTCTGTTCGTGCTGACCCGAGCCGCCGATTTGCCGCGCTCGCTGCTGGTCATCAACTGGTTCGTGCTGCTCGGGTTGCTTGGCGGTCCACGGTTTCTCTATCGCATCCTGCGCGACCGCCGGTCTCAGCCGCTGCCCGAGGGGGCGCGGGCGATTCCGGTGCTGCTGGCCGGCGACGGCGACGGTGCTGAATTGTTCCTGCGCGCCAGTGCGCGAGGCGATGCGCAATATCAGGCGCTCGGTATCCTGGCCCGCAAGGATGCCCGCGTCGGCCGCGACATCCATGGCGTCGGCGTACTGGGCCGCATCGACCAGCTCGATGAGGTGACGGCGGCGCTGAAGGCCAAGGGCACGGCGCCGGAACGCGTGATCGTCACCGACGAGACTCTGTCCGGTTCGGTCCTGCGTCACTTGCTCGACCAGGCGGATGGGTTGGGTCTTACGCTGGCCCGCCTGCCGCGCCTGACCGATCTCAAGGACGGGCTGACCGACCAGCTGCAAGTCAAACCCATCGCCGTCGAGGATCTGCTGGGCCGCGCCCAGGCGGTGCTCGACCGCCAGGCCATGGCCAGCCTGATTGCCGGGCGTCGCGTGCTGGTGACCGGGGCGGGTGGCTCGATCGGCGGCGAGCTGGTCCGCCAGATCGCCGACGCCAATCCGGCCACGCTTACACTGGTCGAGAACAGCGAATTCGCGCTCTACACCATCGATATGGAGATGGCCGAGCGCTTCCCGACCCTGCCGCGCCGCGCCGTGCTGGCCGATGTGCGCGACGCCGCGCGTATCCGCCAGGTCTTCGCCGAGGTGCGGCCCGAACTGGTATTCCATGCCGCCGCCTTGAAGCATGTGCCGATGGTCGAGGCCAATCCGCTCGAAGGGCTGATGACCAACGCGGTGGGGACGCGGATCGTGGCGGACGCCTGCAAGGCGGCCGGGGTCGGGCTGATGGTGCTGATCTCGACCGACAAGGCGGTCAATCCGACCAATGTGATGGGGGCAACCAAGCGCGTCGCCGAGGCCTATTGTCAGGCCCTTGACGTTGCCTCGGAGGGCGGCACCTGCTTCGTCACGGTGCGCTTCGGCAATGTGCTGGGCTCGACCGGCTCGGTGGTGCCGCTGTTCCAGCGCCAATTGGCGGCCGGTGGTCCCTTGACGGTGACCGATCCCGAGATGACCCGCTATTTCATGACGATCCGCGAAGCCGTGGAGCTGGTGCTGCAGGCGTCGGCCTTCCGGTTCCACCATCCCGAATATCACCG
>Ga0116226_10003549_pt1 | contig 13753 bp, 6 predicted proteins | sample S1TSphfallax_FD_89692 | JGI IMG/M metagenome (GOLD analysis project Ga0116226, IMG submission 89692) | Host-associated microbial communities from peat moss isolated from Minnesota, USA - S1T2_Fa - Sphagnum fallax MG | ecosystem: Host-associated > Plants > Peat moss > Unclassified | place: USA...
CTCTCTCTCTCTTCCTCCTAAAACACAGAATTGCGCGAAACGAGGATTTCCCGAAAGACGACCGAGAGAACAGCAACAACGAGAACAACAACAAAGAAGCTGAGCAACCCTCTTCCGAGAAAGCTCGGCTTAGGGTTTCTTGGGATCGCGATGGCCGTCGATGAGAACTCTGGACGGTAGAGATTCAATAGAAAACGCGTCCGTAGGTTCGAACTTCGTATATAACCGCAGGCAAACCAACACGACGACGCATCTCTCTCTCTCTCTCTCTGTCTGTGCCCCGGTACCCGCCGGTTCTCAGACATAGGTAGGTTGGGGGTAGGTGGCAACTGTACCTTAAGCTGGAACAGTCCATAAACCTAGTCTGCTTGGGTCAATCTCTTATCACTTTAAATGTTGCAATAGAGGTCTAATAATGAGATAAAGTGTTGCAATGGAGGTTTAATAATGCATCTCAATAATGTGGTCACCTAGCCTAGTTGAGGAGCTTGACCAATTGTTAGGCCAATCAACATAGTTAGCTACTAAATTAGGGTTTAAAAGTTTCTAATCGTCACTTGGTTGGGTACTTAATCATATGTATTTCTTTCATCGAAGGGAGGAAATAAATAAATAAATAAATGAAAAACAACCCAACAAGGGAACAAAAGAAGAAAAAAAAAAAAGGACTGAACTCCAAAAAAAATCACATTCAAAAATACAAAACACACAATGGGGTGCCTGAAGAGGACAAGAAACCTAGGACCTAATCCCATCACCAATAGCATGAAGCAAGTTGTGCACGAAGATGGGCAAAAATCCTAGAAGGACGCCAAGCCTAGAAAAGGCCTCTTTTGTTGCCACAACTACCCAACACAAGATAATGGCGGCCTAAACTTTTTGAAGAGCCAGTAACACCTTCTACCTATAAAATGAACGAATAATTGGAAAAGGAGAACTTCCAAAGCCCTTCGTTAACCATGCGATGTTGGCACATCGATGAAAGAAGTTGTTTGCCTACCAACATAAACATCCAAATATCTCTATTGCTAGAGGGATGAAATCATCTCAAGGTGTCAGTTGCATATGACACAATCTTTACCCAAGCTACAATCATCGTAGTCTCCACGAAAAGAAGTAACCTTCAAAACAAGATCCACATGGGTCGGGTCAATAAACCCTACCAAAATGCAAATACTATTCAATGTAAACACAATATCCATTCATTGTTGTGATGGATAGAAAGATGGCATTGAAAAAATATGTGTTTGCTTGCGCAAAACATGGAACCCAACATCTTTAACAATGGAGACAATATAATCTCAAACTGCATCATGTGTGGTCGTGTGTTCTCACCCATGAACACAACAAAGTACATGTATCCATGTCGAATTTATGGCCTAGCCACATATGCATCGAAAAAGACAATGAGCCGTGGAATGGGGGAGGCCCAACCTAATGCTTAATGTTGAGGTGAAAATGTCAAAGGCCATCCTAAAAGATGGGATGATTGGGTAGGCAAAAAGCCAAACACATGAGCCTAGGCATACACAAGATTTTAGCAGAACACAATGACATTGTGAAAACAATTCTAAGATGATGTTGGAAAATGAATGCTTGTGCACACTCTCTAAATTGTTTTCCTAAAAATGAATAACTCCTCTTTTTTATAGTTGCTCAAATGGTGGGATGGAAGCTTGAATAGTTGGAGGTAAAAGTTCACGAGCCCGCCTAAGGTGAGCATGGAATAGAAATGGACCTAAATTATTAGCCCCTATAGCCCCTAATAAAAATGGGCAATCATTCTACAAAAATTTAGATGCAATGATTGGGGTGACAAGCTTCTAACTCCCTAAGTACATTATCAAGGCAAGAATCTTTGTAAAAACAAGACCTATCCCACCTCTAAAAATGGGAAGAAAAGTTTGTTAACAAACTAAGGAAACTTTTGGACACTCCAAATAACTTGGCCCTAAAAGTCTCCCAAATATGCAAAAGAAGGTTGACTCAAAGGGGGCTAACTAGCGCTAAAAATCTGGGAGCGGGGAGAAATAATGAAAAAGATAATAAAATATTAGCACGAAACAATAAATGAAAATCCCAAATGCCACTTACACATCCCCCAACCTAGGAAAAGAATCTATGTGATGAACATCATCACCCAAAACATTCTTGAAAAAAAAAAAGTGAAAGAAAGGACCCCAAAGGAACACCCAAAATTTTAATGCCCCTAGCAGGGATACAAAAACCTAATGGAAGCAAAAATCCTGAAAGAGACCAAACAACACACTTATGGAGCTGAACTGTAAGGCTTACAAAATTTAAATAGGAAGAAAAATGATGAAAAGCCTAAGACACAATTGAAGCAAGCCTAATGATGTGGGTGTCATCTGTAACAAAAGGAAATAAACAAGATGGGAAAATGGTAGCCAAACTACAAAGTGCATGGAAATGAACTATGACAAAGAAAAGATCACCCACCCAAAAGATCCCCTTAATAGGATACCAATGGAAGATTGAATAACAAATCGATCGTTCTAAGGGGAATGGTGACTAAAAAGATTTAGGGAGCACAAAAAAAATGGTTGAAAGGTATGAGTTAAAACAATTGCCCACCTATAGCACACAACTTTTAAAATATAACCCTACAAAAAATAGTGTGAAGGCATTTGCAATGTCTATTTGCAACACCACCCAATCAAGGTGAACATCTAAAACTATTCGAATACCATGCACCACTAGCTCACAGCCTCCCCTAATTGAAACCCCGAACTGGTGGCACCAATAAAAAATATATATATATCTAGGAAATCACCTTGGTCACGTAATCTTGTTTTAAACATGAAAATAAAAACAACCACATGTCCCAATATTGGCATTTAAAATTGAACGACCTGAATTTTTTAATATTTATTTAAAAATAAACCCCAAAATGTTTGTGGGTAGGCCATGTGTCCTAATCCTAATTAACCACATGAATTGGATTACATACATTTAAATTTTTTTTCAATGCCAAAATACTTTTAAATCTTGCCATGTGGTAGAACTTGATTAGTTATCAAAAGTGACCAAATGAGTCACAACATAGTCACAAATGACAATACACATATGATTAATCAAAGGATGAAACCCTATTTCATTGAATTTTTTTCCATCCAAATAGGGCGTTAATGTGATTATTGTTGTATGTAACTTGTATAACATGACTAACATGGTTGTAGTCATGGATGTTGCTTGTGATTAAAAATGAATCACAAAAACTAGTTTTAAAAACCCATTTTTTTGTGCATTTGGATGGAGAACCCATAATATTTTCCATATAATTCTCTTAAAGGAATTCATTTATAACCATAATCAACTTCTCCCAAAATAACCTAAAGTTCCAATAAAAAAGGAAATGATGGTTAAATCATAAAATATTTTGGATTGATAACAAGAAATATGAAAACATGTTCATATATATAACATTTGATAAAGTGAATTGGATATCCTTTTAAATATGCCATCTAGGAAAATGAAGGAGAACTCCATAAATTTTTTACCCCAATTTAAATGTATTAACCACGATACATAGTTCATACAAAGTGAAGAATGTTATGATCCTTTGCAAACTTACAAGGAACGCAACATGGAAGCACAAAACAAAAACACACTTCAAATTTGAAAAGAACTTGGAAGTGGCTATGCATGGAAAATCAGGAGTAGTTAAATAAGAGTAAGAATAAATAATGAATGATAAAAGGTTAAAAGAGAAGAGGGTAAAAGAAAAATTAGGGTATTATAATTTTTAAAATATTCTTCTTCTTTTCATTTTGGATTGCCTAGTAAGAATTGATGGGACAAATGGCAAGATCATTTTTTAAAACTCAAGGTTGGGTGGTGAATATGTGTTATTGCATTAATGTAAATATTTTATAGTTATAAATCTTGTGAAAATTTGAGGTGTGTTGATTTATGAGCTTGTTTGTGTGATGATTCATGGTTTGTGGTTTGTTAATTTATTCACAAAATGCAAAAAAATGATCAATTGTCACAAACTATATGTTGGACTTAAGAAACATGGTAGTTAATAAAGTTATAGTGTGCAAGTTTTGTTGGAATATATGATAGAAGTTATGTGTTACAAACGAAGGTGTGAGTATACGTGATGATATCATTATCAAAAAATTAGAAAGCCTTTGGAGGTGAACTTTTGTAACCATTAAAATTGTGTTAACATGCCACCAAGTTGGTAAGGGTAGTAAATTAGACTATTGTCATTTCCTATTGCAAAATTTCCATTACTTATATAAGGCCACCAAATGGTTATATGCTTTGTGCCTATGTTTTTTTTGGGTTGTAAGAAGCTAAATGTCAAAGACACAAATATTCACAAGAACAAAGGCTAAACAAAAGGTCTAAATTTAACTTTCAAACAAAGAATAAAACAAAATTATGTGATTCAAAAAACAAGAATACAAAAACTAAAAACAAGAACATGAAATGTGCAAAATAAATGTGAAAATGAATATTTATTATGCTAACATATATAAACATGAACATGAAAAGAACATGACAAGGTTATGGTGCAAGATTGTGGGGTGAAAACATGATCAAGTATACAACAAAAGTAGCTATGAATAATTATAATCATATTTTTACACAAATGCAAGAAAGTAGAATCGAAACCTTTTAAATCATTGTTAAACCATCATGGTGCACAATATTTAGTTTATAGTTGTATACAAAGTTTTTACATTATAACATTGATATATTTTTTTACCTTAGAAATTGAAAGTGCATAGGTAAATTTTAGATGGCCATTAACCAAGAAAGTTTTAAAAATCAATATTTCATCTACTTGAAGCCTATTTTGTTTATTTGGACAACCCAAAAAGTAGAAATATATATTTTTTCATTTTTTAGAAATTTATTTAAATATATTTTAGACATGTGATTATTTAATATCATTGACATCAATTCCAAAATATGTTCATATTGATCATTAAATTAAATAATATTTTCAATTTGATATGTTAAGGCTTGATTTATGGCTACTTTACATTTTTTTTGACAAAGATCATGAAATGTATATTTGATCATGCTTTCACCTTGTGCTTAAAACTCGTGTTGAACAAACTAAAGGAAATTATGGGTCCTACTTCTATTTATACCTCTTTGGGGACCTAGTTCAAGGAAATTTATAAGGAGGTTTCTAATGTGTATATCGAATAAAGAAGTTTTTTGAGAACTTTCCTAATTGATAGTCACTATGAGTTATCAGGACATAACTAAGAATTAACTAAAAGTTAATTAAAACTTAACTCAAACTTAATTAGGACTTAATTAATATTTAATTGGAAGTGAACTAAAATTTAACTTGAAGTTAATTAATAATGAACTAAAATTAAACTAAATGTTAGGTACATGGATGAACATTCATATGAATGAACTCCACATCATTAACATCCATGACACCAAAAATAAAGTGAACAACCTTTCCTTTGGTTTTTATTTTTATTTTATTTATGTTTTGATGTTCAAAATAAAATTATCATTATGGTATCAAAATTGCTTTTGACTAAGGGATCAAAGTTGGGCATGAATTTTGAAAGTGACGTTTCAACTTTCAAATTGGCTTCAACTTAGTGGATAAAACCATTAAGTTATTAATTTTTTAAGATAGGATGGTTGGAAAATGGTTAGGGTCTTGTGGAAAAGATTTGGATGAACTTTTTATTTTGTTATAAAAGAGGAGGAAGTGTCTTTGTGACTTATGGGTGGTGGGGAACCTTGCTAATTCCTCAATTTCTTTTGGCTGTTTTTAGAAAAATGAAAAGAAATAAAGAGGACATGTGTTTTCGTTGTTGGAATACAATAGTTTGTTGTCCCAAAGATAGTTATTGCATGGCGTATCATTATGAAAAAGGGGTGTTTTGTAACTAACCTTGCAATTCAATTTTTGAATTACAAAAGACATTTGCAATTCACTATATTTATACACCATGAATGTTAACGGACAAGTTGCATGAGTTGTAGAGTTGCAACTCACCATATATATGATGCAACTCATTGCAACTCTATCAAAATGATTCATTTTTAACTACTATGCAACCTTATCAAAATGATTCATTTTCAACTACTATGCAACTCCATTATACTTGTACACATTATGACATGTTGACGTCATTAATTATCATCCATTCATTAAAATGTGACACGTGGCATTATGAAATTTTTTTGACAAAATTCTCTTTTCAAAATATTGATCTCCATCATTCATTATGATTGTTAATAATGGTCCAAAATTATGACATGTGGCACAATAAAAAATTGTCACGTGGCATATTAATTGTATTTTGGAATAAATAAATAAATATAAATACCTACTTTAGTGATTAGGTAGGTCATACAAAACCATAGGTAGGTAGGTAGACAAATAAAAGAATAACCATGAAATTATTATTTTTTATTGTATGTTTTGCTTTTAGGTTAAGTTTTTTTGAGCTCATCCCAAAATGGCATTTGTATTTTAATGTGAAAATATGAGAGAACAAACTTTATTTATATAGTTTGTAACATGGGATTCGACAACAAAGCATATGGGTTAAATCTTTTAGTTATTATTTAGTTGCAAATTAAATTGTAATTGAGTTGCAATTATAATAGTTAAGCATTTAGGGCAAGCCAAATCCAAGGAAAGGGTTCCATTGTTTTTAATGTCCAAAAAAAACTTGAGCCCTTCCTATTGGCACCCTTGGGGCATTAAAAATGGTAAAAAAACGGAATAGAATTGAGAAAATTATGGGCCCCCAAAGTAAAGAGGGTCAAAAACTCAAAAAAAAAACCATTGAATGGTACAAAGGCTAGTTCCCAAACACCTAAAATAATTTTTGTATGTTGTTCTATTGTTATTAAAATTCAAAGATGATTTGTAAAACTTTAGGGCACTCCTATAACATTTTAAATCGTTTAAAATGAATAAGAAATAAAAAAATTATGAAGTTTAAAAATAGGAGAGGTTTAAAAAGAGAGAAAAAGGAAAAAAATGTGTTTTGTAAGTTGGAAAATTTATTTATCTTGTTATTTTTTTATTACTCCTTTCGTTTACATTTGAAAGATGATTTCTAAAGTTCGAAATAGTGTTCCCATAACATTTTAAATCGTTCAAAATAAAACACATGTGATGAAGATATAAATAACTAATGATTATATGTATTTATTAAATTATAAATAGTTGTATTATAATCATAACATAATTGAATAGTAGTACTTTAGTAGTGGTGCACTCATGGTTGGGCTAATTGTATCAATGGGAATTATAATCGAAAATTAGTTGGAAATGTGTTCCATAATGGGTGGTGAAAATGTGAACACATTGCATGATTGCATATATGTACATTGCACTTAGTTGCAACATAGTTGCTATTTTAGTGGCACATTTACGACAATTTTAAAGTAATTACCACATGTAACTACAATGCAATTCCTAAAAAAATCAAACATAGTTTACTACATATATATGTATGATGTGTATAAATTATCATATAGAAAAGTCATTTTCAACTCACTTACAACTATAATACAACTAACAGATTTTCTGACATTGCAATTTATTTATTAATACACCATATTTCTAGGGGGATAGTTGCACAATATTTGTATATGAGTTTTTTTTTTAGTTTTAATTGCATGATAATGTGGTTTTGATGGACATTATTTTTCATAGTGTATTTTTGTTTATTTATTTGCAAGTAGATGTAGTTAATCTCTTTTGATATAAAAGATTATAATTATTTGTTTTCTATTCTTTTTCTTTCATTTTGAATATTAGTTAAGTGGTAGTTACAACCATGGAAGGCAACAACAAAGGTGAATAGGAGTCCATAGGTTGAATGGGAATTGGTCCCCACTAAGATAGTTTGCAATATATGTGAACAAATTAGCATGAAGGTAATTAATCCTTAGTACATTTGCTTTATTTTCGAGGTTTTTTCTCATTTTTGGAAGCAAGGTTGCTTACTGGAAAATAACCCCAAAGTATTAAGTTTTTTTCAATTTTATTTATTTGCATAATCAACAACCCTCGTTTAATGTGGATTTGGGACTATTGAATCCACAAATATACAAAATAAATTTTGAAAAAACAAAAACATGTACCATAAGGATTATAATCTAATGGTGAATTTTGATACAATAATGTATGTAATAACCACAATTTAATAATACATTTGTACAAATATTTAATATATTTATGCTACAAAATGTGACAATTTTTTTTATAAATGAATTCGTTTCTTTGTGCATAGGAATGCCTTAAACGGAATTAGATGGGCATTATGGGTGGGTGTCTAGCCTTTCTCAAATTTATATTTTCCTATAACCAAAAACAGGAAGAAGCTTCATGTTTTATATAGATTAATATCCCTAGTCTATTAATAGTAGGTTCAACAGTTCTTTTCCAATTAATTAATTAAATTAAAAAAAGGTTCAATACATAGAATATTCCAACAAATGTTTTAATTATCCTTCACACAATTTTTTTATATTGGTATTGCAATTCATACTAATTAACCAAGATTTTAAATTTGAAAAGGAACACATTTTTTAAGAGGAAAAAATATGTTGCCCTCTCAAGTAATTTATGATTATATTTGTTCCAATATAAGGTCTACAAAAGATGTACTCGCAAATGGATAGTAAGGAAAGAATGAAATGTGAAACCTAAACATTTTAAATTGTTAGTTAGGGAAAATATAAAGTGTCAAATCACAAATATTTTCTTTTTTTTGGGTTTATTTTCTTAACTCATTTGATATTATGTGTGATTGTGAAATTGACCAAATGTCTAACACAAGATGCAGCAAATGATCGCAAGTGAACTTGGATCAATTCTATTTATTTTTACATTGTAAAGAATTAGGGCAATGTAAAGCGATTATTTATTATGCAATTCCTTAAGACATGCATGAAAAAAACTTGGCATAATCATATGGACACAATATTGTTAAATTGTCCCAACTTTCGAAAATGAATTAACATTGGGGGGCGAGGAGAAATCAACAAATAAGTACTTTTCAAGGGCATACAATTTTCAACAATTTGGGACGCTAAATTTGGATTAAAGAAATGGCACATAATAAAATAATTTTATTTATGCCAAAATGGTAAAGGTAATTTATGGTATGAAAATGCTTAATTTTTAACATGGCAATTCAACCAAATTGCACATGCTAGATTAAACTGAAAAAATTATGGGATATACTTCATATTAGTTTTTAATATCATATGTACAAAGTATTAATAGTATGGGATCTTATTTCTAGTGTTGAGAGCTATCATGTATAAACCTAAATCCAAATTGGAACCTAGTTTGATTTTAAGAATCAGAACCAAAATCAGAATTAAGTTATTGATTTTTTGAATAATTAGATTTGAAATTGAATTTTCAGTTCCATTTAAGCATGGAATTGGTACCAAAATTATATATATATATACATATATAACAGAAAAATAGAACTAGTGGTTTTTTATACAAGTCAAAAACAACTCAATAATTGTTATACATCATTCTTTAAGGTTTCAAGAATTATGCATCCAAATTTTAAAAACATCACAAAAGTCTGCATAGAAAACCTATAGCATATAACATGTTATTAGGCTATATTATCCTACAATACCTTTGAATAGATTTTGAAAGTGCATAGTTGTTATTATGACAATGCCATTTGAAGACCGGAAAGTAACCCAATTTTTTGACAAAACTTGTGTATAGATTAGCTCATTTATTTCACTATGCATTTATATATGAAGTTAACTTTGGAGTTTTTAGGTACAAACATTTACAAATAAGTCACAATCTAAATTTATACATCAAACATAAATTCAGTATGTAGATAACACAAACAAACCACAAGAATGACGTGATGCTAACAATAACACGCAAAATAGATTGTATTTTAAAATGAGAAATCAAAATTAAGGATACAAATTATTAGTACAAATCCTTTTCATTAATGAATGAAGAATACCGGCAATATGATTGTGTTTATTCCTATCATCAATATGAAGGATTCAATGATTGGTTGGGCAAAGTCATAAAATTGGAAGAAATTGACCATAAAAAATATGTAAAATTTAAAAGTTTGTATTAGGATCTCATGTTCCTTTAAACACTTTTGGCTTGACTTATGTGCCTAGCCTAATCAAGTTTTCATTGTTGTTTGGAAAAAATGCAATATTAAACAACATTAATATAATGGTAATGTATTTTTTTTCTTTTTTTAGTATGTTATATCTTTTTCTTTTTCTTTTTGTTGATATCATTAGTCACATTTGCTTGTATTTGATTTGTATCGACTGACATTGTAATTATGGAAGGTTCATATAGGATGTTATAATGAAAAAAATCATAATTTTGTGTAGTGTTGAACATTTTTTGAATTGTACCAACAATCAAAACAATGCAAGTAGCATATTAGTTTTTTAGCAAAGTGTATGATGGTGAAAGAAACCAAATTGTATTACTTGAAATTTTTGCAATTTGATTGGAGATACAATTTAATTACCAATATTCAATATTTGTTTCAATAAATTGATTTTTAAATATAATAATAATAATAATAATTATTATCATTTGAGATTTTATGTGTTGTATATGTGCATTGTAGGTTAGAGAATATTCAATAAAAAGGAGTGGGTTATAGATGAAATTCTTAAAATAATTTATACATCTAATTCTATACTAATAAAAAAAAAGATTGAAGTTATTTAAACACCTAATGTCTATGTCTATGTTATTTTGGTTAAAATAGAAAATTGATATTAAGGCTTTTAAACATGATTGATCACAAATTGATATATATATTATGTTGATTTTGAATCATTGATTTTGAATAAGAAACTTTGACGCCAATTGTAAATAATGTTAAAAGAAAAAAACCTAGTGTCTCATGTTAAATTGAAGCCTTTGTAGGGTCTAGGCCAAATAAATTTAAGAGAAGAGGGATATGTGAAAATTTGTTTGACCATTTTTCATATAATTTTGGGGTGTTATGTTTTCCATCATCTATTTTCAAAATGCAATTATCTAGTCTAGAAGATGAATCAACTAATAATTTGAGCACCACTGGAGAAAGGTTTGACTTGTTTAGCTTGCACGATAGAATGTAAAATGAAATCCACATTGAAATTTTTTTTTTTTGTTATGGTATATTACTATTTCCTTCTCATTTGGAGATGGCTGAATGAGCATTTTCACAATTGTGAATAAAGAATTAAAAGGAATTAAATATGAAATTGTACTCTTGAATTTGATAATTGGGTATGACCCAATTGCATTATGAAGTTAGTCAATTGTTGAAAAGATGAAATCATTAACAATAACATCTGCAACAACCCTTACAACCATGAGATTCCCCCCTTTATCCACTTGCCATTGTTGCAAAACAAGTCACATTCTTGATTCCAAAGATTTATTTTTCCCTTCAGGTTTTGATTCATTGGAATCTTGTCTTGTCCCCCTTATTATTACATACAAATAGACTACAAATAAAGAGATATCAATGTTGCATGTCTTGCCTTCAAGAACAACACACTTTGGGTTTGTTTCAAAATACCATGCAAATACTTACACAAAAACCCAACACAATAAAACTTGAAGAAATAAAACACAAAGAGTGAACAATAGAAAACAAACCAACAAAGTTAGTTTGTTTCAGATTCTCTATAGATGATACACAATAACGAACATAACAAAACTTGAAACAACAAAACACAAGGAAAAAACAATAGAAAAGAAAGAAAAAACCTATGAAACTTTACAAAAAAAAAGGGTAGGAACAAAATGCAACATGAATGTAGTAGGGTCCATGAATTGGTGAAAAAGAAATACAAATAAGAATAGACAAAGTTATTATGTTCATCACCATCATCATCATTAGTTTGTTATACAAAATTATGCATTTTCCAACATATATAAGATTGAGGTATCAAAATAATTTAGTAGCTTGCGAGAAGCATCGAGTTGACAAATTTTAGTATTCAGTAGCAACAATGTTGGTTCCATGTCTAGTTGTGCTTGCAAAAACTAGCATATGCATTGGCTCATATATATATATATTGTGTAATATTGAGATATCTATACAAAGTAGTCAATAGTGATGATACCAACCAAGCCACATAAAGCAAAATGAAACCAAGATGATGGTGCATGCTTGATGTATAAAAACCACCTAGTTGATTTCATAGTTGACAAAATATGTTGTCAAAGTAGCTTAAGATTTTGATGGACCCATTGTTGGATTTTGTTCCTAACAAACCACACATGTCTCATCTTCTTTGTGGCTTATAGATTGTTTTTCCAAAGTGGATCCACATCTATCATCGGATGCTTAGCACACATTTAGACTTACCTAGAGAGTATGTGCATCTTGTTTTTGTTAGGAGGTAGTTTGATATAAAAGATTTATAGTCTAATCCATCATCAACTTTGTTGCACCTATGTTGTCTCACTGAAAGTTGATTTCCATAATTTTAATTACATAATCATGCTACTCAATTTAGTGGGAAATTTTCACAAATTTAGAAAACTTATTCCCCCAAATGTCAATGTTGTTAAGAAGAGGGTGATTAAATATCCCTTCTACAAAATAACCTTTGAGTCCTCAAGCACCGACTTTGAGCTTGGATCGCATGTGCCTTTGATAGATGCAATTCCAATTGGACAAACCAATAAATCAAATGAATGGATGACAACGGGGAATAAAATGAGGTTAGATGCATATGTCGAACACCACATGGCAGAACATTAGTAGCTTCATTTAATGCTACTAAATGTTGATTCACTTTGTTCCTCAAACCTTGATTTAGATGAAATGTAGGAGTGACAAACATGTTTCAAGAATTAATACTAAAACACAAACTGCAAGAAGAACTTTTCCAATACACAAATGCAATGTTAGTAGACCTTTCTTTTGATGGTCAACTAAGAAAAACACTCAAAAGACATTTCTATGCATGTAGCTAGCCTATTTGCTTCTCAAGCCTAATAGATTGTTGCTTAGGTGTGGACTTGCAAAAAAGGTAAATGCCAAAATCATGAAGGCAAAATTCTGCCATCATAAGTTTCCAATTCCAAATCCCATGTTGTGAAATATTGATAAGTGTAGAACAAAAAAAAAAACATACACACACATAAAATTGTGCACACTACTGCCATTGCCACTCTAAGAACACCCATCTTCAATATTTTTTCAATTAATGTTATATTGTATGTAAATATGATGGACATCTTTAACAATTTAAGTTTCACCCAACATATAAGACATCTAATTTGTACATTAATAACACTTAAAATACAAACTTCACAAAAAGTATTACCACAAAGAGTTGAAGTCTCCAATTTAATTGAATCCATAAAAATTGGACAACTAATTTTTAATTGTATTTTTTGTAGATTCAATATCAACAGTTTTTTCCTCATCTCTAGTCCAACTTTGAATAATGTTTAGTTTAACATCTTTTCAGGTTTCATTTCCTCCAAAAAACTTAATATCAATTAATTAAAAATTTTGGCAACCAATAAAAAACATAATCAATTTTATTTTTTATGGCCAGTCATTTGTGGAAAAAAAAGGTAAAGATTGAACCCTAAAAAAAAGGGAGAAAATCACCACATGTGTTTATTGAAAATGTGATTCTGACTACCACTAGGAGAATCATTTAATTGCCCTCTTTGCTACAGATACCTTTGATTGCTCCTTGTGTGTAATAGATGAAACTTTTACAAATATTC
>Ga0116226_10003550_pt1 | contig 13751 bp, 10 predicted proteins | sample S1TSphfallax_FD_89692 | JGI IMG/M metagenome (GOLD analysis project Ga0116226, IMG submission 89692) | Host-associated microbial communities from peat moss isolated from Minnesota, USA - S1T2_Fa - Sphagnum fallax MG | ecosystem: Host-associated > Plants > Peat moss > Unclassified | place: USA...
TACATTCAAATGTCACTTTTCCTCGGGACTCCCAAATGGGAATCCCAAATTTAAAACTTTTGTTGTTTCAAAAATTTGGACATTCATATTTTTTAAAAATCAAGTCTATTTTGAGAATGAAAAATAAATAAATTACCTACCTTAAGCCTAGGTAACACTATAATCTACTTATTTACCTAGGCCTACCTACCTACCTACCTAGGTTTAGGTTAGGGAGGTCTATATAAATAAGTAGGCTTCAGATAATCCTTTTTTTCATCACTTGGCCTTCAAGGTCGAACCTTTTTTATTAGTTTATCCTAGGTGCCAACTTCACCTTTTGAAAACACTTGGTGCACCAACTTCATTATGTACAAATTTGGAAGCTATGACAAACAATATGGGATAAAAATTATAGTTGCACTCTAGTTGATGTTTTGTTTCAAATTTTTTGAAGAAAAATATTTAAACCCTTTCTAGTTTGAAACCCTATATATATTTTCATTTTAAGTTCATTTTGAGTGATCTAAAAAGCTATGGGTGTGCCAACTAGTGATTTATAAGACTTCTTTGAACTCCAAATGCAACAAAGTAGTGAGAAAATAGTTTAATTTCAGCATTTGAAACTATGATATTTTGTTTCAAATGTTTTGGAAAAAAAGCTTAAAACCTTTCTAGTTTGAAACCCCATATCTTTTTCATTTTAAGTCCATTTTGAATGATGTAAAAAGCTATGGGTGCACCAACTAGCGATCTACAATATCTTTTTAACTTTCAAATGCAACAAAATAATGAGAAAATAGTTTAATCTCAAAATCCAAAATTGTGATATTTTGTATGAAATGTTTTTAAAAAAAATTGAAAACCTCTTTAGTTTGAAACTCCATATCTTTTTCATTGTAATTTTTTTTTAGTGATTTAAAAAGCTATGGGTGCACTAACTAATGATCTACAACATCTGTTTAAACTTCAAATGCAGCAAAACAATTAGAAAATAATTTAATATCAAAATCCAAATTGTGATATTTTGTTTGAAATGTTTTGAAAAAGAAACTTAAAACCTATTTAGTTTGAAACTCCATGTCTTTTTCATTTAAAGTTCACTTTGAGTGATTTAAAAATCTATGGGTGTGCCAACTAGTAATCTACAAGACCTCTTTGAGATCTAAATGCAATTAAACAATGAAAAAACAATTTAATCTCAAAATTAGAAATTATTTTAACAAATCTATCACCAAACATGAACCCCCTACATAAAACAACCCATACTATTTTTGTTCTTTGACCAAATTGAGTGTTTTTTGTAGCATTGAAAGTGTTAAATGGAAGGCTACAAAATTTATTTTAACAACAAAAAAAAGAGCAATGTGTAAGTCAACTTCCTTCGAAATCTTAAGTGTATGGTGGTAGGCCTATTTACCCCAGTTGAAATTAAGTTGTAATTATGGATTGTGAGATAAAAAAAATTTGGTCATTATTTTGTTGCATTTGGACTTGAAAGAGGTTTTATAAATATTTGGTTCATACACCCATAGGTTTTTAGATCATTCAAAAGAGACAAAAAATGAAAAAGATATGGGGTTTGAAATAAAAGAGGGTTTTAAGTTTTTTTTTCAAAACATTTGAGACAAAATTTCAATTAAATTGCAACTATAATTTTTATTACTGGTGTTTAGGCTTCGTTGAATTAAGGTTAACCATCGGAGGTTAATCATATGTCTAATATCAACTAGAGTGCAACTATAATGCACCATAGGTCCACCTATAATTTTTTTTCCAAAACATTTGAAACAAAATATCATAGTTCTGAATGTCGAGATAATTTTGTTGTTGTTGCTTTGTTGCATTTGGAGGACGAAAAGGTCTTGTATATCCTTGGTCATAGTTTTTTTAATCACTTAAAATGAATTAAAAATGAAAAAAGATATGGGGTTTGAAAATAAAGAGGATTAAAGCTTTTTCTTCAAAAATAATTGGGACAAAATATCACAAATGTCCTCTTCTTCCTCTTCATGTTTTCTTTTTTGCTCCTTTGCTTTTGGTGTTTAAAAATTAATTTTTATTCTTCAATTTGCACTTCTAATGACATAAAGATTGTTATTGAGGTTAAAAAATTAAAAATTAAAATAAAATTCAATGGTTCTTAGGCTTGTGTTCAATGTTGGGTAGTTCCAAGTACTTAATATCCAATTACTAACTAGACTAAAACAACAATTACTTTTAATAATTGATTAGTTTAGCATGCATACAAATTATTATAAATAATATTAATTAACAGGTAATAATTTTCATAAAAATATTTAATTTGTTGTAATGAAATTAATAAAAAAAATAAAACTTTAATAATATTAACTATTTAAAGATTGCATTAACCATAAAGATCGAGACAAATACATATATTAATCTAATAACATTATTATTTTCAAATGTTAAATTGTAATTAATTTTAATCTAGGCTAGTTATATTTTTATAATTTTTATAATTAATAATTTTATAATATGATCCTAATTTAAGTGAATAATTAATAGTTAATTCCTATCAATTAAGTTAGCATACATGGTGTTGTGTAAGCTTGGCTAAACTAAGGCTAACCATTTAAGGTTAATTAAATGTCTAATGTGACACCTAAGTTACATTTAAAGCTAACCCATGAAGCACCTAGGCTGGACTTAGTTACACCATATGTTTAAACCTTTGGTACATGACATGTGTGCAAGTACTTAATATTTCGAGAAATAAATAAATAAATAAATAATTCACAAATTAAATTAATTAATAATTTTTAAATGTATTTAGTTATTTGGAAATTACTTATAAAGTAATATAATTTTCTATTTATTAAAACATTTAAATAAAACTATTATTTTTACTTTAAAAAAATCTTTTAAAATTCTAGTGATCAATTGATTAAATAGAAAATGATTAGGTTTTAAATTGATTATCTAAAAAATAAATTATTAACTAGTTGGTAATTCTTGAATATTAATTATAGATTATTCAATTTCTAACTTATTATATTAATTGTAGATACTAAATTAGTTTTAACTAATCATTAATATTAATGAAGTAATTTAACTCATGAATAATTAATTATTTTAATATTTAACTGTTAACTAATTATTATTTATTAATTATTAACCATAATTATATAGTTGGGATAATCCAACTTATAAATAAGATGAGGCTGAATTTTTAATGGCCAACTTTTGACATATGTTGGTGAATGGCAATGAATCATTTGTTTTCCCATCACAAGTCCAACAAGTTTTCTATTCCAATGATTATTCCAACCCATGGTGGAAGGTTATATTGCATAAGGAACCACAGAGCAAATGCGTGTTCCTAAACACCTATGGGGAATACATTAGCACAAATGAGTATGGAAGTGTGTTGGATGCACGAGGGGCAATGCTAAATGCACCAACCATTCCAAGTAATGTTGGTGCACTACTCCTCTTTTGGGAGGAGACATTATTATTCAATGAATCAAGGCAACTTAGCCTTGAAAGATAATCCCAAGGAAGAAATTCTAAGACGTAGACATTTGTTTCAATAAGCAAGGATGTGTCAACTTAATGTTCCACACTTTTTAACCACTCCAATACCATGGCCAATGATTTTAGACGAAGATGTTTGTGTTTTCCCACTTTTCATGTTCTATCACATCTAGACACCATGAAACAATTTTTTTTCCAACAAACTTAAGGTTTCTAGTGGTAAGGTGCAATGTAATGAAATTTATTACTTCAAGATTAAGGGGTTTTGAAATTACCAGAGTTGGAAACTAGTCACAACAAAGTTGTAAAAAAGTTGCAATTAAGTTGAACCTAAAGTCAAATCAAAATTGAACTATAGTGGAAAACATAGACATTATTTCATCCATCAAATTTTCCAACATTCATCCATCCATAAACAAGGTTAAACAAGACAATGAAGTGGTCAACATGATAGAGTTTGGCAAATGTTGAAATTGGATTTCTCCATTATAGTTCAATTGTGAATTTATTAATTAAAAATAAAACTCAATGGTCAATTTGCAATGATGGTCAACGTCGTACACTTACCAACTTAGTCAAAAAGTTGATTAAGTTGAGGTGTGAAGCGGGCCACGTGGAATTTGTTGAAATAAATATAATTATGTGATCGAAGGCAAGGAGCTCAACATGTAGTTGAAAATTGGTTGGTTAGAAAATGGCATTTTTCTCTTAGTGAAGCAACATTGTAGAAAACAAATAAGGGCATGGGAGTCACCTAATTTGGAGGTAGGTCAGATAACATGTGGGTAAGAGCATGTCCACCAACGTTAAATATATGGCATTACAAAAATATTTTTTAATTCGATGATTAATTTTTTCTTTTCCTCCAACCCCACCCATTAAACTAAACTTAACATTCCAAATGGTGGGTGACCAATAATAGTAACCCACTTGGGCCTACCACTTGTTTAATCGTCTATCTACCAATCAATAGTAGGTATTGTCCTTTGTTGAACCATTTGCTTGCTTCGGTATCCCAAGCAAAAATGCAAAACCTAGTACCATTTTAGTGAGCCCAAAAATATGGTTGACTATTTTTCAATTAATATTTAGTATGTGGTGTCATATCCCCAATGCCAGTGGCATGTTCTAAATGCAAACATTATATGTGCACATTATAAGTGGGGAAATGTAGGATAGAAATATTGTAGTATTGTAAGAATGGAAAAATGAAAAAAATAAAATTCAACACAAAGATGTAAGAGTATGTAAAAGTATTATGGTATGCTTTTTATGCAACTATGGCACATTTCAAAATGAAGAAATACAAGTATGGAAATGACCTTGCAAACATGAACATAATCACTATATATATATATATATGATTGAATCAATAACGTTAAAAAAAAATTCAATAAACTTTAAGGGTACCTATATTATGTCTATATATAATAATTCTTATTACTAAAATATGTGCTATATATGCAATATGTTATAAACACCCATAACATATTCCATGTGAAGTACAACTAAATGGCCTTAAATCAATTTGTGATATGTTGAATAAAATAATGTCACACATCGAGACAACGAACACACATGTGGGGGGGGGGGTCACACATAGTTAGATGAAAATTAATAGCTTCATCCATACAAGAGGGGGCAAATAGATCTACAAGATAAAAAAATTTGCTAGTGACCATAAGTTTGAATAACTAAATTACTTGGTCTGTTGGGTTATGAGAAGGGCACATGGGGAGTGTATTAGGCATATTCGCGCACATGTTATATGTAATATGGGCAATATCGATTGCCTTCATTGATAAAAAATATGTAACATGTGCCATGAAAGTGGGTAGGAGTTCACATTAGGTCATTCACGAGAAAGGAAATTTTGTTGTCATTTCAAACTCAACCCAAGTAATCTACATTGCATTGAAAGTATGGATAAGCTTGGGTGGGATCTATCAATCCATGTCTCATTTTAGTAGCAAGAGTTCTAATTCTTCTAGCAACTTATTTCATGTTTGCTAGCAAATGTTTCATGAGGACATGATTGTTTGGCACCTCAATCACTAGCTCAATTGCTAGGTTACAAACTTCATTTTCCAATTTCCCTCTAGGTCCCAAATGTGGTGTGTGTGATGTAGAAGGAGCTTGATAGTTTGTTTCTTGCATTGGCATAAGTTGGATATGGGAAAACATGTTTTGCAACCCACCAACTATTGTACCTTTCAATGCACCACAATAACGTGTAATAGTTTTTCTACAAGCTTTGAGTGCATCATCATCACTACCTTAATATGATGTTTATAGATGTTACGTTGTTGTGCAAATAAACATTCACAACATGCCCATTCAAAATTTGGGTTGTAAACCCAATACCCTTTCAATGCAACCTCCATGTGTTGGCAATGTTACATTAAAGTCAGGGATGTCCTTAGCTTTTAAAATTGTTGAAAACACAAATTATTCTTGTTTTTTGTTCCACACAAATCCAAAGTTCTTTTGGATGGATTGGCACCAATAATGTGAAAGGACATCCCCCATGAGCATATGTATAGTCTAATCAACTTGTCGGCCATGTGGCTTTCCTTTGGATGTCTTCAAGGTGGCCTTGAAGTTAGAGTGGAAACTCTCAATAATAACATTGGTGTTTTGGCTTGCATATGATAAATTTTGGTGGCCCACAACCCACATCCTTGTCTTTGAGAGCCATTTTGCCTTGATATATAAACCAAAATGGTTTTGCCCCAAGAAAAAGATTCATAAGTATATTAAGTTCCTCTTTGCCTAAGCATAATTGTCCATGTCATCTAGACATTTTGTATCATACATGATATGACCCATGTGCACCAATGTTAATGCACATGTGCATGGATGTTTAATCTTGCAACATGGTTGTTTTTGCCATGTTCTACGAACATGCCACAAGCAAAGAAAGACTTTGATTTTAGGCCACACCTGTTTGCAACATACATCAAAACCTATAAATGTGGAATAATTGAAAAAATGATACTTCAAAAAGTTTAAAGCAAGAAGTAAAAAATCATATCATAAGGGTGAAAATGTTAGATGAACTTATCATAAGTCATTTATTTCTACTTTGGAATCATCAACAATGAATGCATTGGGACACCAATCTTGTTTGACAAATAAAAGGATATCATTCAATGCATTCATCCATGGGGCTAAATCTTTTTGTTTGGAACTAGAGGTGATGATGTAAGCCATAGGGACACCATTGAACCACTCATCAAGTACCACCATTATATATAAAAGGAACTACAAGTTTGTACCAAAATGTATGTTAAGGTTACATATTGAACTTAAATTCAATGTGGGTGTTTCATAATTGAACAATTACATGTCTAGGTACATTAAACTTGAACAAGAGATAATTCAATTCAACTAAAATTGACATGAAACTCATTGGGTGAATCTTGTTTTCATCAGTTCCAAAAGTGGCATCAATAGTAACTCCTTTTTCATGTCCATGTGTTAACATCATTTCCTTTTGCTAGAGAGTTTGAATACCAACAATGAATGGCATGTTTTGAGCTAACAATCTTCATGTAGGTTCATGACTTGTTTCTTGAAAGTAAAATAAGTTGTCCACATTGTCTTGCACCCACATTCTAACACTCTTTGCACCATTATCATGTCATTTGTAGGTTTATTTGGCCAACTTACCAGCCACATTGCAAACGTCTTGTTCACATAAAAAAAGTTTCTAGAGAGCACTCCATTGGTTTCTTTAATCTCTTTCACATCATGCATATGTTTGGCCATAATTTGTGATACAAATAGCCCAAGGTGCAGATATTCCAACACAAAGGTTTTCATTCTTTCTGACACATGGCCATAAATGCCAATCATTCCCCCAATTTGTATCTCCTATGAATTATTAGCCTTTGTTGATTAACATGTTTGCTAATTGCATAACATATCTTTGTTATTTTTGGTTGTAAATATAAGTGCTTGATAATGAAAAAACACATGCATCCTTTCTTAATTGAATCGCCCCTTTTTAGCCTAAAATTCCTTGGCCCCTTGTGACCTTTGGGTCTGAATTCAACAAATCCATGGTGATATTTTGGACCACATTGGTTTTATTTTCAGGTCCAAATTGGTAGTGGTACTTACAAGTAAACATAAAGTTTGCTAAATCATGGAAATTTCACAACATCAATAATTGCATGAAAACATACAATCAATGTGTGTTTACAATGTACCTTTACCATTCAAAAAAATTATTTTTATGAGGATTTGTTGTGGATATTTGTTCTTCCATCACATTTGAAAAATCGACATCGCACAACTTCAAGATCTTGTTCACTAGTAATGAATTTTGGAACATGTTCCCAAGGTATATGTGCCACTTCACACCTCTTTTGTTTTGATTGCCTTTGTGTCATTTGGTGAATTTCATTAACCCAAATGATGTCCTTGTGATTGAAAACATTTGCAAGCAAGACTTGCATCTTCAACACAACATCTTGTAAACTTGGGTTGTGAAAAATTTGATAAAGATTTTCATAGTTTGGTTGTTCTTCAACATCCATCTTACAACCTCAATTTTAGTAGTGTTGAGTCATTTGCACTTGAGCTCTCAATTGTAACATTTATTTGCAAAGTTCAAAATCACTAAACATAAACCCTAACCCTTCATATAAGGAATTTTTGGCCTTAAGCTTGGAGCAAACATTGAATTTTAAATTGTCCTTTGTCCCAAATGCAACCATACATGACGAGCTTTTAAAAAAAAAAACTTGTTCAAAATCACATTGAAAAAATACTTTAACAAAAACTTTACAATTGCCAAAATTTTCTTTCTTTGAATTGAAGATCATCAAATGTGATAAACCCCACACTCTTTTATAACATAGATTGTGATACAAATTGAGACATAGATTGAGACGAAATATTTTTCTAGACAAAGATGTGTATGATTTTGACCAACAATAGCTTATCAATCCATTCAAAGTTAGAAAACTCTACCTACACTCTCAAGCTTCTAAGAGCACCATTGTTGGGAAGAGTATACCCAAAGAACCCTAATTAGGACCCCTTGTTGAAAGGAGGTGATAGATAGGCTTGTTAGAGTAGGTGAATTTGAATTTTTGCCACACTTTTATGCCATGTGTCATATGGAACACATATGCACATATGTGTACATGTATACATCCCCAATGTGTCATGAAATACATGCCATGTGTTATGCCATATCATATGAAATGGCAATGGTTCATGCCATATGTTGCAAGCCCCATGTAACATGCATCTCTTGTAACACGCAGGCATGTAACAGTTCAATCATCCAATGAAAACCAATCCACAAGGGAGTTTATGCTAAAAATGACGTGGCATGTCTCAATGATAACATATACCTTACGTTGTTACCTGCTAATGCCCATAAGAACAGCCACAACCCAAGCAAACCTTCACCAAAAGAAAAATGTCCGTTTTAACCCAGTAGCGAACCAGCATGTTAGTTGAGGAAACCCCAAACCCAACCTCGTCTGATAGTCCTTTTAGTGCCTCGTTCTTCCGCCAACAACAACAACTGTGTGCACATATATTGTTTGGGGTCCTGTAGCCTAGTTATTTTTATCACTTGGGAAGGTTACGACATCACTAAATAATGATTGAATAGCTTACATGTGACCTGATCCTTATCCTCAAAAGCCATATATAATATAATGGGAGCAAGTTTTTTCCTCATTCATGTGTTGGAGCCACAGTAGCGAGCATCCCTAGGCAGATTGCGACAGTAACTATTGACATGTTTTCAATCAATAGCCAACAGACGTAAATGTGATAACTCTCCCCCAGAAAACTTGAATTTGAGCGCAATTTGACAATTCATTTTTCAAGAAACATGGAATTCTCGTTAGAATTGAAGAAGTGTCGACATTTGTCGAGTTGTTGCCACAAAAAAAGGACTAAATGGGAGTTGTCTCCTTCCCTTCATTTGTTTTCTTCATCCGCTAATGTGATGTGTGCAAAATTCTGGATGAAGATCGCTCAAAGAGGGCCCCAGTCACCCAGCACCCACAATGCACCATCCAAAAATATCCCGTTTTCAGGTTTTTTTGGATGGGATGGAACCCAACCAACCTTAGATCGTGTCCTGTGGTGAAGTTTTTTTTTTTTTTTTTTTCCCCACAGCCCTTAAACCTCCTCCCTACCTACCCCTACCTCCCTCATTTTTCCTCCCTCCTCTTCCCTTTTCCCGCTCACCATTTTCTCCTTCATCTCTTGTTTTTTTTCCTCTCTCCATTTGTTTCACTTCTTTTCCATTCTTTGTTTTCTCTTGTCTTGTGTTTTTTTCTTTTTCTTTTTGTGTTTGTTCTACATCTTTTCCTATGTTTTCTTTCTTTGGTTTTGTATGTGTTTACTTTATGTGTGAAGAAGGAGCTTTGGAAGTAGCAAGAGGTTGTTGTTAGGTCACATAACGCTTTAGTATTTGTAGGCTGCAAAGGAAGAAAAACTCAACAACAAAGGTTTTTAGGTTGCATAAGTGTGAACTGTATGTGTGGGGGATAGTGGAGAGGAGAGAGTAGGTTTGTGTGGACTCAACAAGCAGCGAAAAGGAAATCTAGGTCAAGATGATGAGGGTATTGCTTGTACACCAAACTTTTGGTTTTTTTCCTTCCATTTTTGTCTTTCTTTTTTTCAGTTTTTTAATTTTTTTTGTTTTTTGTTTTTATATTTTGTTTTTTTTCCCATCATTATTGTTTGGATTTTTTTTTGGCCTATTTTTGAAGGGTATTTTACTTATGTTTATTTGGTTCTTTTTTTCATTTTTGTGTCCATTTTTTAGATTGTTATTAAATTTGTTGGTTGTTGTTAGATTGAATTAAATAACACCTTGCACAAGGTTGGAAAAGATTCAACTTTCACCAACCATGGATGAAACAACTTTGGTGACAATTGATGGATTAATGTATGTTGCAAAAAATGAACTAGTGCCTTCTATGGTAGAGGATCAAATAAATCAAATGTTTCAATGGAAGGAGTTATTTTAGATGCAACAAATGGGTCACCTCTCAATACAATGAAGGCATCAATGCATGTTGCAACAAATGAACCAAATCTAAACACTATACACAAACAATTGTAATTAATTTTATTCTTTCTTCTTCCCCAAGGTGATCAATTTAACTATTTCCTTCTCGAACCTTCCCCACCTTCCCAAGAGGGTTCATGGGGTTTATTTTTCAATTTTTTGGTGCAATACCCAAGTTTGGGATTAATAATACCTTCATACACCCATGTTTCTAGTTGTTAATGTGCATGAAATATTTTCATCTTAATCCTCCAACCCTCATCATTGTGTGTAATACCTTAATCATGTTGAATATAGGTTTCATTTTCAATACCAAGGGTCTAATGTGGAGGCAATACCTTCATCATGTTGACCATAATGTTAAACAACATAAATAATTACAGGAGCATAAAATTTAATTCACATATCTTAAATACACCATCAAAATAAGCAAATCAAAATTTTAAATCTATGTTTAATTTTTTAATTAAATTGAAAACAACATGCATTAAATGCATGAAAGTTGAAGTAGAGTTCCATATTCCTTTGACATTTATGTTGGGTTTGCAATACCCTTGTCATATTGAAACCATCCTTTAACAACTTAATGCAATACCCTAATGGGGGTACTTCACATTACTTGAATTTTTATAAATTTGTGCAATACCCTTATAACACCCTGCAAAATAATATTTCAAATCAATGTATATTTGCAATACACTTATATGGGTGGCGATAAATATTTCAATTGTGCCCTTAAATATTGTTTGAGTGAAAACGTCCAAGCTTCATGTAATATCTTCATTTAAATTGTTTTTTCATAGTTTTCAGTAGTTGTGGGATCCATCATACTGTTAGCCATGCAGGTAGGTGCAACCAATTAGGTGAGGGTTGGTAGGTACGTATGTAAAAACTTAGTAAGTAGGAAGGTGTCTAGATTGGCATGTAGGTAGGTATATGGGTCAGGGGGCTAGGTAGGTGAAAATGGGAGCATCACATTCTAAACATATAAGTGAGTAGGTAGGTGGGGGAGATTCTACTTTAAGTTTATATATATATATATGAGTAGGTAGGTGGGGTAAGGTACGTGAAAGTAGGTGGGTGGGGAGGAAGTTTCAAAAGGAATAAAAAAAGAAATTGGGTGAGGGGCGGGGAGGAAAAAAAGTTTAAAAAAAAAACTGAGATAGGGGATGAGAAAGGGAAAAGAAAAAAAGTCAACCTTCCAACCATCTTGGTTAGCCCATGGAATCCCATCAGTGCACCATCCATCCAAGTTGGTGGGTGCTGGTTCACTGCTGCCCTCAAAGAGACCATATATCGTAAACCCTAAACCCTTACACACAACGACAAAGAGAATATATATTACACACCACGACGCAGATACTGTCAAAGATAGACCTGTAGTACAGGTCTTCTCTACGATTGGACTGGCAATCATAGTGCCAAGGGCATTGGACACGAGGTGAGAAGCATGAAGTAATCAACGCATTATGTTTGACTCAACACTCGCATGTGAGAGCATGTCAATGAGACCACGTGCTACTGGTGATGGGTTTTAGGTCCTAGGTTTCGTGTTTTCGCCTCTTAGGGCTCCCATTTGTGCGTTCTGCACTTTAGGGTGGGATCCTTTCTTTGGACTTCGGTCCTTTTTTTTTTCCCTCTTGTTCCCTTCCTGGGGTTTTTCTTTTATTTATTTATTTATTTAATGAACTGTTTATGTCACATGACCCGACTCTGGGAAGTGATGTCAATGGGAAGACTAAAAAATCAGCCGTGGGTCCTAAATGCAAGTGGTACATAAGTACCGCCTGCTTTGTTGGCCTTGTCTTGCTAGGAAGGGATTTCCTGACAAGAACCATTGTAGAGGAGACTAGATTCAATGTACTTTGGCCCCTATGTTATAGGGACTCCTTTTTGCAATCTGACGAATCAGACTTTGACAAATGTAAGGTCAGATTTTGCATTTCTGATTTGATGTTACTTATTTTTGTGTAACTGTTCATCCATTGCAAGTAAAATAATCTAATGGTTCAACATCAATCACATGAAGATTTTCATTTTCTTCTTACTTAAAATATGTCAATTATTTTTTATCAATGGTCACTAATAAAATTATATATGGCAGGGCCACTGTGTGAAACACATCTTGCCTTCCAGAGTCGGACTACCCATTTGCCCCTCCAAGATGTCACCAAAAACACATTTTGGAGCCCTAGACACACACTAGTTTTGGGCCAGTAAAGAACATCTATTGCCCATTAGAAGCCCTAATCATGCATAACAAGGGACCAACCTCTCTGCACAACATCCAATTTTTGAGAAAAGATTGATTGAGCTATGGGCAAGACATGAAGAAAAGAAATGCAGCAGCATTATTGTGCTGCCTGCATTTAAGATTTAACCAGTGTTTGTGAATTTTTTTGTAAAACGGAACTGAAGGTTTTGACACTTCCAATTTATTTGAAGGTTCTTCAAGTTTCGGTTCAGTTTTTTAGATTCAGCTTTTGACACATTTTTTCAAATTCAAGAACCTTATTTAGTTCAGGGTTTGACACAGTTTTTCACTCAAAAACCTAAGCTGAGTTCAATTCAATGTGCACATTACACACACTCCCCACTATTACAGATTGCACAGGTACAAATTAAAACATGGATCTATATAGATACAAGGCTCAAGAATCTTTGGGCTGAGTTCACAAATAGAGTCCAATTCAATGTACACACGACACACTCCCAATGCTACGAGATTGTATATGTTTTATAATAAATTAAAACAAAGGATCAACAAGAAATTCAAATCAATGCTTAATTATAAAGTTCAACCCACTTCTCAACTTTTCATAAAAATTCAACTTGCTGCATAAAAAACTTGTCCTTATGTTTAATTTTAATGTTTTCTCATGGTTTCTATTGCAGATCTGGCAAAAGACTAATTCCAGGATCTAATTCTTTTGCCTGGTCCAACTAGGCAACGCCAATTAAGGTTCAAGTCACAAGAAACTTGAACCCCTGGATTGAACACTACAAACTGAATACCCTTATAATATACTAAAGTTATTTGTGAAGACCCCTTATGTGGGGATGAGAGCGTCCAATTTAGGCCAGAGAAAGGATGTGATGAATAACATGGACCCAAATGCGTGGTTAGAAAAATAACAAGGGATGAAACTTGTTTTGTCCACAATTTTCAATTTTTGTGGGCTTTTTGTTGGTTTTTTGGAAGGTTTGGGGTGAGTAAAACTCA
>Ga0116226_10003551_pt1 | contig 13750 bp, 9 predicted proteins | sample S1TSphfallax_FD_89692 | JGI IMG/M metagenome (GOLD analysis project Ga0116226, IMG submission 89692) | Host-associated microbial communities from peat moss isolated from Minnesota, USA - S1T2_Fa - Sphagnum fallax MG | ecosystem: Host-associated > Plants > Peat moss > Unclassified | place: USA...
AGACCAGGCCCTTATAGGTTTCCACGCGCGCCTGTTTCAGGCCCCAGTCCTTCATATCGAAGCCTGGCGTCGCTTCATAAAGCCGCTGCTCCGGCATGCCGCGCAGGGCGCCGTCCAGACCAAAGGCCCAACCATGATAGTTGCAGATGAAGGAACGGGTCGTGCCGCCGTCCGCGAAACAGACCTTGTTGCCGCGATGGGGGCAGGCGTTCAAGAACACGCGCACCCGCTTATCCTGGCCGCGCGCCACGATCACGCCATCCTCGCCCATGGAGGTGATGATGAAGTCGCCGGGCTTATCGACCTGGGACTCGTGGGCGACGAACAGCCAGCAGCGGGCGAAGATCTGTTCAAGCTCGCGATCATAGATCTCCCGTTCCCAGAAGATACGGCGATCCACCCACCCCTTATCCAGATCGATATAGCTTGAGGCGGCGAGCGTCATACTAAGGCTCCAAGTGCAATACATGCGGTCGTTTGGACCTCAGTCCATGTGCGGCTTTGGGTCATAAGGCGGACGCCAGGGCCGCGATGGGCGTGTCGACGATGTGGCCGCAGGCGTGCAGTTCAGCGACGCTGTCCTGGCGCCTTTCGATCACAGCCCTCTGATTCAGATACCCTTTTTCGGTAATTTCGCCGAACTCGGCGCTGGGCGGATCGCTCTGGACCAGGAACCGGCTGATCCGCGTTGAGGAGCCGCTCTGGCTGCGATTATAGGCGCGAAAAGCGGCGCAGAGAGCCTCGATCAGGCGCGGGTGCGTTGCAATTTCGTTGGGCGTCAAGCTGGCGGACGCATCGCCAAGATGGGCGCGGCAGGCGTCCAGATTGGGAAAGGCTAGAAGACCGATCTCATGGCGATCATGCCCGGTGATCACCGCGTCCGACAGCAGGGGTTGGGCGGCGGCGATAGCGGCGAGCCGCAAAGGTCCCACATGCACCCAGGTGCCGGAGGTGAGCTTGAAGTTTTCCGCGACCCGACCGTCGAACAGCAAGCCCATCTCAGGACGCTCGGGATCGACGAAACGGCCGGCGTCGCCCATCCGATAGAAGCCCTCCTCATCGAACACGGCTTCGCTCGGCTGGCGCCAATAGCCCGACATCACATTGTCGCCGCGGACGCGCAGTTCCCACCGAGCGGCCGTGGGCACGAGCTTCAACGCCACCCCAGGCAAGGGCAGGCCAATATTTTGGGCGTGGGCGCTTGGGAAATAGACGGCCGTGCAGGACGGCGCCGTCTCCGTGGAGCCCCACGAGCTCACCATCGGCAGCGGCTCAGGGCACACTTTCGCCACCAGGGCCTCAAGCCGCGCCCGGATCGAGTTCGGCATGGCGGAGCCGGCGTTGAACAGGATGTCAAGATTTCCAAAAAACCGCGCCGCCAGCGCTTCATCCGCCTCCAAGAAGGGCAGCAGGGCCTCATAGCCGCCCGGCACGCTGAGATAGAGGGTGGGCGTAATGTCGCGCAGATTGGCCACGGTCTTTTCAACCTGCCCAGGAAGGGGCTTGCCCGCGTCGATATAGTAGGCGCCGCCGAAGTTCAGCGCGTTGGTGAAGCAGAAGTTGCCGCCAAAGGTGTGGCTCCAGGGCAGCCAGTCCACCAGGACCGGCGGGCGGCGATGCAGGAACGGCCAGATCTGGCCCACAGCGTCGATGCTTGAGCACATCATGCGATGGGTATTGGGCACAGCCTTCGGCGCGCCCGTTGAGCCTGACGTAAACAAGAACTTGGCGATGCTATCTGAATTCACCGCGGCGGCGGCCTCGATCAGGGCCGCCTCGCCAGCCAACGGCAGAACGTCCAAGGCGGTCGCGCCCGGCATTGCGCGCGGCGAGAGCACCGGCAGCTCCGGCGCCACGCCGCGCAGCGTGGCCAGCATAGCGTCCGACCCATCGAGATAGATCGCGCCCGGGGTCAGACGCTCCAACGCCGCGCGGAGCTTGCCGATCTGGCCTGCCGACGCGGCGTGGGCTACGGAAAGGGTCGCCGCCGGCGCCCCGATCAGCATTCCGGCCAAGGCGACCAGAGCGTGATCAACACTGTTGGGCGCCACGATCAGAAGGGGGCGCTGGTCGCTGAGCCCCAGGGGTAGGAGGCGGCGGGCCAAACGTTGTATCGCAGCCCACGCCGCCGCATAGCTGAGACGCCGCCAGTCCGCTCCGGCGCGCTCCGCCAGAAAGACGGCGTCAGGCGTCTTGGCGGCCCAATCGCGCACCCGATCCGTCAGAGTCGTACGCGGGCTGTCCAGCTCCAGCCCGTTGGAGAGCACCATGACGCCATCCTCGCGGCGCTCGATGTTCAGCGCCACCGGGGCGAAGGGCGATAAATCAGGTCCCAAAACCATCCTCCCCACGGCTCCGTGTGAGCTCTTGCTAGGTAGACCTCAAATAACATACGCTACCGTATTGATGTCAAGGCCGCAGAGCGACCTCTGAACGCCAAGCTCTCGCGTAATTTGGCGGCGGCCGTGTCTTGGTTATGTTGGGCCATCACGGTTGATGGCCACGGAGCGACAGGAAGGCATGAAGGCGCCGCGAACTACGCCCACCAAGGACAGCGCCCGGCTCGACGCTGCAGCCTGGACCGATGCCGGCCTATCCGTCCTGGCCGAAAATGGCGTCGACGCCGTACGGGTAGAGCCCCTGGCCCGGCTTCTGGCGGTCACCAAGGGCAGTTTCTACTGGCATTTTAAAGATCGAGCCGATCTCTTGGCCGCCATGCTGGTGAGCTGGCGTCGCCAAGCCACCTTGAGGATCATCGAGCGAATCGAGCGGACGCAACGGGCGCCCTTGGAAAAGCTGCGACAGCTGATCGACCTGCCCGTGCTCGGCAAGAATTCGGCCCGCGGGGCCAGTCTCGAGCTTGCGATCCGGCTGTGGGCGAAGTCCGACGCCAGCGCGGCCGAAGCGCTTGCCGAGATAGATCAACAACGCCTGACCCATATCGCTGGCCTGCTGAAGGCGGCCGGCGTCGAAGACCCCGCGGAGGCGGAGGGGCGAGCTTTCCTCTACTACGCCTACATGCTGGCCGAAGCCTTCATCACGACGCCCCTGTCGGAGGAGGCCAAACGGGTTTGCGACGCCCGGCTCGCCGCGCGTCTCTAGGGCCTAGGCGGGCGAAGACGCAGCGACAGCCGCGACCCATCCGGCCCGCCAAAGAAGACTGTGTTGCGAGATCGGTAGGGCACGGGGTCCCAGAAGAACATGTCGAACCCCTCCCCCGACGCCGTGCTGATCAACTCAGGACGCGACGCGATTTCCAATTCCAGCCTGTGCCCAGGCTTGAACAGGTTTGCGATGGGGTTGAGGCTGAAACTCAACACGGTTGGCTGACCGGGGATCAGCTGTTTGGCGGCCGCGCTGGAATGATCGTGGACGATCTCGGTCGGATTGGACCTCGCGTCGTCAATCGTGCGGTGGGAGGCCAACAGCCAACCCCAGGACAGCTTCGTTCGCGTCCCGTCCGGCGCGATGTCGCTCAACCTGACGATGACATAGGTGTCAAGCGCGGTGGCCGACAAGGACAGGTCGAGGCGGACGGGACCAACGATTTCGCTTTCGGTAGCAAACGGGGCTGTCGAGAATCGCAGCACCTGCGCCTCGAGCTCGTCCACTTGGGCCACGTAGTAGCTGGTGGACGGGATGGCGAGATAGGACTGGGTTGCGGCCTCGGGCGGCTCCTTCGCCAGCGCTTGGGCGTCGCGGGAGGTTCCGCCGCCGGCGGCGAGATAAAACGTCAGGGGCGTCGCGTCAGGGATCGGCCAGTCGTCGGCGCTCTCCCATCGATCCGCCCCGCGCAGCCAATATCGCACACGGGGCAGGTCGGCGTAGCCATTGTCGATCCCCTTCAGCCGCCAGTCGTACCAGGCCTTCAGTTCGAGCTGATAATTGGACCATGGGAAGATGTATTCCGGCGGCCCGATGAACATGCACTTCTCGGACTTGACCTTGTGCCAAAGCTCAAAGGCGCCAAAGAAGTGCAGGTCCTGGGCGCCGAAATCGGTGGCGATACAGATGGGAACGTCAATTTTATCGATATTGGGATAGGCGGAGCGTCGCGCCCAATAATCGCCGTCATCAAATGTACGGTCGAACATGCGGTCGATATAGCCGCGCACGGCCGCCTGGGGCGGAGGCCGATTCTTCAGAAAGCTCCGTATTTCCGTCTGGGTTTTGGCCGGATCGCTCATCTCCTTCTCGAACCGTGGGCTGTTCAGAAGGTGGCTGAGGAGATGCCGAACCCCGGACGGAATCTTTGGCGGAGCGATTTTTTCGAAGGCGGCGAAGAGTTCGATGATGCCGCTAAAGGGGGCGCCGCCCTTGTAAAAGCCATGGCGATAGCCGTCGGTCATGCCCTTATAGGGAAATATGGCGGTCAGGCTCGGCGGTCGCGTTCCAGCGACGAGAAGCTGAGAGATGGCGAAATAGGACATGCCTGTCATGCCGACCTTGCCATCGCACCAGGGCTGGCGCGCCGCCCATTCGATCGTATTGTGACAGTCCATGACTTCGTCAGTGGACATGAACTCATCGGGCGTCTCGCCGCCGGATAGGCCCGTGCCGCGCGGCTGCACGCGCAGGACGGCGTAGCCGCTTTTGATCACCAGCGGGTGAACGCCGGACTCATCGATGAAGGGCCCGCCGCCGAGCCGCTCCGTATCCTTGATATAGACGGCCCAAGACACCAAGACGGGAACCGGGCCCAAGCCCGCAGGACGGAACAGGTCGGCGACCAACTCGACGCCATCGGGCATGGGAATACGGATATTTTCGTCGAATAGGATACCCTTGGCCTGAACGCCTGGAGTCGGCTTCGGCGTCCAGCCGGCGAGCTGGGTGCCGCGAGGCTTGAGCTTGGGTTCGATCCGCATAGGCCGCGTCGAAAGCGCGCCGCGCGTTGCGCCAGTCGCCACCTTAAGCCTCCCAGGTCTAGCCGGTTGATCCGGCCTTTTGACATACAAAGCGATCGCACCGCAGGGAGCGACCCGAGCCACCCTCAGTAACCCATGAAAAACTGACGGTCTAGTCACTATATATTTTAGACCGTGATCAAGGGAGGCTTCGGTATGGCCCAATCCACACTTGCAAGCGAGGCCGGGTTCGCCTGGGAGGACGTGATCCTTGGCGCGCGCGAGCGATCGGGCGCGTATCTGGTCGGCGAGGCCGAGATCATCGCCTTCGCGCGCCAATATGATCCGCGTCCGGTGCATACAGATCCGGCGATGGCGGCTCAGACCCCGTATGGCGGTCTGATCGCGGCGGGCGGGCATATGCTCGCCATCCGCCAGCGCCTAATGGCCGACTTTGGCTGGAGGTCAGCCGTGCTGGTCTCCATCGGCCATGACGAGGTGCGCTTTGTGGGCCCGCTGCGCGCCGGCTCGATCTGTCAGGTGGAAATGGAATGGCTGGATAAGCGGACGTCGTCGAAGCCCGAGCGCGGCGTCGCCACCGTCGGCGTCACCCTCTTGGCCGATGACGAGCCTGTCTTGACGTTGAAAGACATTATCCTGATGACGCGCCGGACGGTCGCCGTTGCGCCAAGCGAGTAATACCAGCCAACAACGACGCTAACTCTCCTCCCCTGCGGCGAGAGCCGCGGGGGAGGTGGCGCGCCGCAGAGCGGCGTGACGGAGGGGGCGCGGCTCGGGGGTTCAACTTTCAGCCACGACACCCTACGATCCAGGGTAAGCGCCCCCTCCACCACGCTTCGCGTGGTCCCCCTCCCCCGCGCTTCGCGCAGGGGCGGAGCTTGGCCGTCGTGGATCAGTCATCATGGGGCTGGTCTAAGCCAGGGCCTTCGCGCGCACCTGGTCCGCCCACGCCTGGAGCAAGGCGTTAGGATCGCCGGTTCCAAACACGTGACGGTCGGGGCGCACCAGAACGGCCGCCGCGCCTTGGGCCTTAAGCCAGTCGTCCAGCGCCGCGACAAAGGGGGCAAGCGCTGGGTCGTCCAACTCCAGACGACGCACGGCGGACGCCGTTGCGGTCGGCAGCTGGCGGCCGATCAAGGTCGGTCGCAGATCCAGCGCCTGGTCGAACCGCTGATCGCCGTGGATCGCCTGAGGGAACAGGGCGCCGGCGGCGTGTGTCTTGGTCAGGAGGCCGCCCTGCAGATCGGGATAGCGGATGGATATATTCTGAACGCCGGCGGCGCGCGCAGCCAACATGCCGGCGTTTCGCACGGCGGCGGCCGCCTCATCCAGGATACAGACGGTGCGGCCCATGGCGATGGCGGTCTCGATGATGGCGCGGACGTGGGGGTCGCGCTCGGTCTGGTAGCTGTCCAGAATCGCGTCGTCCGCCTCGCCCTTGATCACAAGGGCCAGCTTCCAAGCGAGATTGCAGGCGTCGCGCAGGCCCGAACACATGCCCTGTCCGGCGAACGGCGGCATCTGGTGCGCGGCGTCGCCAGCCAGGAGAACGCGTCCCTTGCGCCAACTATTGGCCACCAGCGCGTGAAACCGATAGACCGCCTTTCGCTCCACCTGCACACGGTCCGCGCAGCCCCAGGGGGCCAGAAGCGCCTGGATCGCGGCCTCATCGAGCAGGTCGGACGGCGTCTCGCCCGGCTTGATCATGAACTCCCAGCGGAAGCGCGGAGCGGCCATGGGCATGTAGGTGACCGGGCGCTTGGGATCGCAGATCTGTCGGAGAGTCATGGGAAGGCCGCCCGGCTCTTCACATAGGGTGTCGAGCACAAGCCAGGGCTCGTCGAAGCCGAAATCGAACAGATCGATGCCCGCCGCCTCGCGCACCGGGCTCCGCGCGCCGTCGCAGCCGACCAGATAGCTCGCCCGGATTTGCGCGGGTCCCGATGGGCCGTCGACCATGGCCGTCACGCCGTCGCCATCCTGGGTCATCGATCGAAAGCTGACGCTGCGACGGACATCGACGCCCAGCGCTATGATCCGCGCCTGCAAGGCGGCCTCCACGGCGGGCTGATGCAGAGCGTAACTTTCGGCCCAGCCCGACTGCGGCATGATCTCGGCCAGTCCGAAGTCGAGCAAAACCTCGCCGTCCGCCGTAATGAACTGATAGCGATCGGGAACCCGACAGTGGGGACGTATGTCCTCGGCGACGCCCAGCATCTGGAAGATGCGCATGATTTCGTGATCGAACACCGCGGCCCTGGGCAGGGGGTGTACCGTCGTCTCCCTGTCGATGGCGATGACCGACAGGCCATGCAACCTGGCCAGACCCGCCAGCACATCGCCGACGGGGCCGAGCCCTACGACCAAAAGATCGCAATCAAAGCGGCTCATTCTGCGGGACCGCGCGGCCCGTCGATCGGCGGACCCGGCAACGGCGGCATGGGCATGCCCCACTGCACCCCCATCAGGTCGGGCACCGAGGCGACGCCGCCGCCATCCGCCGTAACGAATTGATCGCCGTCGGTCCAATGCTCGATCTCGTTGCCGAACGGATCGAGCCAGTAATCGAACACCTGACTGCCGAGGATATGGCGCCCTACGCCCCACTGATGACGATAGCCTCTGGCCTCCAGCAGGTCGTGGCCGGCCATGAGGTCATCAAGGTCCAAAACCTCAAAGGCGGCGTGCATAAAGCCGGCCGGCGCCCCGCCCCGCTCAAGCAGGAAAAGCGTGTGGTGATCGCATGGCTGGTCGCCGCGGTCGCAGCGCAGAAAGGCGCCGATCGCGACATTGGGCGCAGGCTGGATTTCGTCCGAGGTAACGAGGCCGAAGCGAGCCTTGTACCAGGCCTCCGAGCGGCGAAAATCTGTAACTCCCAGCACGACATGACCCAGGCGCTGCACGTGGGAGGGCCTTGCGGGGGCCCGGCGCGGCTTGGACTGGCGGGGATAGAGGCCGCCCTGATTCCAAGGCTCGGCCGGGGGGGGGGCGATCGGCTCGGCCAGGGTTTGCCCTGCCACGGCCTCGACGACAAAGCCGTCGGGATCAGTGAGGCGCACGACATAGCCGCCGCCAGGGCCGTCAAACGCTGCGACCTCGACCTTGTCGTGGTTGGCCAAGGCCTGCAAGGCGTCCAAGCTGTGCATGCGAAAGCCAAAGGCGGTGAAGCCGGGCTCTCCAAGCTCCGTCATATGAACGAAGGGCTCGCTCCCGTGGCCGCGAAACGCCTCGCGGGTCTCATCGGCGTCCAGGCGAATCAGGCCGAAATCGAGCAGAAACGCACGCATGGGGGAGAGGTCCGGCGCGCGGAAGCGCACATAGGCCACGTCGTGGGCCTTCGCTATGCTCATGGCTGGGCGTCGTCCTCGTAAATCTTTCTTGTTATGACTATATAGTCAGCAGTGATCAAACCGGTCAATTCGATTCGGCCGTTCGTTTCGGGCGTCGGGGCCTTGCACAAGCCGGTCGAATCAATCGGATCGGAAAAAATGGATCCCCTGGCGGCGCTTGACAGAACGTGCTGAGCTAGATTGCCATGCGCTTGCGTATGGAAGAGGCCACAGAGCTTCGACGTCCCGACCGCTGCGGCCAGGAGGAATGTTTATGCTATCGAGAACCGTCACGATCGCTGCGCGTCGGCTCGAAGCCGAGAGCATCGTGTCGCTTACCCTGGCCGATCCGAGCGGCGCCCCCTTACCTGCGTTTGACGCGGGGGCGCACATCGATCTTGAGGTCAAGCCCGGTCTGATCCGGCAATACTCCTTGTGCCAGCCGGCCACGACAGACGGGCGCTACAAGATCGCCGTATTGAAGGACCCGACCTCCCGCGGCGGGTCCGTGGCCGTCCATACGCTGGCGGAAGGCGATTTTGTGCGGATTAGCGAACCCCGCAACGCCTTCCCGCTCGCCGAGGGTGCGCCTCTTTCGGTCTTTTTCGCCGGCGGCATTGGGGTTACGCCGCTCCTCTGCATGGCCGCCGCCCTGCATGCCCAGGGTGGAGCCTTCGCCCTGCATTATTGCGCGCGCGCCGCCCATCAGGCCGCTTTTGTCGACGATCTGCGGGACAGCCCTTTTGCAGATCGCGTGCATCTGCACTTCGATGACGGCCCGGCGGACCAACGCTTGGACTTGACGACCGTTTTGGCCGATCTGGATCCCTCTGCGCACCTCTATGTGTGTGGACCGACCGGCTTCATGGCCTGGGTCATCGAGACAGCGGAGGGGGCCGGCTGGCCCACGGCTCAGGTGCATCGTGAATATTTCAAGCCGGATGCGCCGGCGGCGGAGCCTGGAGACGGCGCCTTCTCGGTGAAGCTGGGCGCCTCCGGACAGGTCATCGAGGTGGCGGCGGATCAGACCCTGCTCGCCGCGCTCCAAGCCGCCGGCGTCGATATCCCGATGTCTTGCGAAGCTGGCGTCTGCGGCACCTGCTTGATCGGCGTGTTGGACGGCGAGCCTGACCATCGCGACCTCTATTTGACGGAGGCCGAAAAGGCCGCCGGCGATCAGATGCTGCCCTGCTGTTCACGCGCCAAGAGCGCCACCCTCGTGCTCGCCCTATAAAAATGAAACAGAACTCGGTTTTTTCTTGAGCTACCCGCGGAGGTGTGAGAGCCTCAAGTCAAAGAACGGCCGGCACGCGAAATGAGGCAGGTCGATAAGAGGTTAGGGAGAAGGCATGGTCAGCTTGGCCACAGACCTCGTGTCACGCGCCGGCGCGCGTGACCTTCACGTCGATGTTTACCGCCCGGATCGCGACGGCCTCGACGCCGCGGTCATCCTCTTGCACGGCGGCGGCTGGATGTTCGGCGACCGCAAGGACATGGCGGATTACGCGAGCGCACTCGCCGCGTCAGGGTTCACCGCCATTTGCGCTGAATACCGGCTTCTGCGGGAAGCGGCTTGGCCCGCCCAGATCAAGGATGTGAGGGACGTCGTGGCCTGGACCCTGCGCCAGGCTCCGTCGCTGGGCTTTTCCAGCAAAAAGGTCGCTCTGCTGGGCATGTCCGCCGGCGGCCAACTGGCCTTTCTGGCGGCGGGAACCGCGACCCACGACCCCTTTGGCGGAGAGGACTACCCCGATGGCGGCAGGGTCGCCGCGGTGGTCAGCGCATTTGCGCCCCCGGAACTGCGCCTTCCCAAACCCGGCGATCCGCCCTCCCCGGTTGCGGCCCTGCTGGGGCCTGAGGCGTCGGAGGCGTCGGCGAGGGCGGCCAGCCCCCTCAGCTACGTTACGAGCGACTTTCCGCCCACCCTGCTCCTGAGCGGAACCAAGGACGCGATGGTCCCCCATCACGCACAGCTCGCCCTGTTCGGCGCGCTTGAGGCCGCGGGCGTGCCGATCGACCTTCGGCTCTATCACGGTCACACCCACGAGTTCACACGCCTGCCCAGCATGCTCGGCCCGGTGATGGCGGACGCCGCGCTGTTCCTGAAGCGCGCCATGGTCGATCCGGACCATTACGCCCAGGAGAACGAAGCCCTCAATCCCTTCGCCAAGCCCGGCTTTCCCCCAATGCCCCCGTCGGAACCGCCCGTAGAGGCGGCGGCCTGACCTTTCCCACACCCTTAAGGACCAGCCCAATGACCGATACTGTCCAGACTCTTCGCCGTCCCACCGCTTCGCCCCGTGACTACTACAGCGAGATGCACAAATGCGGTCCAGGGACGCTCGGCGGCATTTATCTGCGCCAATTCTGGCACCCGATCGGGGCGTCGGCGGACCTTTCGCCCGGCCGGGCCAAGCCCATCAAAATCCTGAACGAAGAGTTCACACTCTATCGTAGCCAGGATGGTGCGCCTCACCTGACGGTGCACCGCTGTCCCCACCGCGGTACGCAATTGTCTGTCGGCGTTGTGGAAGGCGACTCCATCCGCTGCCACTACCATGCTTGGAAGTTTGGCGCAGACGGCGTGTGCTCTGAGCGTCCCGGCGAACCCAATCAGAGCGGCGGCGGAGTCAAGATCCGTACCTACCCCATCCATGACTATCTGGGTTTGATCTACGCCTATTTCGGCGAGGGCGAACCGCCGGCCTTTCCGCCCTATCCGGGCTTTTCAACCGAAGGCGAGCTCGAGCCCTATATCGCTGTCTTCCCCTGCAACTGGTTTCAAAGCTGGGAGAACGACTGGGACCTGTTCCATGCGGCCTCCACCCACCAGACCGGCGAAATTCACGGACCGCCGCCCGGAGCGCCTCGGACCAACCTCTATCTCGGCATGCTGAACTCGGAGAAGTGGGAGGAGACCGACTATGGCGTCGTGAAGCGCATGGCCGCGCTCGGCGGCGTCAGCGCCTCGGTCATGTTCATGCCGCACACGGTGCGTCTGTTGATCCCCACCTTCAACGAGCAGTCACGCCTGGTCGGTCCCTCATTTCGGGAAACCTATATCATCCACACGCCGATCGACGACGAAAGCCACCTGTTCATCGATACTCAGCTCGTACCGCTGACGGGCGAAGCGGCGCAGGCCTACAAGCTTGAGTTCGAAAAGGTAAAGGCGGCGCGCGCGGCGGCGATCAGCACTTATGCTGCAGCCAAACAGATTATGGCGGGTGAAAAAACGCTAAAGGACTTCATAGACCACCCAATGCTGGTGGAGATCGAAGATATGATCGCCCAGATCGGTCAAGGGTCCATCGCCGATCGTCATGCAGAACATCTGGGACGCTCCGACCAAGGGGTCATCCTCCTGCGCCGGATCATGGCCCGCGAACTGCAGGCTATAGCGGAGGGTCAGCCGACCAAGGCCTGGTCCTACATGTCAAACCCGCCCGAAGGCCTGACCAACGTAACCTTCGATCCCACAAAGGTGCGCTAGAGCGCGAACCGGCGGTCCAACGAAACGCACTCTAAGTTTCTGAATAAAACCGTTCATCGCTGCGAAGGCGGCGGTGAGCGAACGGAAGTTAGACGCTCTCGTCTAAGCCCCAAGACGACGCATATATCCAGAAATAGATATTGACTATCTCGTCATGTTTAGGCGATATAGTCAGTTATAAGCCGGCGGTTTGACATGTCATCGCCAGTCGCAAGTTCGACCGCTGAGCAACGGCGGCGCCAAACGGGGAGATGAAAGAACCGTAAGATCGATCGGTTTTTTGCCGCAATGCGCCCAATACAATTGTCACGTACGGTGGGCTTTAATAACATAAAATGACATGTAGCGTAACTCTTTGGGCTTCGGATTGATTTCAATCTAGAATAAATCCCGTCCAAAGCGCTAAATGACAAAAAAATACGCGAGGGATGGATTTATATGACCAGACTAAACATAACCATTAGCTCAGTGGCGCTGCTGATGGCGCTGACGGCGCCGACCTGGGCCGCAGCGGCCGACGGACAAGCTGCGCCACCGTCAGCGAAACCGACTTCAACGGCGGCGACTGAGTTGCCCCAGGTCGTCGTCACAGCGACACGGCGGGCGGAAAACCTACAAAAGACGGCCATACCCGTCAGTGTCATTTCCGGCGAGCAATTACAGCGCCAGGGGGTTGTCCAGGCGGAGGATTTGAATAAGACCGCGCCGGGGCTGGAGCTCTCCCCCAACGGCGCGAGCACTCAGGTCTATTTGCGCGGCATTGGGACCTTCTCCATTGCGGCCTACGCCGACTCCGCCGTCGCCTTCAACCAGGATCAGGTCTACCTGGTCTTTCCCGGCGAGATCGCCGGCCTGTTCTATGACTTACAGCGCGTTGAAGTCTTAAAAGGTCCGCAAGGCACGCTCTATGGCCGCAACGCCACAGCCGGCGCGATCAACGTCATCTCCAATAAGCCGTCCTTCACGGGTTATGGCGGAGACGCCTCGTTGGAGGTCGGCGACTATAATCTTGTTCGACTGACGGGCGACGTGAACATGCCGGTCAACGACCAGCTCGCCTTGCGCGCCGCCTTCCAAGTCGTGAGCCGCGACGGCTATTTCACTGACGGATCCGGCGACGACAAGAGCGACTCCGTGCGTCTGCAAGGGCTCTACAGACCCAATTCGAACTTCTCGCTACTGCTGGGGACCGATTATACCCACGTCTATGGCCGGGGCGAACCTAACGTGCCGCTCGGCACGGACGCGACAAGCAATCCGTGGGCCGGCCCGTCGACGCCTGCGTCCAACGCCCAGATCGCCCTTGCGGACAAACTTGGGTCCGGCCGCGGCGCGCCATACGGCGCCTACGGCCCCGGCGTCGATTTTCCGCTGATCGACAATAAGAGTAAGGTCGAGTCCGATCTGATCGGCGTCCGGGCTGAGGCGACATGGGACCTGGGCTTCGCCGTCCTGACCGCTATTCCGGCCTATCGGCATATGAATGAAAGCTCCGTCGTTGAGCCAGGCTTTGATTTCTTCGGCGACGGGACGGGCTCCCAGGAGAGTCTGGAACTGCGACTATCGTCGCCAACCACCCGTGGCCCCTTCAAATGGATTGTGGGCGCCTATGGGCTGGGCGACACCCTTGTGTCCTCGATCGACGTTTATCAGGGCGTCGCCGCCCAATATCAGCAGGTCAACCAGAGGGGATCGAGCTACGCCGTGTTTGGCGAAGGGACCTATAGCGTGACCTCTAAGCTGCGTTTGACTGGCGGCCTTCGTGAAACGGATGAGACCAAGACGCAGACCGGCACGTCCGTGCTGACCCAGTACTTTATTCCTCAGGGGCCGTTCCTGCCGCCATTCCCCTTGCCGCCGTTCGCGCAAAACGTGCCCTTTGCGGTCGCTGGTCATTTGAGCGAAACGAGCCTCAGCGGGCGGGCCGGGCTTGAGTATGACCTGACGCCCCGCAATCTGCTCTACTCGACCTTCAGCACCGGGTTCAAAGCGGGCGGCTTCAATCCAGATATAGCGCCCAACACCTACAAACCCGAAGAGCTAACGGCCTACACCCTGGG
>Ga0116226_10003552_pt1 | contig 13744 bp, 12 predicted proteins | sample S1TSphfallax_FD_89692 | JGI IMG/M metagenome (GOLD analysis project Ga0116226, IMG submission 89692) | Host-associated microbial communities from peat moss isolated from Minnesota, USA - S1T2_Fa - Sphagnum fallax MG | ecosystem: Host-associated > Plants > Peat moss > Unclassified | place: USA...
GTCGCTCTACACTTTCCTACAGGTCATTTCCGTCACAGACTTCGAAAAAATGCCGATAAAATCAGCGATCGCAAACGAACCCAACACATCCGACCAACCACAGGACGACAACCAATTGAATTTGTTCACAATTTAACCGGACACTAGTGTCTTTTTTTGAAAAAAGAAGGCCTTGCTTTCTTCGTGTGGGGTGAGATGTGACGCGCATGATGATACGCCCCCTAGCCCTGCTGCTCTGCCTTGTGGCCCCACCCGCGCTGGCGCATGCCATATTGGTGGGCAGCACCCCAAGCCCCAACGCCCACATCAAGCCCGGCCCGCTGGCCATTACCCTGCGCTACAACAGCCGCATTGATACGGGCCGGTCGAAGCTCACGCTGACGGCGCCGGACCACGGGCTCACGCGCCTGGCGGTGGCGGCCGACGACAGCGAGGCCGAAATGCGGTCTTCCGCCACGGTTGTACCCGGGAATTATGTACTGCGTTGGCAAGTGCTGGCACTGGACGGCCACATCACGCGCGGCAACGTGCCCTTCACGGTGGACGCGCCGTAACTTCCCGTGGCGCTGCTCGTCGATCTGTTTGGCTATCTGGGCATCGTGCTGCATGGGCTGGTGATCGTCAGCCAATCGATGGCGCTGGGCGGGACGTTTTTTCTGGTCTTCGCGGCGCGGCCGTTTGCGCAGGCGCTTGGGCCGGAGATTTTGCGGCGCACCGTGCGGATCGCGGTGGCAAGCGGGCTGTGCCTGGTGCTTGTCGAGGGGCTGAACATTACGCTGCAGACTTCGGTGCTGGTCAGCACGCTGGACATGACGGCGGGCGAAATTCTCACCGCCAATTTTGCCGTCGCCGGGTTTGCCAAGATTACCGCGACGATTGTTCTGATAACGCTGCTATGGCGCGGCGCGGGCGCGTTGGAATTGCTGGCGGTGTGCGCCGCGGAGCTCGCCGCGGCGACGCTGACCACGCACGCGCGGGCGCGGCTGGACCACAATGCGTTGCTGCTGGCAGTGGAATTTCTGCATCAGTTCGGTGCCGCGATCTGGATCGGCGGCATTGCGTGCTTCGTCATGGTGCTGGCGCGGCTGCGCGATGGCGGCGCCTTGCGCGACATCGGCGGACGGTTTTCGCGCATGTCGATGGCCGGCGTGGCCTGCATCCTGGTCAGCGGCCTCACCATGACCATCTTTTATATCGGCAGTTGGCAGGCATTTTACGGCACCGCCTATGGCGTCATGGTCGGTGCCAAGGTGGCGATGTTCCTGATGCTGCTGGGGCTTGGGTTTGGCAATTTCCTGGTGACCGAGCGACTGCGGCGCAATCCGGCGGCACCCGTGTTGCGCCTGCGGCGGTTCGCCGAGGTGGAAATCGGCATCGGCTTTACCCTGTTCTTCTGCGCCGCGTCACTGACGTCGGTGCCGCCCGGTATCGATCTTACGGCGGATCGTGCCACCTGGCATGATATCGTCGCGCGCGATTTCACCCCGGTGTGGCCGCGCCTGACATCGCCGGATTATGACCGGCTCGGCATTCCGGCGCTGCAGGCACAATTGAACCGCGAGGCGGCCGCCCGGGCAGCCCAGCCGCAGGCGGCGTTCGTCGAAGGCTCGGGCGAATTGCCGCCGCGCAATGCCGATGACATCGCCTGGTCGGAATATAACCATCATTGGTCGGGACTGTTCGTTGTTGCGATCGGGGTGCTGGCGCTGCTCAATCGCGCAGGCGCACGGTGGGCGCGGCATTGGCCGCTGATATTTCTCGGGCTCGCGGGGTTTCTGCTCATCCGCTCAGACCCGGAGGTTTGGCCGATCGGCGATATCGGGCTGATCGAGTCGTTGCGGGATGTCGAAGTGGTGCAGCACCGGATATTCGCCATGCTGCCGATCGCGTTCGGGCTGTTCGAATGGGCTGTGCGCACCGACAGGCTGCGGGCGCCCTGGGCCGCCTACGTGTTTCCGCTGATTTGCGCCGGTGGCGGCGCGCTGCTGCTGACGCATAGCCACGCAATTGCGAATGTGAAAGATCAGTTGCTCATCGAATGGACGCACATTCCCTTGGCGCTGGCGGCCATCGTTGCGGGGTGGTCAAGGTGGCTGGAACTGCGGCTGCCGGGGCGGGTGGCGCAGGCAAGCAGTTGGGTTTGGCCTTGTTGTTTTGTTTTGATTGGACTCTTGCTGGTGCTTTATCGGGAGGCTTGACAGGAGTAAGCAAGGTCTTCTTTTTTGAAAAAAAGAAGCGAAAAACTTGAGCAAATAAGGGGGCGCCATGTTTGGAAGTGCGATCATCGATGTGCTGATCGGGGTCATTTCGGCGTTTCTTGGGGTTAGCCTAGCGGCCAGTGCGATTACCGAGGCTTTCAACTCGCTGTTCAAGCTGCGGCAGAAAACATTGGTTTCCGGCCTGGGGCAGTTGCTCAATGACAAGGATATCAGCGGGCTGGCGCTGCAGGTTCTCAATCACGGGCTGGTCAATCCGCTGGGGTCGGGCGTGGCCAGGACGCGCGCGGAATTGACCGCGCGGCCAGCCTATATCGATGCGGCACAATTCGCCACCGGCTTTCTGGCCATCGTGCGCGGCGCCAACCCCGCCACGCCGATGAAGGATGCCATCGACAAAATCGCCGACACGCAAATACGCCGCGCCATGCAGGCGCTATGGGTGCAGGCCGCCGGCAACGAGGCCAATCTGGCGGCCGCCGTAGGCAACTGGTTTGATTCGAGCATGGAGCGGGTGAGCGGCGAATTCAAACGTTTCGCCCAACTCCTGTCGTTCCTTTCGGCCCTGGTGGTCGCCGTGGCGCTGAACGTGGACGGGATGCATATCACACAGGAATTGTGGCAACGCCCGGTGCTGGCGCAGGGCCTGCCGGCCGGCGGCGCGGTGCAGGCCGAGGCAGCACAATACCTGGCGGCGCTGCAAAGCAGCGCATTGATCGGCTGGGACAGCTTTGCCAACAGCGACCGCAACATTTTCGGCACAAAGGGCACCGCGGCGGGATTTGCCAGCATGCTGATCGGCTGGCTGATCGTAGCCGGCGCCGCCTTGTTCGGCGCACCGTTCTGGTTCGACACGTTGCAGCGCATCACCCAGTTGCGCGGCGTCGGCGGCGGCGCCGGCCTGCAGGATCGCGCCGCAACCTAGCCTCGCCAGCCGCCGCAATGGCCAAAGGTTTTTTGCTTCTTTTTTTGCAGAAAAGAACAACTTCCTTGCTTGCCTACGGCGGCAAATCAAGCGCCGCAATGTCCGTCGATTGCACAAGCGAAAGATCGCCGGAACTCTGACCGACCCCGACCGAAATGGTGCCTGCCGGCACGTGCCAGCCACCGGACGCGCCGGCAAAATCGGCCAGCAGGCGCGGGTCCGGGCTGAGGGTGATGTGCTGCGTTTCGCCTGGCGCCAGCAGGCGCTTTGACCAGCCGAGCAGGCGCAGGCAGGGCTGGCCGGCGCGGCTGGTGAGGTAGGCCTGCGGCGTGTCGGCGCCGGGGCGGGGCCCGGTGTTGGTGACGTCGAAGCTGACGGTGAGGGCGGGCTCGGCCTGGATGTGTAAATTCGCCAGTTTGAAGCGGCTGTAGGAGAGTCCGTAGCCGAACGGATAGAGCGGGGTTTTGCCGGTGCGGGCGAACCAGCGGTAGCCGGCGTCGGCCCCTTCGGCGTAGGTGGTGGTGACGGGCGTGTCTTGCGGATCGTACATTCCGGCGACGGTCTGGTTCGGTAAATCCTGCTCCGAGGCGGGGAAGGTCACCGGCAGGCGGCCGGAGGGGTTGGCGGCGCCGAACAGGATGTCGGCGATCGCGTCGGCGCCGCCGCTGCCCGGGTACCAGGCTTCCAGAATGGCGGCGACATGGCGGCACCAGGGCATCAGCACCGGGCCGCCGGTTTCCAATACGACCACGGTATGGGAATTTGCCGCGGCGACGGCGTCGACAAGCTGGTCCTGGCCGCCCGGCAGCGAGAGGTCGGGCAGGTCGGTCGATTCGCCTTCCCATTGGTTGGCGAAGACGATGGCGGCGTCGGCGGCGGCGGCGAGCAGGGCTGCTTGTTTCGGATAGCGTCCGTCCACAAATTTCACCTCCACGCCGGGCAGGCGGGCCTGGATCACGGCCAGCGGTGCAGGCGGGTCGAAGGCGGAGACGCGGAAAAAGCTCAGCATGTTGCTCACGCCAAGGGGGATTTGCCGCGCGAAGCCGCCCAGTGGGGTCACCATGCTCGAGCCGCCGCCGGCCTGCACCCCGGCGTCGGCGTCGGCGCCGATGACAACGAGGCTGTGCAGGCTGGTGGGCAGCGGCAGCACATGGTTTTCGTTGCGCAGCAGCACAATGCCGGCTGTTTCGGCCTGGCGCGCGGCAGCCACGTCCCGCGCATCGGTATTGCGCCGGATTTTGTCGGTCGGCGGGGAGATGAGGCCGGCTTGCAGCATGCTGCGCAGGATGCGGGTAACGGCGTCGTCGATGCGCACCTGCGGGATGGTGCCGCGCGCCAGGGCCGCGCGCAAGGGGCCGGCGAAGTAGGGTTGGCCGTCGAGTTCCTCGGCGGATTCCTGGTCGAGGCCGGCGGCGAGGTCGGAGGCGGCGTGCACGCCGCCCCAGTCGGAAAGCACGAAGCCGGGGTAGTGCCAATCCTGTTTCAGTATGCGGGTGAGAAGCGTTTCGTTCCCGCAGCTATAGGCACCGTTGACCTTGTTGTAGGCGCACATGACGGCACCGGGATGGCCCTGCTCGATGGCGATTTCGAAACCGAGCAGATCGCTTTCACGCAGGGCGGGCCAGGGCATGTGCACATCGAGCGTGTTGCGCTGGCTTTCCTGGTCGTTCGCGGCGAAATGTTTTATCGTTGAGATAACGTGCTGGTCCTGGGTGCCGCGCACGGCGCTGCCCACCATGATGCCCGCGAGCAGCGGGTCCTCGCCGGAATATTCGAAATTGCGGCCGCCGCGGGGCTCGCGGGCAAGGTCGATGCCGCCGGCGAGCACCACATTGAAGCCGCGGGCGGCGGCCTCGCGGCCGAGCACGGCGCCGTTTTGATACGCAATCTCAGGGTCGAAGCTGGCGGCGGTCGCGACCGAGCTGGGCAGGGCCGTGGCGGTATCGCCGAGGCGCACGCCGGAGGGGTTGGTGATGCCCAGGCTGGCGTCGGTCTCCTGCAGGGCCGGGATGCCGAGCCGGGGGATGCCGGGCACGAAGCCGGCCGAGCCGATGGCGCCTGCGGGCCTGTGCGCACCGGCGAGGTGGCCGTGCAGGAGGCGCAGCTTTTCGTCCGGGGTGACGGCGGTGAGCAGCTCGCGGGCGCGCGCGTCCAGATCATCCGCGTCGGCGGCACCGGCGGCGGGGGGCGGCACACACATCAGGATGACGGCGACAACCAAGCCCCTGGCCGTGGCGCGGCCGCGTGCCAATATGGATTTCATGCGCCTCTCCGTACTCGACCAGTCGATGATCGTCACCGGCCGCAGCCCGGCCGCCAGCATTCGCGAAACGGTGGAGCTGGCCCGGCTGTGCGACCGCCTGGGCTATCACCGCTACTGGGTAAGCGAGCATCACAGCACGGACTCGGTGGCCGGGTCCGCGCCCGAGGTGCTGCTGGGCGCGCTCGCGGTGGCGACGAGCCGCATGCGCATCGGGGCCGCCGGTATCATGCTGCCGCATTACAGCAGCCTGAAAGTGGCCGAGCAATTTCGCGTGCTGGAAGCGCTGGCGCCCGGGCGGATCGATCTGGGCCTCGGGCGGGCGCCGGGATCGGACGGGCGCACCGCCTTCGCGCTGAATCCTGACGCGGCGAAGGCCGCGGATTATTTCCCGGCTCAGGTGCGCGATGCGCTGGCCTGGGTGAGTGGTGCGGAGCTGGTGGAGGGGCATCCGTTCCGTGGCGTGAAGGCGCAGCCGCAGGGGCCGGGCGTGCCTGAAGTGTGGCTGCTGGGCAGTTCGACATACGGCGCGCAGGTCGCGGCGCATTTCGGCCTGCCGTATTGTTACGCATATTTCTTCAGCGAGGGGGTGGGCGCGCGCGAGGCGCTGGATGTATATCGCGACACCTACAAGCCCAGCGAACGCCATCCGCTTCCCTATAGCGCCATTTGCGTCATGGCGATCGCGGCGGAAACGCAGGCGGAAGCGGCGCGCCTGTATGTGCCGCGCGAGGTGTGGCGGGCCGAACGCGAGCGCGGCCGATACATGCCGCTGCCGAGCGCGGATGAAGCCGCGGCCTATGTTTTTTCCGACGCGGAGGCGCGGCGCAACGACGTGCTGCGGGGCCGCGCGTTGTTCGGCACGCCCGATGTGGTCCGCGCGCGCATAACGGACGTGGCGCGGGAGCTTCAGGCGGACGAGGTGGCGGTGGTGACGGCGACACACGATCCGGCGGACCGGCGGCGTAGTTTCACCCTGCTTGCGGAGGCATTTGCACTTGGCGCGGCACCGGCGGCGCGGGCGGCGGCCTGATTTTCCAGCGCGCGCGGATGTAGTCGGTGAGTGCCATGGCGGCGGCAAACGGCACCAGCAACGCGAGTATGTAGAGCGACATCACCACGACGGCGATGATGCCGGTGAAGAACGACACGGCGAACGCGACCAGGAAAAAGCGGGTCGCCCAGCCCATTGGTTCAAGTGCGGCCATGGCACCAAGGAAGAAAGCAGCAAAAAACTTTTACTAATAGATAAAAGTTTTTTGGTTCTTTTTTTCAAAAAAGAACTACTTCCTTCCCTTAGTAAGCCAATAAATGACCAAACTTGTAGCTATTACCCCTACCAACCCCAGCACATCGCTCCACTGGGCAGACAGCAGCATGCCCAACATGCCAAGCAGCCCCAATGCGGCCGCGGCCGGCAAGCCCGCGAAATTCAGCGGCGGCCCGGCAAGGGCAACGCCGCGCCGGTGCAGCATGAACGCCGCGCCACAGGCGAGCGAGTAGATGCCCACCACCGCCAGCGCCGAAAGCGCCACGAGTTTGAGGAAGCTGCCGCTGACGGCAAGGAAGAAGGCCACCACCGCGTAGGTCAGAATGGCGTTTTGGGGCACGCGGGTGCGCGCGGTCAGGTGGCCGAACCAGGCAGGCAGCCAGCCGTCGCGGCCGAACGCGAATACCAGGCGCGGGGTGCACAGCATGTCGTTGCACAGCCATAGCAGCATCGACACGAACGCGCCGCCGAGCAGGATGAAATGCGCCTGGGGCCCGAAGCGGGCCGCACCTTCGGCGAGCGGAGCGGTGGCGTGCGCCAGGCCGGCGCCGAGCAAATGCTGGGCGGTGATTTGCACGCCCACATACAGCGCCAGAATCGACAGCATGGCGAGGATGAGGGCGCGGGGCAGAGTGCGCGCCGGGTTACTGACTTCGCCGCTGGTGCACATCGCCGATTCCAGGCCGCTGAAGGCAAACAGGGTCAGGATCAGCCCCTGGCCGAAGCCCGCGAAGGTAACGGGTGGCATCGGTGGCCCAGGCGGCGGCGCCATGCCGATGGAAAGCACGCCGAGCACCAGGAACAACAGCAGGGGCACCATCTTGGCGCCGGTGCCCGCGGTCAGGATTTGCGCGGTGCGGTGCACGCCGATCAGGTTCGCCGCGCTTACAATCAGGTAGAGCCAGGCGAGGACGCAGATGCGGCCGGTGGCGCCGCCAAGGGACGGGAAAACCGATCCCGCCATGTCGGCAACGGCCGCGGCGATGCCACCGCTGGCCAGCACGTCGGAGATCAGAAGGAGAAAGCCGGTGACGTAGCCGGCGGCGGGTCCGAACGCCGCCTCGACCGTGCCGTAGGCGCCGCCGCTGGTCGGCACCCGGCTGCCGGCCTCGGCAAAGCAGACCACCACACCCGCCATGACGACGGCGCAAATGATGTAGGCGGCCGGCGCCGCGGCACCTGCCAGCAGGGCAACCGCGGCGGGCAGGGTGAAGATGCCGGCGCCGATCACGCCGTTCACCACGTTGGCGGCCAGCGCGGTGGTGCCGATGCCGCGTATCAGGCCCTGGTCACGCGCGGCGAGGAGCCGGGCCTCGAGGACCGGAACGTTTTCGGAGCTAAGTTCGGCTTGCGACAGGGATTGTGCCTGTTTGGTGCGGGGTTGCGAAGGTCGCGCCCGCGCCGCATCAGCTTCGCATGGCAGAACATACCCTGGCGGAAGTGCGGCGGTGGGACAAGCAGGACAGCTTGCGCGATTTTCGCGGCTCGTTTTGCCTGCCGAAAGGGGTGATCTACCTGGACGGCAACTCGCTCGGGCCGCCGCCGCGGGCAGCGCCTGGGCGCATCGAGGCGGTGGTCCGCGGCGAATGGGGCGATGGCCTGATCCGCAGTTGGCAGGATGCCGGCTGGCTCGCGGCGCCGGCGCGGATCGGGGCGAAGATCGCCGGCATCGTCGGGGCAGCGGCCGACGAGGTAATTGTCGCCGACAGCACCAGCGTCAATCTGTTCAAGCTGCTGGTGGCGGCGGTGCGGCTGCGGCCCGGGCGGCGGAAAATCGTGCTGGAGGCGGGCAGTTTCCCCACCGACCGGCACGTGGCCGATGGCGTCGCGGCGCTGCTGCCGGGGGTGGAGATGGTCGCCGTGCCGGCGGGCGGGCTGCACGGCGCGCTCGATGCCGATACCGCGGTTCTGCAACTGTGCGACGTGCATTACCGCACCGGCGCGCGGCACGACATGGCGGCTTTGACGCGCGCTGCCCATGCGGTAGGGGCGCTCGCGATCTGGGATTTGAGCCATAGCGTGGGCGCTGTCCCGGTGGACCTGGCGGCCGCCGGTGCCGACATGGCGGTGGGCTGCGGCTACAAATTCCTCAATGGCGGGCCGGGTGCGCCGGCTTTTCTGATGGTGGCGCGGCATCTCCAGGCGGAAGCGCGCTCGCCCCTGCCAGGCTGGATCGGGCACGCGGCACCGTTCGGATTTTCCGAGCTTTATGAGCCGGCGGCGGGTGTGGGCCGGTTTGTGACCGGCACGCCAGGAATACTGGGCCTGGCGGCGCTGGAAGCCGGCGTGGATGCCTGGCTCGGGGCGGACCGGGCGTTGCTGTGGGAGAAATCGGCGCGCCTGTTCGATCTGTTTGCCGATTTGGCGGCGGCGCTGTGCCCGTCGCTGGCGTTGCTGACGCCGCGAGCGGCGGCAGCGCGGGGCAGCCATATCTCGTTCCGCCACGCGGCCGCCGAGCCGGTGATGCGGGCGCTCATCGCCGGCGGTGTGATCGGCGATTTTCGGCCGCCGGATGTGCTGCGTTTCGGGCTGACGCCACTTTATCTGCGCTTCGAGGACGTATGGCAGGCGGTAGCCGCAATGTCAGGGATTATTGGGCAAGATCCTAATGGCCCATCCCGACGCTTACTACCCGAGCGTTGGTTGAATTTGGCCCACTGGCGAAGCGGGCAATAACGGCTCTGTGCATTCCACGTGACCCTGGATCGCGTCGCGGCGAAGGGCGGCTCGCAATAACAATGAGGCCAATAGAGTTTGCAATAAGAGCGAAGTTCCTTCTTCTATTCTTCAAAGAAGAAATGCTTTCTCCTTTGTGTGTCAGCAAGCGATCGATGTCACAAACCCCGCCGCCGCATACGCTCCAATCGCCGCGTCCCGCGTAACCAGAGGCACACCCAGGTGGCGGGCGGTGGCGATGAGGAGACGGTCGGCGGGATCGCGGTGCGGCGCGCCGGGCAGTTGGGAGGCGGCGATGGCGATGGCCGGCGTGAACGGCGCCGGGCGGATGCCGGGGCCGGCCATCAGGCGGGCGAACCAGGTGGCGGGGTCGGGGAGGAATTGCAGGGCGGCTGGGCGGCTTGCGGTCGGGCGGCTCAGCATGCCGATTTCCCAGGCGGAGATGGGCGAGATCAGAATGCCCTCGGCGTGGCCGGCCGCCAGGATGGCGGCGAGCGCGGCCGGCTCGAGTTTGCCGGCGTCGGCGAGCCAGATCGCGGCGCAGGTGTCGAGCAGCACCGCGGGCCAGGCGGTCGGCCTCAACGGTGCAGAACGCCCAGTTCCGCATCGAACGGCTCGTCCAGCACCGGCGCGGTGAGATCGGTGCCGGGAGGGATGACCACCGAGCCGCGCATGAAACCGTGCAAGGTGGCGACCGCGTCTGCGGTGGCGACCGGCGGGGTGAGCACGGCCACCGGCTTGCCGCGCTTGGTGATGACGACGCGTTCCAACCGACGGTCCGAGAGTTGGTCGAGCACGTCCAGGCATTTGGCCTTGAAATCGGTGGCGTTGAGGGTGGTGGTGGACATGACGGCACAATCCGGTCAGATTAGGTGACTGGTCATATAGAGTGACCGGACGGGGTGCGCAAGTGGTTTTTGGTGGCTGTGGTGATGAAGAGATGGTGGGGCGAGAAGGCGCCACCCACGTTGCCCGGGACACGTGCCGTGAAAAGAACTGCCGGGATCATGTCGCAGGATACGTCTGGCGACCCCTGGCATGGGTTCTACCGTCATTTCGCGCGGCTCGGCGTCTCCTGCAGGTTCTGCCGGCCGGCTGAACGCCCGAGGCCGCCCGGCAACATGCACGGCAATCGATAATAGAGACTTGCATCCTGCAAGTGACAAGCCTATGTCGCTTGCATGCTGATAGTCACCAGGTGATCGCCCATGCGCCGCAAGAGTTTCGACGACATGCAATGTCCCATTGCCCGCAGCCTCGAACGCGTGGGCGAATGGTGGAGCATACTGATCCTGCGCGATGCCTTTCACGGCCTGACGCGCTTCGATCAATTCCAGAAAAGCCTTGGTATCGCACCGAACATGCTGACACGCCGGCTCACTGGCCTGGTCGAATCCGGCCTGTTGGAACGCCGCCTCTACAGCGAACGCCCGCCGCGCGAGGAATATATCCTGACCGAGCGCGGACGCGATTTCCGGCCGGTCCTCTGGGCCATCCTGGCCTGGGGCAACAAGCACTTCGCGCCCGAAGGCGCCAGCGTGGTCGCCGTCAACCGCAAAACCGGCGCGCTGGCCGAGCCCATCGTGGTGGACCGCATCACCGGCGTGCCGATGACGCAGGAGAATTTCCGCAGCGCGCCAGGCCCCGCGGCGAATGACGTCACGCGCCGCCGCCACACCAGGCCAGATTTGGCACAATCCGGCACGAGGCAGCCATGAGTGCCACGATCCAGCAGCGCGACACATTGGCCGCACCGGTGCGCAACCGTGCGATCGGGGTGAAGAAATGGGCCGCCCTGGCAGCCCTGGCCGTGCTCGCCGGCGGTGCCGCCTGGTATGGACAAGATTGGTGGACCAGCGGCCGTTTTTTGCAAAGCACCGATGACGCCTATGTCGGCGGCAATGTCACCACCATCGCGCCGCACGTCAGCGGCTTAGTCACCGCGATACGCGTCGCCGATAATCAGCACGTCCAGGCTGGCCAGATCCTGGTTCAGCTCGACCGGCGGGACTACCAGGCCGCCTATGACCGCGCGCAAGCCGTTCTGGCTGCGAAAATGGCCGCCCTGTCCAACCTGCGCGCGCGCCAGGTGTTGCAGCAATCAGCCATCCGCCAATCCGCGGCGGACGAGAATGCCAAGATCGCTGATGCCGCCTTCACCCGCGTCGACAGCGACCGCTATGCGCGGCTGGCGCTAAGTAATGACGGCTCGCGCCAGAACGCCCAGAAAACCGCAGCTGCGCGCCAGGTGGCCGAGGCAGCTGTGCTGGCCGCCGAAGCCGCGCTGGAGGCCGCACATCAGCAAGTCAAAGTGCTGGACACGCAAATCGCCGAGGCGCAGGCGGACATCGACCAGGCGCAATCCGATTTGCGCACCGCCGCGCTGAACCTGGGCTACACGGAAATACGCGCGCCGATAGAAGGCTATATCGGCAATCGCGCGGCACAAACCGGCGCCTACGTTACGCAGGGCAATTACCTGCTTTCCGTCATTCCCGCCCACGGCCTGTGGATCGACGCGAATTTCAAGGAAGACCAGCTCGCGCACATGGCGCCCGGCCAGCCCGTCACTGTGTCGGCCGATGTGGCACCCGGCTACGTCCTGCACGGGCACGTGCAAAGCATAGCGCCCGGCACGGGTGCCGTGTTCAGCGTCATTCCGCCGGAAAATGCCACCGGCAATTTTACCAAGATCGTGCAGCGCGTTCCGGTCCGCGTCGTGCTGGACCCCGCTTTCTCCGCTCTCGGTCGTCTGCGCCCGGGCCTGTCTGCCTTCGTGACAGTCAATACGAAAACGGCGCCATGAGCGCCCAACCTGCGCCGGCGTCCCCCGCATCGGCGTCCCCTGCGTCGGCCACCGGCGCACCCAGCATCCTGCCGTTCGTTGTCATGTGCACCGGCATGTTCATGGCGTTGCTGGACATCCAGATCGTCGCATCATCGTTGCAAAACATCGGCGGCGGTCTTTCCGCCGCGCAGGACGAAATAAGCTGGGTGCAAACCGCCTACCTGATCGCCGAAATTACCATGATCCCGCTTTCTGGCTGGCTGACGCGGGTGTTTTCGACACGCTGGCTGTTCACCGCATCGGCCGCCGGCTTCACCTTGTCCAGCCTGCTCTGCGGGCTGGCCTGGAATATCGACAGCATGATCGCCTTCCGTGCCATCCAGGGCTTGCTCGGCGCGTCGATGATTCCAACGGTATTCACCTCCTCCTTCCACTATTTTCAGGGCCAGCGGCGGGTATATTCCGCCGCCGTCATCGGCACCATCGCCTCCGTCGCACCCACGCTTGGGCCGGTCATCGGCGGCTGGATCACCGACACGCTGAACTGGCATTGGTTATTCTATATCAATCTGCTGCCCGGCATCGCCATCAGCGCGTCAATCCCGTTCCTTGTCCGCATCGACAAAGCCGATTTGACGTTGCTGCGGGGCGCCGATTATCCCGGCATTGTATTGATGGCGATCGGCCTCGGCACGCTGGAATACGTGCTTGAAGAAGGCACCCGCTGGAACTGGTTCAGCGACGGGAAAATCCTCGCCGGCGCCTGGATCGCCGGCATATCGCTCACGCTGTTCGTCGCCCGCAGCCTGACCTTCCGCAATCCGGTCGTGGATCTGCGTGCATTCACCAACCGAAATTTCGCCTTGGGCTGCATCCTTTCGTTCGTCACCGGCATCGGCATCTTCACCACCACGTATCTGACGCCGCTCTTTCTGGGCTATGTTCGCGGCTATAGCGCGTGGCAAACGGGCCTCGCGATTTTCTCCACCGGCGCCGCCTCGCTGGTCGGCACCCCTGTGTTCATCCTGCTCTCCCGTAAATTCGATGCGCGGCGGCTGATGTTCTTCGGCATGGCCTGCTTCGGCCTCTCGATGTGGAGTTTCAGCTTCATCACCAGCCAATGGAGCGCCGCCGAACTCCTGCTGCCGCAAATTCTGCGTGGCTTCCCGCAAGTATTTGCCGTGGCGCCCAGCGTCAATCTCGGCCTCGGCAGCCTGCCGCCGGAGCGGCTGAAATACGCCAGCGGCCTGTTCAACATGATGCGCAATCTGGGCGGCGCCTTCGGCATCGCGGGTGCCGCGGCCATCCTGAACGACCAGACCAATGCGCACTTCGTCACCATCGCCGGCCGCCTGACACCTGCCAACGGCGCGATGATGCGCCTGGTGGACGCCACCGGGCAACGTTACGCTGTGCTACCGGGTGGGCCCGCCATTGGCCACGAAGCCGCGCTGAAGCAGCTCTGGCAGCTGGCGTATCGCGAAGCCTCGACGCTCGCCTATGCCGATGCCTTCCGCGCCATCATGCTCGCCTTTGGCGTGGCAACGATTTTGGTGCTTTTCATGCGCAAGGTTGCGGCACCCACCACTCCAGCCCCGGCTGCTCATTA
>Ga0116226_10003553_pt1 | contig 13743 bp, 11 predicted proteins | sample S1TSphfallax_FD_89692 | JGI IMG/M metagenome (GOLD analysis project Ga0116226, IMG submission 89692) | Host-associated microbial communities from peat moss isolated from Minnesota, USA - S1T2_Fa - Sphagnum fallax MG | ecosystem: Host-associated > Plants > Peat moss > Unclassified | place: USA...
AACGACTCTTCACTTGGATTCTAATCAGTAGCCATTCGGTTTGATAATGAGAAAGCCGGGCTCGTCCCGGCTTTTTCTTTTCGTCCGCGGATTCTCGCTTAGGTTGCCGGTTGGTTTCGGCCAGTGCGTAGTTGCGCCATTTCGCCGGCGCAAGGTGCTCATTTGCAGTTACTTGAATTGATCAAGTATAGCATTGGCGCCTCCCGATATCGTGCTTACCGCCTGGCGGCAGGGCAGGGATTGCCTTTTCATTCGCGGCACGTCGCGACGAGTATGGAACTTTAGTGATTTTTCCGATACAGCGGATGGGCAAACCGGAAGGTTTGGATTATAGTTTCGTCATCTACAAACAAGGGCTGTCAAGGCCCACGGAGGTCGCTTTGTTCAAAATCATAATGTTTACGGGTGTAAGTGTCCTGGCGTTAGCACAGGTGGCCGCGGCCGCCGAAAAGCCACGTCCGATGTTCGCACGGCGCGTCGGTCTGCATCCCAATATACATGTCCCGACCGGTTCGGGCATCCCGACCAGCTGGGATTTCAGTTGGACCTACGGCGGCACAAAATACACCGCTGTATTCCTCGGCACCGACCCTTCGAAGGGCAGCAAGTCGACAACAATCCCCGTCGAAATTATTCCGGTGATTACAAAGTATAGCGGCGTGACGGAAAATCCGCTGACCACCAAGGTCAATGGGACGAATGTTGTCGCATTGACAGATACCAGCCCGATCTTTGAGAGCAAAACAACATACAAGCAGGGCACCACCAACCTCGGTACGACGCAATACGAAGACGCGTTCGTGCGCGGCCAGGCGTGGGGCTACGCGGTTTCCAAGAACACCGGTTACCACGTGTTGCTCGGCACGCCGAAGGTTGAATCGACGCTGACGATCAATGCCACCAGCAAGGAGACGAACCCGTTCGGCAGCAGCGAGGTGCTTCTGCTCGACATCAATACCTTCGACAACGACATTCAATCGCGCGTAGCGGCGCTGCCGGCGAACTCGCTGCCATTGTTTATTACCGTGAACACGTTCCTTACCTCCGGCGGCAGTTGCTGCATCGGCGGCTACCATAATTACAACGGTACGCAAGCCTACTCGATGTTCACCTACATCACGGACGTCGGTTCGTTTGCCCAGGACGTATCCGCCCTCAGCCACGAACTCGGCGAATGGCTGGACGATCCGCTGACCAACAACAGCGTGGCGTGCGGCATTTACGAAGTGGGCGATCCACTCGAGGGCGGGCAGCCTGGCCACCCGTACGGCACCTGGGCGTATTCGTTGCACGGGTTCACCTATCACCTGCAGGATCTGGTGCTCCCGGCCTATTTCGGCGCGCCGACCACGACCTCGATGCCGAAACCTTACGATTTCACGTTTCAGGGCTACACCGGCCTCGGTGTGTGTTCGAACGGCGGCTGATACCCAGGCCGCTCTGTTGATCGTGAAAGAGCCGGGGCCTTGGTCCCGGCTTTTTCGTTTTGGTGAGTGGGCGTCATGCGCATCGACATCACGGCCGGTCTTTCCATCGATGAGGCTGAACTGGATATCAGCTTCATCACGGCCGGCGGCCCGGGTGGGCAGAATGTCAACAAGGTGGCCACCGCCGCGCAGTTGCGGTTCGATGCGCGCCAGTCGCTGTCGTTGCCGAACGAGGTGAAGGCGCGGCTACAGGCGCTGGCCGGCACCAGGCTGACGCGAGACGGCGTGATTGTCATTACGGCACGCGCGCACCGCACCCAGGAGCGCAATCGCGCCGAGGCGGTCGCTCGCCTGGTGGAGCTCATCCGCGCGGCGGCTGTCCGCCCGGTGCGTCGCCGCCCGACGCGCCCCGGCATTGCCGCGAAGGAGCGCCGCCTGGAGGCAAAAAGCCGGCGCTCTGGCACCAAACGCGACCGCGGAAAACCCGACCTGAATTAGCAAAAGTTTTTTGTTTCTTTTTCAAAAAAGAAGAGCTTCTACATTTTCTTGCTTGTCGAATTGGCGACCAAGGCACTTGGAAGCCTTGGCCGCCATTACGCTTACTTATCCGCAGTACCAAGCGGTGTTCCGACACCGGTGCAGAAATCCCAGCCCTTGACCGCATCCGTATTCTTGCCGTTGGCACCGCAGCTTCCGAGCGTGATATCGGTGAATGCCTTGGCTTTCGCCTTCGCCTTATACACCTGCGTCAGTTCGAGCTTCGTGGAACCAAAGAAGTGGGCGGCATTGTTGACGAGGGCCGCACTCGCCGGTGACGCCACGCTCGTACCACCGACGACGAGCCAATTCAGCACCTGTCCACCATAGGGCGTGGAGTCGTACATCCACACGCCCGTATTGGGATCGGCGACCAGCGAAATGTCCGGCACGCCGCGCTTTGATCCGACGATTTTCTCGATCGTGTTCTGGTAGGACGGCCGCGCGAGATACTGGCTGGAGCCACCACCGGTGTCGATCCAGGCGGACTGGTTTTCGAAATCGCCGTTCTGCTTGCGATTTACGTCGGTGCCGCCGACGGCCACGACATTATCCAGAACCGACGGCCAGCCGACCCCCGCGGAGTCGCCCGCGGAGGCGAAAAACACCACGCTATCGAGCGCGAAATCCTTTTCGCTGCCTTTCTCCTGCGAGTATTCGCCGCCGGCCCAACTGTTCGAGACCTCGCCGCCGCCCGCTGCGGCAACGAGCTTGGCGGCCACCGATTCCGCCAACAGCAGGTCGGAATTATCGTTGGAGGCCGCTTCCACCAGATAGACGGTCGCGTTCGGTGCCAGCGCGTGGGCCATTTCGATATCCAGCGCCTCCTCAAGCTCCCAGCCGCCGGACGGGTCCTGCGATGGTTTCTTGCCGGTGGCATAAACCACCTGGAAATTGGTCTTGGTAACGGCGGGCAGGCCGTATTGCTTGCTGTAGACGCCGAGATCGTGAGCGGCGGTCGGCATGTCGTAAGCGTCCACAATGCCGATCGCCTTGCTGCCGCCCGTTGCGACCGTCGTCAGCTTCTCCGGATTGCAGCCCTTGACGAATTTGGTGACACCGTAGAGGCAGCCGAGCGAGGCGGGCGTTTCGTAATCGCCCGACGGTGCGGTATTCTGTGGCCCGCTGTGTCCCTTCGGGATCAGGAGACGAATGTTCGTGTGAGCCCGCAGGCCCGCATCTTCGGGGTGCAGCACGCTGGACGCAGGAACGACAATGATGCCGCGTGTGCCCTGCAGGACAAGCTCGCCGGGCGCCGCGGCAAGGGCGGCGGGAACATTACTGATAAACAACGTCAGCGCAGCAAATGCTGTCGCCCGGTAAAGTAGTGTCTTGCGCATACGTGGTAAGCCTTCTCTGGATTTCGGCGCGGACGATACCGCGGCCGGGCAGCACGAGCCGTGCTGCGGCATGGGCGCATGTTGGTTAATGCTGGATTTTCGCAATGGCGAATACAGGAAGGAAGCAGTTCTTTTTTGAAAAAAAGAACCAAAAAACTTTTGTCTGGTAGCGGCAGCACAGCATTGGCCGATGTCGCAGTCCGGCGGATGGATTTGGCAAAAGCTTCTTGGTTCCTTTTTTCAAAAGAGAACTGCTTTCTTCTTCGCTTTGCCCTAAGCTTTCCGTAACAAAAACAGCGCCTGCTCGCCAAATATATTAGCCAGCCACAAGGAACGCCGCCAAGGAGATTTGCGTCCCGCCTCGTCGATCGCGAGCCAGCGTTCCACGCGGTAGCCCTCCTGTTCGCACAACTCACAAAAGTCCAGCACGGTACAGGGATGAATGTTCGGGGTTTCATACCAGGGCCGCGCCCAGGTTCGCGTCATCGGCATTTTGCCGGTGCTCACCAGGCGCCAGCGCACCTGCCAGTGGCCAAAGTTCGGAAAACTCACCAGCGCGCGCGTGCCGATGCGCAACATCTGGCGCAGCACCTCGCGCGGCTGCTCCACCGCCTGCAACGTGCGCGACAGCACCACATAATCGAAGGCACCGTCGGGATACTGCGAAAGATCGCTGTCCGCATCGCCCTGCATCACCGGCAGCCCATGCGCCACCGCGCGCGCCACCTCCGCCATGTCGATTTCGATGCCGCGGGCGTCGCAGCCGTTCTTGCGAAACAGATGCTCGATGAGCGAGCCGTCGCCGCTGCCGATGTCGAGCACGCGGGCGCCAGGATCTATCATTTCTGCGATGAAGCGGAGATCTACGCGCATCAGGAAGGAAGCAGTTCTTTTTTGAAAAAAAGAACCAAGAAACTTTTTTCTATCAAGGGCAGCACCAGATTGGCCTCTTTGAAACGTATGCTTGAAGCAGTTAGCAAAAGGTTTTTGCTTCTTTTTTTCAAAAAAGAAGAACTTCCTACATTCCCGCGTGCTCCGCGCAGCCGGAAAGAAAACCGCTCAACGTGGTGAAGAAATCCGGCTCGTCGAGCAGGAATGCGTCATGACCACGATCGGTTTTGATTTCGACGAAACTTACGATCGCGGCACTGCGGTTCAGCGCCCGCGCCACCACGCGCGATTGCGCGGTGGGAAACAACCAGTCCGAGGAGAACGATACCAGACAGAATCGTGTTTTGGAGCCGGCAAAGGCGCGCGACAGATCGCCGTCATGGTCGGCCGCGAGATCGAACCAGTCCATCGCGCGGGTGATTGTCAGATAGGAATTTGCATCGAAACGGCGGACGAAGCTGTTGCCCTGGTGGCGCAGATAGCTTTCCACCTCGAACACATCGTCGAACATCGTGGCGCCGGCAGCGGCACCGCGCAGCCGGCGGCCGAATTTGCGCGACAAGGCTGCCTCGGAAAGATAGGTGATATGCGCCATCATGCGTGCGACCGCGAGGCCGCGAACCGGCTCCGCGCCCGCCTCCCCATAGCGGCCGCCAAGAAAATCCGGGTCTGCTGCGATCGCCTGGCGGCTGACTTCGTTGAAGGCGATGTTCTGCGCCGAATGATGTGCCGCCGCCGCGATCGGCACCGCTGAGAATACACGGGCAGGGAAGCTCGCGGCCCATTGCAACACCTGCATGCCGCCCATCGAGCCGCCGACCACGCTGAACAATTTGTCGATGCCCAGCGCATCGATCAGCATGGCCTGCGCGCGCACCATGTCGGCAATGGTCACCGGCGGAAAATCCGGGCCCCAGGGCGCCCGATCGACGCGTGGTGACAGGGGGCCTGTCGAGCCCATGCAGCCGCCCAGCACGTTGCTGCAGACGACAAAGAAACGATCCGTATCGATCGGCCGGCCTGGCCCGACGACGTTGCCCCACCAGCCCGCCTTGCCGGTAACCGGGTGCGCCTCGGCGACATACTGATCGCCGGTCAGCGCGTGGCACACCAGCACGGCATTGCTGCGCTGCGCATTCAGGCTGCCGTAGGTGCGGTAGGCGACAACCACCGGCGCGAGATGCTGGCCGCATTCCAGCGTCAGCCCTTCCGGGAAACTGATATGGTGATGCGCGGGGAGCGACTGGTCCATCACGCGCTCTCTATGCGGGGCGTGCGATTTGGGCCAGGGGAAGAAGAAGAACTGCTTACTTCACTTTTCGGCGCAGCACCGCCCCTAGCCGGTCGGCCTCGGCCCGGTTGGAGCCCACACCCGCCGAGAGCCAAACATGGTCGGCCATCGGCTGCGACAGCACCCAGTTCAACGGCACCGGCTCGCCACCGCGGGCACCCAGATAAAAATGAAAGAACCGCTGCTCCGGCGCGCACCACCCGGCACGCGCCCGGCGCAACAGCTTGGCCACATGCCCGGCCCGCACCTGATACAGGCCCGCGAACGGGGCCAGGAAATCCGACGCAATGCCGGTCATGGGCGGCTGATCCTGCAGGAAGGCCACGGCGCCGCAGCGCACGATCTCGTCCTGCGGCGCCGGCTTGGTCCGCGCCTCCAACCCATTGCCGTCACCACTGCCGGACGCGGCGACCAGGATAGGGTCCGCACCCTGCCGCCGCAGCCAGTCAGCCAGTTCCATTGCCGTCTCCAGCCCCGACTGGTCGTAATACCCCCCGTCGATCAATTCGAGACCGCGGTCGGTGAGCCCCTGCGACGGCGCCAGGCCCACCGGCTCCAGAAATGGGAAGCGGGCGGTCACATTGATCGCCGTGGATATCGGAATGTCGGCCCCCAACTGCGCCAGCAGATCAGCCGCGCCGTCGAACGGCCAGTCGCCGTCGCCGCGGATTGGCACCACCAGCACAGGGCCGCCGGTTTCCTGTTCGGTCGACACGCCGATCCACAGCGGCATGCCGGGCGTGACCAGCGTGAGGTAAGGTTCGTCCAGTGGCATCACCGGCAGCCCGGCCTTGTGCGCCGCGCGGACTGCATTTGCCTCGAACGCCCGCTCGATCGCGGCCGCCCGGTCGCCGCCGCGCATCGGCGCGCCCAGGAAAGCCGGCAGCCAGCCGAACACGGCGCGTGGCACGTCCGACAACACCACGCCCGCCAACAGGGGGCCGATCGCATCGGCGGCGCCAAGCGTTTTGGCATAGGCGGCGAACCGTGTGGAGAGACGCGGCGCAAGCGCGCAGTCGCCCGCGGAGCCTCGCGGCCCAGCCGCATTGGCCGCGCGTGCCGACAGATAGGCGGAAGCGCCAAGCGAGCCGCCCGAAACCGTGCTCAGCCCAAAGATGGCCGCGTTCTGCCCGGCGGCGACGCTGTCGATTTCCGCCAGTACTGCGGCGCCCCAAAGTGCGGCCCGCGCCGCCCCTCCCGATATGGCCACCACGATCGGCCGCGTGCCCGGGCCGCAAGCGGACTGCCAGTCGTGCCAATATGCCGCCAAGGTCGGGCGCGCGGGTAAAGGACCGGGCATCGTGCGGATAGCGTGCAGCCCGACAAATCCGGGCACCAGCGTGGTCATGACAAGGAGCGCCGCGATCAGCGGCGGCCGGGAAAAACTCACCGGTGCCGCGCGTATCCACACCGCCATGCGCCATCCGTCCAGCACGAACGACAGCACCGAAAGCGGCCCCACCATGAGCGCGCAGCCCAACAGCACCGGCGCCGGCCCGTGCCACACGGTCCAGATCAGGTTGCGCGGATCGTCCTGCCGTGTCGCCGGGAAATAGCTGGCCGCCGCCGTCACCATGAACGCACCGATGCTGACGGCCAGCAGCAGAGCGGCGGGCCACGGTCCGGAGGGCGCCCGCTGCATGATTTTCCGGAACCGGTAGGGTGCCCGTTGCAGCCAGATGCGGGGACTGTACGTGCTGCGCAGCCGCACCGTTTCGTGCGGCAACGGCTCGTCGGCAAAACGATGACAGCGCATTAGCTTGCGGCGCGCCCAGTCGCGCAGGCGGCGCCGATGATCCACGAGGAACCACACGCCCAGCAGCGCGGTGAGGGTCGCGACGCCAAGCCAGAGCGCGCCGCTTTGCAGCGCCACCAAAAGGCCGGTGATGCCGGCGATCGGGATCGGCGCCTGGGGCACGATATGCAGCGGCGCGTTGCGCACGAACGGCCTTGTGCCCCGCTGTCCGCAAATGACGGCGCGATCCCATGCCTGCCTCGTGTCCGGCAGGTCGAAACGCGCCGACAGCGTGGCGCGGGCCCAGTACCAGCAAAGAAAGCCGAACACCGCCATGCAGGCGGGGAACGACAGCCAGGCCTTGATGTCCCGCGTCTCCGCCAGGGCCGCGAGCATGTCGCGCATTTGCGGCGGCAACAGCAGGCCGGCGGCGACGAGCACCTGCGCGGCATAGGGCACGCGCGCGGTGCGGATGAGCGACATCCAACTGATGTCCTCACGCCGGGCCGCATCGTGCCTTGTGTGGTTCACCGGCATGGGCCGCGGGCGGATGTGGCCGTGCTGGGTCAGCATCGCGCCACCCGTGAAGAGTGCATGCAGCCAGCTTCGCGGCGACCCCGCCGGTTGCGGCCCTGGCCTTCCTTGCGCTCACGCGGTGCTTCGCCCATCAAGCCCGGCCTAACACAAGCCTGTGAACAAAATGCCCCTGCTGCCCCGCCCGGAAATCCTCGACATCGAACCCTACAGCCCCGGCGTATCCAAACTGCCGGGGGTCAATCGGGTGACAAAACTATCCTCCAACGAAGGCGCGTTCGGGCCGCCGCCCGGCGCGCTGCGCGCCCTGGAGGGTGTTGCGCGCGATTTTCACCGCTACCCCGACGGCGGCGCCACCAGGTTGCGCGAGGCGATCGCCGCCCGCTTCGGCCTCGATGCGGCGCGCATAGTCTGCGGCGCCGGTTCCGACGACCTGATATACCTGCTGTGCCACATCTTCGGCGGCGCCGGCACCGAACTGATCATGACCGCGCACGGATTTTCCATCTACCAGATCGCCGGCCGGCTGGCCGGGTGCACCGTGGTAAAAGTGCCGGAACGCAACCTCACCGCGGATATCGACGCCATCCTTGCCGCGGTCTCGCCGGCCACCCGCCTGGTGTTCATTGCCAACCCGAACAATCCCACCGGCACCTTCGTGCCCGCCTCCGAGATCGACCGCCTGCGCGCCGCGTTGCCGCCGCACGTGCTGCTGGTGCTGGACGCCGCCTATGCCGAATACATGGACCGCCCGGATTATGATTGCGGCGCGGCGCTGGTGGACAGCACCGACAACACGGTGATGACGCGGACTTTCTCAAAAATGTTCGGCATGGGCGGCCTGCGGCTCGGCTGGGCCTATGCGCCGGCCGCGGTGGTGGATCTGCTGCATCGCGCGCGCAGCCCATTCAACGTTTCGCTCGCGGCGCACGAGGCCGGCATTGCCGCGCTCGCCGAACCGGGGTGGGTCGAAAAGGGCCGCGCCCACAATGCAGCCGAACGCGCTCGCGTCACCGAAGCGCTGAACGCGGCCGGCATTCGCGTGCCTCCCAGCGAGGCCAATTTCGTGCTCGCCGATTTTGGCGCGCCGGCCCGCGCGGAAGCCGCCGACATGCACCTGCGGGCGCGCGGCCTGATCGTGCGCCGCGTCGGCGGCTATGGCCTGCCGCACTGCCTGCGGATTACCATTGGCCTGGCCGAAGAAAACGATCTGCTGATCGAGGCGCTGCGCGACCACCTGGCATGCGCGAATGCCTGACCCGGTTTTTCGTTGCGTCACGCTGGTGGGGTTGGGCCTGATCGGCAGTTCCATCGCCCGCGGCGCGCGGGCGCGTCCGGGCCTCGCCGGCGAAATCGTGGCTTACGACAATGCACCCGGCACACTTGCCCGCGTCGCGGAGCTTGGCATCGCCGACCGTATCGAGCCGGAAATCGCGGACGCCGTGCGCGGCGCCGATTGCGTCATTCTCTGCGCGCCGGTCGGCGCCTACGCCGAGCTGGCCGCTTCCATCGCGGAGTACCTGGCGCCGGGCGCCATCCTGTCCGATGTCGGTTCGACGAAACAGAGCGTTATCCGCGACGTGGGGCCGTACCTACCACCGGGCGTTCATTTCGTGCCCGCCCACCCCCTGGCCGGCACCGAATATTCCGGCCCCGACGCGGGCTTCGCCGAATTGTTCGAGAACCGCTGGTGCCTGCTCACCCCACCGCCCGGCACCGACGCCTCCAGCATCGCCCGCGTGGAAAAATTCTGGCGCGGCCTCGGCAGCATGGTTTCGGTCACCGAGCCGGCGCACCACGATCGCGTGCTGGCCATCGTCAGCCACCTGCCGCATTTGCTCGCCTTCACCATCTGCGGCACCGCCGATGACCTGGCCGACGAAACGCGCCAGGAAGTGCTGCAATTCGCCGCCACCGGCTTTCGCGATTTCACCCGCATCGCCGCCAGCGACCCAACCATGTGGCGCGATGTGTTCCTCAATAATCGCGAGGCCTTGCTGGAAATGCTGGCGCGCTTCACCGAGGACGCGCAGGCGATGGCGCGGGCGGTGCGGTGGGGGGACGAGGCCTATATCGAGGACAAGATCCGGCGGGGGCGGAAGATACGGCAGTCACTCATTGACCTACAGCAAGCTTAAGGAAGAAAGCAGTTCTTTTTTGAAAAAAAGAACCAAAAAACTTTTGTCTATTAGGGATTTTTCGTAGGGCGGATCACCGAAGCGCCATCCGCCTACGAACGGGGCAATAATGCCTAACCCGACTCCAACAACTTCCGCAACAAATCCACATCCTCGGCAAACTGTGAGTCCGCCGCCATCAGCTCATTCACCCGGGTGACGGCGTGCATCACCGTCGTATGATCCCGGTTGCCGAACTTCTTGCCGATTTCCGGCAGCGACCGCACGGTAAGCTGCTTGGCCAGGAACATCGCCACCTGGCGCGGACGGGCCACGCTGCGGGCGCGCCGCGCACTGGTCATGTCGCCCAGACGCATGTGGTAATGTTCGGCCACGCGCTTCTGGATTTCGTCAATGGTCACGCGCTTGTCGTGTGCCTTCAGCACATCGTGCAGCACTTCCTGCGTGGTCTCCATCGTCACCGGACGGTCGAACAGATTCGCATGCGCGATCAGTCGGTTCAAAGCCCCTTCCAGCTCGCGAACGTTGCTGGTGATCCGGTGCGCCAGAAACTCCATAACCTTGGCCGGCACCGCCGCGTCCGCACGCCGGGCTTTCGCCTCCAGGATGCTGATACGAAGCTCGAACGTCGTCGCGTGCAGATCCGCCACCATGCCGCAACCGAGACGTGTGCGCAAACGGTCGCCAAGCCCGGAAATTTCCGAGGGCGAGGTGTCCGCGCTGACCACGATCTGCTTGCCGACGTCGACCAGCGCATTGAAGGTGTGAAAAAATTCTTCCTGCGTATTATCCTTGCCGACCAGGAATTGCAGGTCGTCGATCATCAGCACATCGACCGAGCGCAGCTGGTCCTTGAATTCCAACGTCGATTGCGCACGAATCGCGGCAATGAATTTGTACATGAAGGTTTCGGCCGACATGTACACAACGCTGATCGGCGGCGCGGTGCGGCGCAGCAATTCCAGGCCGATCGCGTGCATCAGGTGCGTCTTGCCGAGCCCGACGCCGCCATAAAGGAAAAGCGGGTTGAACCCGGCGCTGGATGGCTGCTCGGCCACGCGGCGCGCGCACGCGAAGGCGAACTCGTTTGGTTTGCCAACAACAAAGCTGTCGAACGTAAAGCGCGGATCGAGCGGCGCCGCGCGTTCGTCCTGACCGTTTTTTGCAACCACTCGTGCCGCCGTCCGCTCGTTGGCAGGCAATATCGTGACGGTGGCCGATACGGGTGCCGTTGCCGGCGCTTCCGCCAGGCTTTCGGCGAAACCCGGCCGTCCATGTCCGACACGAATATCGACCCGGCGGATTGCCGGGTTTTCCAATTGCCAAAGCCGCGCGATTTTCTCACCGTAATGGCTGCGCACCCAGTCGCGCAGGAAGCGCGACGGCAAATGAACCGTGACTTCGTCGCCATCAATTCCGGCGAGGGTCATCTGTTTTAGCCACGTACGGTATTCAACGTCGCCGACTTCATGCTGCAGGCGTCCGCGGATGCGGGCCCATTGCGTGGCGATCTGTTCGGTGCCGGCGGCGCCATGATGCACGTCGCCCTCCTGCGGTTCATTCCAGATGCCGCTCGTGCCCAAGAGACGCATCCCCACCCCGTTTGGTCCACCCCAAGCAGCCGTCAATCGGGAATACGCGCCCGTTCGGAGGATGCACTTAATCCCCCGCTGCCCGGCTCCTGACCATATCGGCTTACCGGCTTTCGCCAGTGCAAGAAGGCTAGGTCAGATCGCCGGCGGAGGCAAACGGAATCTCGGCGATCATTGGTTAATAGGAACGAGTTTTTATGTAACGCCGAGCAAACGCAAAGCATTGCGTGGCACGCATCGCCTTAAGTACTTGATGAATATTTATGCCGACTTTATGGGCCAAATCGCCCTGGCATGCAGGGCGCCGGTTTTAGCGCAGTGCGCGGTTCAACCGCCGCTCGCCATCGCCTTAACCCGCGCGGACAACCGGGATACGCGGCGCGCCACGGTATTGGCGTGGGTAACGCCCTTGGTCGCCGCGCGCTGCATTTCCGGCTGCGCCGCCCGCAATGCGGCCGCGGCGGCTTCCTTGTCGCCACCGGCAATGGCAGTCTCCACCTTCTTCACGAAGGTGCGCATGCGCGACTTGCGCGCATGGTTACGCGCCGTGCGCTTGGCCGTCTGCCGAATGCGCTTCTGCGCGGATGCCGTATTCGCCATGAGATCTCGTTGTGGTGGAGGTGAACAGATGCGACGATAGAGTTGCGGCCGCCGCAAGTTGTCCAGCGTCGGGGAAGCGGGTATCTAGGGGCCTGCCTCCGGCAAGTCAAGCGCGGCGGCTACACCCCATGGTTGAACGACGGGCTTCGCTTCTCTATGAAAGCCGTCATGCCCTCGCGCTGATCGGCGGTACCGAACAGCGGCAAAAACAGCATCCGTTCAGTCTGCACCCCTTCGCGTAAATTTGTCTCGAACGCTGCATTAACCGCCCGCTTGGCGACATAATTCGCAATCGGTGACAACCCGGCGATGCGCCCGGCAATGGCAATCGCCTGTGACATGAGTTCGGCGGCCGGAAACACCCGCGACGCCAGGCCGCTTCGTTCGGCTTCCGCCGCGTCCATCTGACGGCCGGTCAGGATCATGTCCATCGCCTTGGACTTGCCGACGAGCCGCGTCAGCCGCTGCGTGCCGCCGCTCCCCGGAATGACGCCGAGGTTGATTTCCGGCTGGCCGAATTTCGCGTTTTCCGCGCAAACGATGAAGTCGCACATCATCGCCAGTTCGCATCCGCCGCCCAGCGCATAGCCGGCCACGGCGGCGATCACCGGCTTGCGGATCGTCGTCACCGTCTCCCATCGGGCAATGAAATCGTCGAGCAGCACCGCCGGGTAGGCGCGATTCTGCATCTCCTTGATGTCCGCGCCGGCGGCGAAAGCCTTCTCCGAGCCGGTGAGCACGATGGCGCCGATGCCGGGATCGGCGTCGAACGCCAGCAGTTGCGCGCCAAGCTCGGCCATCAGCTGATCGCACAGCGCATTCAGCGCCGCCGGGCGGTTCAGCCGGATCAGGCCGACGCGGCCATGCGTTTCCACCAAGATCATGTCCGCCATCGGCTGCCTCCCCATTGCGGGAAGGTCTAAACCCAGGGTCTTGCGGGGCGCAAATTCCGTGGCGCGGTCATCTGCATTAGGAAGAAGGAAGGCCTTCTTTTTTGAAAATAAGAAGCAAAAAACTTTTATCTATCGCTGTCAGCACCTGATTGGGCCTTATTGGTGCGCCGGGTGGAAGCAATTAGTAAAAGTTTTTTGCTTCTTATTTTCAAAAAAGAAGGCCTTCCTTCCTTCCTTGACCCCCCATGGCGTACGGCCCCATAGCGCGGGCTTCCACCCAACATAGCGAGTGACGGCTTTATGCGTGACAAGGGCGAATATCTCTTCACGTCCGAATCAGTGTCCGAGGGGCACCCCGACAAGGTCGCCGACCGCATCAGCGATACCGTTCTTGACGCGTTCCTGGCCGCAGATCCGCACGCGCGTGTCGCCTGCGAGACGCTCGTCACCACCAACCGCATCGTGCTCGCCGGCGAGACGCGCGGGCCGGCCAGCGTCACGGCTGATTATCTGATGCATCTCGCCCGCATGGCGGTGCGCGACATCGGCTACGACCAGGCCGGCTTCTCCTGGAAAACCGCCGACATCGACGTGCTGCTCCACGCCCAATCCGCCGACATCGCGCAAGGCGTGGATTCCGGCGGCAACAAGGACGAAGGCGCCGGCGACCAGGGCATCATGTTCGGCTATGCCTGCCGCGAGACCGAAGAGCTGATGCCCGCTCCTCTATACTATGCGCACCTCATTCTGCGCCGGGTCAGCGAA
>Ga0116226_10003554_pt1 | contig 13743 bp, 11 predicted proteins | sample S1TSphfallax_FD_89692 | JGI IMG/M metagenome (GOLD analysis project Ga0116226, IMG submission 89692) | Host-associated microbial communities from peat moss isolated from Minnesota, USA - S1T2_Fa - Sphagnum fallax MG | ecosystem: Host-associated > Plants > Peat moss > Unclassified | place: USA...
AGACTCAAGGCAATGTTTCCGATGAAGAAGCCAGCGCCCAGCTATGGCTGCAAAGCAAACTCGATGAACAAGGCGCTACAGGCGTTGCCGATCTGATCCGTGCGACGGATCACTTTCAGGGGCCTGCCATCAACCATCCGCTGAAAGATGTGATGTTGGGCGTCGATCTGGCGATATTGGGGCAGGATGACGACGTCTATGATGTCTATGCGCAAGCGATTCGTCGTGAGTACCAGCAAGTGCCGGATGACCAATACCGTGACAAGCGCCGCGCTGCGTTGATCCACTTGTGCGATAAAGCCAAGGCCGGGAATCTGTTTCCCGACCCTTATTTCGCTGAAAATTACGGGGCTGCTGCGCACGCCAACATGGCACGCGAAATCATGGCGTTAAGCGACGTGTAACAGCGTTAATCAACGAAGCTTGTCGGGGCGATGCGCGTTGATCAATTCGCCTGCAATCGAAATATTCGCCGCGAATACCGGTAATTCATCATCCGGGCCGAACCAGCGCGCATCGACGATTTCCTTTTTGTCGATGCGTATCTCGCCACTCAGATATTCTGCGGTGAATGCCACCATCAGCGAATGCGGAAACGGCCAGGATTGGCTCGCGAAATAGCGCAGATTGTGTACCTTCAGGCCGACTTCCTCGAACACCTCTCGGTGTACAGCTTCTTCCGCAGATTCGCCAGCTTCCAGAAATCCCGCCAATGCAGTGTAGCGATTGGTCGGCGACATCGCATGTTTCGCCAATAAAATCTTGTCGCCATTGCGGATCAATACCATCATCGCCGGTGAAATGCGTGGGTAGGCAACCATGCCACAGGCGGTGCATTTCATGCAGCGTTCGCCCTGTACCTGCTTCATGGCGCTGGCGCAGGCGCCACAGTAGCGATGCGTGCGTGCCCACTCGGCGATTTGAAATGCGCGTCCGGCAATTGTCACGAACTGATCATCGACAACGCCAACCAAGGGACGCAGCTTGCGGAAACTGTAGCCCGCCGGTGCTGCGGTATCGAGCGTGACCCAGGCCGCTTGATAGTAATCCTCGCCAAGACTGCCGATTGCATGTATCTGTTCAGGCTTGATCCCAAGTTGTGTACAGAGTGCTATATCACTTGCTTGCAAATCCTCATCACGCAATAACAACTCATCGCCACGGAAAATCATGGTGATGGGTGCGGGATGTGAGATGGCGGTAATATGGGGATTGAAGTTATCTGGTGTTTGAAGCATAGAACCTCGAGTGAAACAAAGGATATCAACTGAGATGATACCTCTTCTAATGTTTCAGCGATGTGTCAAGGTCCAGATAGCGCCAATTCGTGAAAGTGACGGGATGACGCTTGTAATTTTTCACCCAGTCATAACGCAAGTCCACCGACACCGGATGAATGCGCGGCACCCACGGTGCATAACCATCGATCAGTTGCGCCATCTGCGTATAGAGTAGCGTGCGCTCCGGCGAATCGGGAAGTTGCTGCGCCTGCTCGAACAGTTGGTTGTATTGCGGCAGGTCGAAGCGTGCATAGTTCGCGCCTTTCCGATTTGGCCCATATAGCAGTTGCAGAAAGTTTTCGCCATCGGGAATGTCGGCAATCCAGTCTGTCTCGAACATCTGCACCTTGCCAAGGCGCGACTGCTTGATGATTTCCGTATATTTATCGCTCTTGAAGACGACCTTGATGCCGATGGCGTCGAGACTGCGCTGCCACAACTCATCACGTAAGCGGCCCGTGGTTGACGCCTGCGTGTGCATCATCAACACCAGGGGTTTGCCATCAGGCGTTTCGCGATAACCATCGTGGTTGATATCGCGATAGCCGAAGTGATCGAGCAATGCACGCGCCAGTTGCGGATCATATTGGTTGGCGCTGCGATAGTTGCGATCATAGCCAAGTGCATCCGGCGGCAACGGCGATTGCGCAGGCAGCGCCAAGCCACGCTCCAATATGCGCATGTCTTCTTCACGGTTGTAGGAAAGCGCGATGGCGCGTCGCAGGGCAATCTTCTCCGGCGTATATCCACCGAGCACAGGATCTTCCATGTTCATCCACATGTAATAGGTCTGCAGTGGCACAAAGCGCGACAGCCGCACGCCATGCTTCTCCAATTCCGGCTTCAACTTGCCGTTGTCCAGCACCATATCTGATAGTGGCGGTGGAATCTGCTCCAGGTAATCGAACTGACCGCTCAAGAAACTCAGCATTTCGCCCTGCTGTTCCTCGACGATCTTGATGTCAATGCGTCCTACCAACGGTAGCTGCCTGCCTTTCAATGCGGTGGCTATCGCTTGATCGTCGGCGTTATTGGCTTGCTCATCAAATACCATGCTGCGAAAACCGGGGTTGGCTTCCAGCACCATATGTTCGCTATGCTCCCATTCCTTCAGCAGATACGGGCCGGTGCCGACCGGATGTTCGCCCGGTTCGCGCGCATGTGCCTCGACCACTTCGCGTGCGACCGCCGAGGTTGCTGGCATCGCCAGCGTGTACAGGAAATTATGGTCAGGATGGGTAAGACGGATGCGCAAGGTATAGCGATCAACTGCCTGCAAGCCGACAACTGCGACATCTTTGGTCGGCTTGCCCGCCGCAGCTGCATGCTTGAGTGCATCGTCACCAGCAATCTTGCCATCGAAGACGAACAACCATGGCGACTTGAACGCCGGATCGTACATACGTTTGAAGCTATAGACATAGTCCTGCGCGGTCAGTTCACGCGGCGTACCCGCAAAGGCTGCATCCGGTGTGAAATGGATGCCAGGACGGAGATGGAAGGTATAAGTAAGGCCATCGGCAGAGGCTTCCGGCATCGCTATCAATGTATTCGGCGCAAGATGTACCGGGCGCGCCAGATAATCGTAGCGCAGCAGCGGATCGAACAGGTTTTCAATGATCGCCAATGTATTGACGTCCGATGCGGTCGCCGGGTCGATGCCACTCTCGCTTTTCTTGAACTGCACGCGCAGCGTCTTGTTCATGTCGGCTGCATACACCGTGGGCAACACGCATAGGCACAATAAGGCGCATGCCAGCCGGTAAATTGTTCTGGGGTTTCTTCCCTGCCTCGCCATATTTTGTTAATCTTGTTCTATCCATTGCCCAGCCAAGACCATATCACGAACTGCTGCGAGGTTGATATTGCCTGCACCATCTGCCGATCAAGTTGATACCACACCGCTGATGGGGCTGGCCGTGCTGATGTCGCGTACCTGTGCTGGCGAACCGCTGACCGACATCGCCAAGCAGTTGATGGAGCGCATCAAGCACAATGCGCGGGACGCGAATGCCCTGATGGACTTATCCATCATTTCCCACCTCTGGTTCAATCATCCCATCGGGCTGGCGACGCAGATGCAAGCCTTGATGATCCAAAGGCTATATCGCTTGCCGAGCACTTCCGCCAAACCGTTGTGCTTGCTGGCCCTGATGCAGCACGGCGATCTTGCTGCGAATATGCCGCTGGAATTTCTGGTGCAGGATAGCGATATCGATTTGCAGATGCTGTTTCTGGACGCGAAGGGTTTGCCCGATGCCTTGCCAGAGCACGATGTGCTGATCGTCGCCATCGCCGAATCACAGCCTAGCAAACGCTTGCTGATGACCTTGGCTGGGCAATTGCGTGTGTGGCCGAAGCCTGTGATTAATCGGCCCGAACGTATCGCACAGTTGTCGCGCGATGCCGTCAGCAAGATGTTGCATGCTCTACCGGGGATAGCAATTCCCATGACGGCAACCATCAGCCGCGACGATTTTGCTCGCTTGAATGAGCAAACGCTGACGCAGGTATTGACGGATGGCGTCTTCCCGATCATCGCCCGCCCGCTTGATTCACATGCAGGGCAAGGACTGGAAAAGATCGACACAGCCGAGCACATCACGGCTTATCTGCAACAGCATCCCGAACAGGTTTTCGCAATCTCGCGTTTTATCTATTATCGCAATGCCGATGGCTGGTATCGCAAATATCGCGTAGTGCTGGTCGATGGGCAGGCATACGCCGGGCATATGGCAATCTCGGAACACTGGATGATCCATTATCTGAACGCGCACATGAGCGAAAACCAGCAAAAGCGTGACGAGGAAGAATGCTTCGTGCGCGAGTTCGATACAGGCTTCGGCAAACGGCACGCTGCTGCGCTGCAAGCGATTCATCGTGCCGCTGGTTTGGATTATCTGGTCATCGACTGTGCTGAAGCGCCGGATGGGTGTTTACTGGTGTTCGAGATAGACAGTGCTGCGGTGATCCATGCGATGGATTCCGAGCGGCTTTTCCCCTATAAGCGCGCGCAAGCCAAGCGCGTATTCCTGGCCTTTCAAACGTTGCTTCAAAGAATTTCCACCACTTCCGCCGAATAATCGCCGGTTGCGATTTCGTTCAACTGCTGCTTATACGGTAATGCACAGTGTGGCGGAAATGGACTGCACACGTCTGCTCAAAATAACTACAATCATCGCTGGCGAAAAATAGCAATTCACGATAAAGCCAAGCACGGAGCGCCCCGCAGCAATATGCTGCATTGCGGGATAAAACAACAAACATCAGACGCAGGATCTTCGCTATGTATAAATACCTACCCATTGCCTTACTGGCTTTGACGCCATTACTGGGCACAGCGGCAGAAACCGAAAACGACCGCTGGAATCTGGCCGACCTTTATCCCACCACCGATGCATGGAAAGCTGACAGCACCAAGCTGGAAGGTCAGTTGAAGGATTTCACTGCTTGCGAAGGCAAGCTCGGTGAATCGGTCAAGCGTTTTCATGCATGTATGGATATGGAGGCGGACATCGTGCGCCGCTATATGCGCCTGTCGTCTTATGCATCGCAATTGCATGATCAGGATACTGGTGCTGGCATTGGTCAGGACCTGAACCAGAAGTCCGACATCCTGGGCAACAAGGTAGATGAAGCGACTTCCTTCCTGCGCCCGGAAGTGCTCAAGCTCGGCAAGGCGAAGATTGACGGTTATCTGAAGCAAGACAAGGGCTTGGCGATTTATAAGCATCCGCTCGACAAGATCCTGCGCGCTGCACCGCACACGCTGGATGCGAAGGGCGAAGCACTGGTCGCGCAATTCGGCCTGGCGACCAACGCCGGCCAGGACATCTACGACGTGTTGTCGAACGCCAACATGCCATGGCCAACCGTGAAGCTGTCTGACGGCACCGAAATCAAGCTGGATCAAGCGGCTTATACCAAATACCGTGCGTCGCCAAACCGCGCCGACCGCAAGCTGGTGTTCGATGCCTTCTGGGGCGAGTGGAAACAGTTTGAGCAATCCTATGGCACGACCTTCTACGCTCAGTTGAAGAAGGAAGCGGTCTATACCAAGGTACGCAATTACCCCGATTCGCTGAGCCGCGCATTGGATAGCGACAATATCCCGCCTGCTGTCTATAACATGCTGATCGAACAGACGCGTGCGAACCTGCCGACGCTGCATCGCTACTTCAAGCTGCGCGCCAAGCTGTTGAACATCGATGAACTGCATTACTACGACATGTATCCATCGCTGCTCTCCAGCGACTTGAAATACCCGGTTGAAGAAGGCAAGCAATTGATGCTGGACGCGGTCAAGCCGCTCGGCCCGGATTACGGTGCAGCGATGACCGATGCCTTGCAACACCGCTGGATGGACGTCTATCCGCGTGCGCGCAAGAAATCTGGCGCCTACATGAACGGCGTTGCTTACGACGTGCATCCTTACCTGCTCCTTAACTATAACGACGACTACGAGTCGGTATCGACGTTGGCGCACGAGTGGGGCCATGCAATGCACTCGTATCTGGCTAACCACACGCAACCGTTCATCACGGCAGACTATCCGATCTTCACTGCAGAAATCGCTTCGACCACCAACGAAACCCTGTTGCTCGACCACATGCTGAAGATCGCCAAGAACGACGACGAGCGCATGCTCTATCTCGGCTCGGCACTGGAAAACCTGCGCACGACCTTCTTCCGTCAAGCAATGTTTGCGGACTTCGAGCGTGAAGTGCATGCCAAGGTCGATAAGGGTGAATCGCTGACTGGCGAAGACCTGACCAAGATTTACGGCGACATCCTGCGCGCTTACCATGGCGACAAGGAAGGCGTGGTCAAGATCGACGATCTGTACACAATGGAATGGGCGTACATCCCGCACTTCTACAACCAGTTCTACGTGTTCCAGTACGCGACCTCGATTTCTGCCGGTTCCATGTTTGCTGCATCGATCCTGAACGGCGAACCAGGTGCGCGTGACCGTTACCTGAACGTGTTGCGTTCTGGCGGTTCGGCTTATCCTTATGATCTGGTCAAGGCCGCTGGCGTTGATCTGGCGTCGCCAGCACCGTATCAAGCGGTGTTTGCACGCATGAACAAGATCATGGATGAGATAGAAGCAATCCAAGCACGCAAAAAGTAGGCATCTCTATAAATCTACTGCGCGAGCCTGCGCGGCCCGCCATATCGTGCCTGTGATGCTCACCGTACATCCGTACGGCTGCGCTTCTCGGCACGATATCGAACCGCTCGCTACGATTTCTAGAGCGCCTTTTGTTACAGCTGCATTGCCATGTCTGCTATGATCAAGTCATGATGAATGCAGACGAATCCACCGAAACGGCGCAGGAATCGGCACTGTATGCCAAGCTGACCTTGCGGTTGGTGCCTCTGCTGTTCATCGGTTACGTAGTCGCCTATCTGGATCGCGTCAATGTTGGTTTCGCCAAGCTGCAAATGCTGCAAGACCTGCATTTCAACGACACCGTATTCGGCCTCGGTGCCGGTATCTTCTTCATCGGCTATTTCCTGTTTGAAGTACCCAGCAATATTGCCTTGCATCGTATCGGTGCGCGTATCTGGATTGCACGTATCATGATCACCTGGGGCGTGATTTCCGGTCTGATGGTGGTCGTCAATACCCCGCTGACCTTTTATCTGGTACGTTTCCTGCTCGGTCTGGCTGAAGCGGGCTTCTTTCCCGGGATTGTCTTATATATTACCTACTGGTTTCCGGCCAAACGGCGCGGCAGGATCACTACGCTGTTCATGACGGCTGTCGCCTTGTCTGGCGTGATCGGTGGCCCACTGTCCGGTTGGATCATGCAATACCTGCCCGGCGTTGCAGGCTTGGCTGGATGGCAATGGATGTTCATTTGCGAAGCGCTACCATCGATTCTGGTCGGGCTGATTGTGTTCGCTTACTTACCGGATGGCGTCGAACAGGCTCGCTGGTTGAGTGCATCTGAAAAACAATTGTTGCAGGCGCAGATTGCTGCCGAATCGCGCAGCAAGGGCGAACAGGCGTTTTCCCGTGCGTTTGCCAATCCACGTGTCTGGCTGATGGCCGTGATCTACTTTTGTCTGGTCATGGGTTTGTATGGTGTCGGCTTTTGGCTGCCGACCTTGATCAAAGCCAGCGGCGTGCAAAAGCCTCTCGATATCGGCTTGATGACGGCCATTCCTTACGCAACGGCCGCAATCGTCATGATTGCGGTATCGCATAGTGCGGACAAAAGCGGCGAACGCCGTTGGCATGTGGCGCTTCCGGCATTGGCTGGCAGCCTCGGCTTGTTGCTCTCTACCTTCTATGCCGGTGATACTGTGCTGGCGATTGCGGCACTGGCTCTGGGCACCGCGGGCATCATCACCAGCCTCCCCTTGTTCTGGAGCCTGCCTACGGCTTTCCTCGGTGGCACGGCTGCGGCCGCAGGGATTGCGCTGATCAATTCCATCGGTAATCTGGCCGGTTTCGTCAGCCCCTATTTGGTCGGCTGGCTCAAGGATGCGACGCATAGCACCAATAGCGGTATGCTGGCATTGGCAGTATCGCTTTTGCTTGGTGCGATCCTGACTTTGACTGTACCGGCAGCGATGGTCAATGAGCAGCGCTGATGCGGTGCTGAGTGCTACGCTACCAAAAAGAAAAAATCTCGACAGGGAGCGGCGATGCATCTGCTGCGGTTCGCTTTGTTGTCATGCCTGTTATTGCGCATTGTTCCTACTTGGGCAGAAAGTGCCAGCCCGAGTATCGGCTTTGCCCCGTTTCGGCTCGTCACCGCCGAGCTGCCACCTTTCTCGATCCAAAACCAGCTAGCACCTGGCTTTGCCGTGGAGTTGACGCAGTTGATTGCTGCCAAACTCGGCCAACCGGTGAAGGTGGAATTCTATCCATGGGCGCGCGCCTACGCATTGGCGCAAGCTGAGCCGCGTGTCGTCATCATCCCGTTGACGTTGACCGGGGAGCGCCAAGATCATTTCCAATGGTTGGTGAAGATTTTCCTGCAACAATACGTGTTCATCACCAGATCAAACAGCAAGACGGTCGATACCGTCGATAAGGCGCGTCAATTAAACCGCATCGGCGTGTTGCGCGGATCGCAGACGACGGAATATGCGACGCGAGAACATTTTCCATCCACGCATCTGTACGAAGAGGCCAGCGTCGAAGCTGGTTTGAAGGATTTGGATGGCGGAAGAATCGATGCCTATTTGGGCGGCGCTGTGATTTTTGCCGCGACGATTGCGACCTCGGGCCGCAAGCTGTCGGACTACCAATTCGGTGTCGCCATGGCTAGTGGCGAAATCTGGCTCGGTGCCTCGCGCGGCTTCAGCGATACCGATATCGCGGCCATGCGGCAAGCCTTCGATGCGCTTGTTGCGGATGGCACTTATGCAAAGCTGCTCAAGAAATACAATATCCAGAACTAGCTTAGTCGTACTTCCGTGTATCGTCGATCACCTTGCCGTCGTTTGGCAGGCTACCCAATGCCACGAAGCGCACCTCGCCGCGTAACTTGGTCACGTCACGTATGCTATCCACCACGGCGGCAGTCAGGTTCACCACGGCATCCGGTTGCGCTACTTCACAATGCAGCACCATTTCATCATTGCCCATCGCGCCGCTGACCACCAGCCTTGCTTTTGATATGACCGGATAACGCTTCAACACCTGCGCAACCTGCGATGGGTGAATGAACATCGCCCGCACCTTGGCCGTTTGATCGGCACGTCCCAGCCAGCCACGCAGGCGCGCATTGGTGCGTCCGCAAGGCGACAGCCCCGGCAGGATTGCCGACATATCGCCAGTGCCGAAGCGTATCAGTGGATAGTCCGCGTTGAACGACGTGATCACTACCTCGCCAATTTCGCCTTCCGCAACCGGATCGCCAGTGCCGGGGCGGACGATTTCCAGCAGCAATTCCTCGTCCAGTATCATGCCGGGATGCACCTCGCCATCCGTCTGCGATTCATATGCGATATTGCCGATGTCAGCCGAGCCATACATCTGCAGCACATGCGGTACGCCGTGCTCATGCAACCACGTGCGTAGCGAAGGTGGCAATGCTTCAGCACTGACGATAGCGCGCTGCACCGAGCTGATATCCGCACCCATCTCCAGCGCCTTCTCGACGATTATTTTCAGGAACGAGGGCGTGCCTGCATAGACATCGGGTTTCAGGTTCTGCATCGCCTGTACCTGCATCTCCGTCTGGCCTATACCTGCTGGAATCACTGCGCAACCGAGCCGTGCAGCGCCACCATCAATCATGGCCGCAGCTGGTGTGAAATGATACGAAAAACAGTTCTGCACCAGATGCCCCGCACGTACGCCTGCTGCGAACATCGGTCGCGCAAAACGCCACCAATCGACGCCATGCCCCTCTGCATCGAAGATCGGGCCGGGTGACATATAGATGCGGCGTAAGTGCTTGGGTGCCGTAGATGTCAAGCCACCGAAAGGTAGCGATGCCTGCTGTAGCTCATGCAGTTCGGATTTACGCGTAACCGGCAATTGTGCCAGGGCTACGCGTGTTGTAATCTGTTGCGGATCGACGTCTGCCAGTATCCGTCCCCAGCCTGACGCGCCTTTGGCTTTCGCGATCAATTGCGGCAAGGCAGCTAGGGCTGCATGCTCCCGCTCCTTTGGATCGCGCGTCTCCAGTGCATCCAAAAACTCATTCATGGCGGATTTCTCGTTGTAATTTTTTTGTGAGTTTTGCGAATACCAATTCGTACGAGCGCCGCACCAGGGCGACAGCTTCGTCATGGTTCACCAATTTGGGATCGACGATCTTGATCCATTTATGGCGTGCCAGGTAAGGCGACGGAATCATCCCCGGCCTGTCCGTCAATTCCAAAAAACGGTCGGCATCGACCTTAAAGCTGAAGGTCTTCAAATCAGTATGCGTTGCGCCAAACATTTTATCTGCGACGGAAAACACCAGGATGTCTCCCCATTTGAGATCCTGAGTCGCTGCCGGCAAGGACATGCTGACCGCGCACAGTGTTTGGATCAACGAGCTAGCTGACTTTGCCATGATGCATCCTGTCTCAAGCCAGCCAGCGCTTGCGGCGCCGGTAAAATTTCATATCGCGAAAGCTCTTGCGCTCGCCACTGGAAAGTCCGAGGTAAAACTCCTTCACGTCCTCGTTGCCTGCCAGCGCCGCCGCCGCGCCCTCCATCACCACGCGGCCATTCTCCAGGATATAGCCGAAGTCTGCATAACGTAGCGCAATCATCGTATTTTGCTCAGCCAGCAGGAAGGACACTTGCTCACGTTTGTTCAAATCTTTGACGATCTCGAAAATCTCTTCGACGATTTGCGGTGCTAGGCCCATCGATGGCTCATCCAGTAGGATCATCGACGGCTTCGCCATCATGGCCCTGCCGATTGCCGTCATCTGCTGTTCGCCGCCTGAGGTGTAGCCAGCCAAAGACTTGCGACGCACCTTTAGGCGCGGGAAGTAGGTGTAGATCTTTTCCAGCTCGCGCTTCGCTTCTGCGCTGCCGATGCGACGGGTGTAAGCGCCGGTCAGCAGATTGTCCTCAATCGACAGATGCGCAAAGCAATGCCGCCCCTCCATCACCTGAATCACGCCATGCTTGACCAGCTCGTTCGGCGTCGATTTATCGATACGCTCGCCGCGATAGGAAATGCTGCCCTTGGTCACGTCGCCACGCTCGGCGGATAACAGGTTCGAGATCGCTTTCAATGTCGTACTCTTGCCTGCGCCGTTCGCGCCGAGCAGGGCGACGATCTTCCCTTCCGGTACGTCCAGCGACACGCCTTTCAATACCAGGATCACGTGATCGTAGATCACCTCGATATTGTTGACGTTCAAGCCGCTGTGCATGATTCCACTCGTCTCCATCGCTGGCGCGCTTATTTCATGCAAGCAGGCGTGATGCCTTTTTCTTTCGCGTACTTTTGCGCGTTCGCCATGAACAGCGGGTGGATCAGCGCCTTGTTACCCTCGATCCAATCCGGTGTGATGATGTTCCACTTCGCGCCATCCCATTGCTGAATCTTGACCATGCCGGAACCTTCGTGGTTCTCGCAGGATGTCTTGATTTCCGGCAGCAAGCCGGTCGCGCCCAGTTGTGTCAGGCGTGCATTGTTGATGTTCAGGTTTTCCAGCGCCCAGCGCATCTGCTCGCCGCTGATGACTTTACCTTTGCCGAATTTCGCTTGTGCCGTGCGAATTGCCTCCACCATCGCCACCGCTACCGATGCGCCACGGTTATACAGCACGGTGCCGACCTTGCTCTTGTCCTGCATATTGCCCTTGCCTGCACCATAGACAACTTTCTCGATATCGGCGATCAGTGGCACATTCGCGCCAGCGACGTTCCAGGTTGCGCTCATGTAGCCTTTGGCCGCGTCGCCTGCGGGAATGGTGTCCTCTTCGGAGCCAGCCCACCAGGAACCGATCATCTTGTCGCGCGGATAGCCAACCTTTTGTGCAGCCTTCAGTGCCGTCTGGTTCATTACGCCCCAGCCCCAGAAAATCACGTAGTCAGGATTTTCCTGGCGAATACGCAGCCATTGCGCGCCCTGCTCATTGCCGGGATGTGCAACCGGAATTTCAACCAGCTTGAACTTGCCGATAGCGCTCTCTGCTTCCAGCGCAACCAGCGGTTCCTTGCCGTAAGCAGAATCGTGATACAGGTAGACGATCTTCTTGCCAGCCAGCGAGCCATTGTTCTTCGACGCCAGGTATTTGACGATAGCCGATACCTGCATCTGGTAGGTCGTCACCAATGGGAATGCATACGGAAACACGGAGCCATCGACGGCATCAGTGCGGCCATAGCCGACCATCATCAGCGGTACCTTGTCCTCCACGGACTTGTCGATCAACGCGTAGGCAATCCCGGTCGCCATGACGTTGTAGGCGGTACCTTTGGTAACGGCATTCTTGGCCTTCAGGCGTTCATAGCATTCGACGCCCTTGGCATTGTTGTACTCGGTTTCGCATTCTTCCCATGACAGTTTGACGCCGTTGACGCCGCCATCCTTCAGGTTCACGTAATTGAGGTAATCGACGAAGCCGCCATAGAAGGCTTGGCCGTTTGCGCCATAAGGGCCGACACGGTAGCTCGGGATGGCGATGAATTGATCGTCGGCCAAGGCAGCATAGCTCGGCGCGAATAGTGCAGCAGCGGCAGTAACGGACAACAACAGGCGTTTTAGCGACTTCATAGTTATGTCTCCTTGTTATCTGGCAAGCGCCATCTTATTCCCAATTTCTCAGTGCGGGAACGGCCAGAGGCGTAATTTTTCCTTTGTGATCTGCCACAGCCGTGCCAGGCCATGTGGTTCCACGATCAGGAAGAAAATGATCATCCCGCCGAATACCATCGTCTGAATATGCGATACCGATTCGCTGCGCATCGAGAGGTGCAGCAAAGCCGCCAGCGATGGCAGATAGTTGTCCAGCAGAATCGGCAGCAGCATAATAAAGGCTGAGCCGAGGAATGCGCCTAATATGCTGCCGACACCGCCGATGATGATCATGAACAGGATGCGCAGCGACAAATCCAGTGGGAAGCCATCCGGCTCCACTGAGCCGAGGTAGCAGAATGCATACAATGCGCCTGCTACGCCGCAATAGAAAGAACTGACTGCGAACGCCAGCAACTTGGTCTGCATCAGCGGGATGCCGATTACTTCCGCGGCGACGTCCATATCACGTACCGCCATCCAGGCACGACCGGTGGACGAGCGCACCAGATTTTTCGCCACCAGCGCCAGCAAGGAGACGATGCTCAGCACCAGCACGTATTTGCGCGCAGGCGTCTCGAAGGAAATGCCGAGGATGTCGATCTTCTGTGTGCTGATTACGCCGGAAGAGCTGTCGTTCGATAGCCAGGGAAACTTGGTTAGTACCCACACGACAAAGAACTGTGCCGCCAGTGTCGCCACTGCCAGATAAAACCCCTTGATTCGTAGCGATGGCAGGCCGAACAGCACACCGACTCCGGCTGCGCAAACGCCACCGAGCACGAAAGACAATAGGATAGGGATATGCGGAATACGTAGCTGGAAGTTATACGCGGCATAAGCGCCAACCGCCATGAAGGCTGCCGAGCCGAGCGATAGTTGTCCGGCATAGCCAGTCAGGATATTCAAGCCAAGCGCAGCCAGCGCCATCACCAGAAACGGCGTCAGGATTGCGGAGAACCAGTATTCATTCGCGGTCAGTGGAATCACGACAAACGCCACTGCCAGCAATAGCGCAATCGCAATCCTGTCTTGCCGGATCGGGAAAATCTGCCCATCGGCTAAATAGCTGGTTTTGAATTGTCCGGCTTCGCGGTACAGCATGCTTTTCCCCTAATTCCTAGACGCGGTCTATGTGCTTTTCGCCGAACAAGCCCTCGGGCCGCACCAGCAAAAACAGTAATGCGAACACATAGGGAAACCAGCCTTCGATACCGCCGAAGTTGCCACCAAAGGAATCCTGC
>Ga0116226_10003555_pt1 | contig 13742 bp, 8 predicted proteins | sample S1TSphfallax_FD_89692 | JGI IMG/M metagenome (GOLD analysis project Ga0116226, IMG submission 89692) | Host-associated microbial communities from peat moss isolated from Minnesota, USA - S1T2_Fa - Sphagnum fallax MG | ecosystem: Host-associated > Plants > Peat moss > Unclassified | place: USA...
ATGGTTACACCAAGCAACAAGAGTTCCATTCAATAGTAGTATTTAGTCTTAGTTCATGACTTTTGATTTGTGATATCACTGACATAATTGTCATCCCCATTCCTTCCAACAAAAGTGGTGCATTGTGGCCATTGTAACAAGGACCTTGGTGAACTGTACCACCAAGGTACCAAAACATTATCATCACTACATGGTAATGAGGTTGTTGAAGGTTAGCAAAAAAATGCAACACAAGATTCACAACGTAGCTTATGTTGGGGCAACTAAGAGTTCGAGCAAATAATAAGCACCCCATGACTTAATACACAAATGGTGGGTTGAAAGGCTAGGAGGTTGTGTTGAGCTTCACGTTTGGATCAACAGGGGTACTAAGTGGTGTGCAATAATTAAAACCAAAACACGTGAACATGCAATGTAAATAAACACCTTGGTGGATAAAATTTTGTCCATCATCTTCATTCCAATGAATGTGGAGGCCAACATATATATATGTTGATAAAGGATTGAGTAACATGACAAAATGGCTCTCCATATAAATAATTGAAGCTTTTAGTTTTTTTGGTGAAAAACAACATGCTAAACCGTCATCCATGAAAAGTGTGACAATCAAGTGAGGCTTGCCTTTTGATATGTAGACACATGGGTCAACTTTAGTGAGCTCCAAGTCAAATTTCATTGTTAAAAGTCTAATTCCATATTCTTCCAAATTGTTTGAAATTATAAAGGTTTTTCAAAATTAAATAGACAAGTTAACCTTTGTCATCACTAGCAAGTTCAAAGCCCAATGGTTGGACCATATGGATGGTGGTGTCAATGACTCCATGGAAAAATGTGATTTGAATATTGAATTGCATAACATGCATGCATTATTGAACAGCAATGGCTAAGGCAGTACAAAAGATTCATACTTTATTATAGGATTGAAAGTTTGGTCATAATTAATACCATGCTTTTATGTGCACCCCTTCACCAAAAGCTATGTTTTGTTTTGTGTGATGTAACCATATCATAATTGGTCTTTATTTGATAGGTTCATTTACATTTGATAGGTTTTCATTTAGCTAGGAGCTAGGTGACCAAATGCCAAGTGCCATTTTTTATCACTACTTCATATTTTGTGTGCATGGCAACATGCCATTCAACTTATTATGAGCTATTCATGGCATCTTTGTAAGTTTCAAGGTCATCGAAAATGTCCCCATTACAAGCCATGCCTATAAAGTTATGGGGGATGTTGTAATCATAGAGTTGTGAAGGCACACCATAGACTCATTGGGGTCATGATGATTAGGGCAATGAAAGGTGGTCCTATGATGGAGGTAGGCATGGGTTGATTCATAATTATGACAAGGCCTCACCATCATCATCATTGCCACTACCAATAGGCTCATGACCTTTGTCATTGTGTAATGGTGACTCACTCATGAGAATTGGATGGTTGTTGCATTGTGTGGTGGAAGGGGTTTTGTTGGTGCGCTACATGGAAGTAGCTTCTAATGAATATAGCCTTGAGAAAGTGTCTAGCATCAATTTTTTTGAGATGGAAAACTTGTCAAAAATGACATACTTCTTCACAATCAACTTTCATCTTTTTGCATCCCACAACTTATAGGTTTTTGTGCTAGAATAATAACCTAGAAAGATTGTTTTGATGCTTTTGGGATTAGGTTTTTGTCGATTTCATTTGGGGACATGTGCATATGTGACACACCCAAGGGGGAAAACATGAAAAAAAAACTAGTTGCACCAAGGTTAAAGTCCTTTCCAAGGATTGCATTTTTCACATAGTTTTTTAAACTAAATATTAAATATGAAACCAAATATGACATATAACATGATAATTTTAAAATTTTGAACCATGATTACAAATTCAAAACTATAATAATGTTGAAGGATATTCGAATATTAAAATCTAAAAAGGTATATATTTTTATTTTTTTAATGTTTTAAACACATGGATCCCTTCTTGTGGAATATATTAAAGTTCACAAAAAAATTGAAACAATTTGGTGAACATTTGATTTAAGGGAAAAGGATTTTGATACAAAAAAACCACTTGTCCACATGTTTTTTTGAATGTTTAAACATATAAAAAGACTCTTGAAACATGGTGAATTTTCATGAAAACTTTGTAGTTGCAACTTTGAAAGTATAAACATTTATTTCAAAAATAAATCAATTTTTTTAAATATATAGTGTTCCCATGGTGATTTTTCAAATTTTCAAAAAGTAGTTTTTAAGGATTGTCCACACACTGCTTGGCTCCTTTTATCTTGCTTTCACCCCCAAACACCCACAAATGATTGATTGTGGTTACCTTGTCGCTCCAAAGGTCATGGGGTGTTTTGTTATTTCATGTCTAGGTCAAACAAGATGAAATATATAGAAAAAGTATATTTCTCCACTTAAACCATGTGTCACACATATAACTACAAAACAATAACATAAAATTAGGTCAAAGTACATGTCAAGTAACATTCATTTGTTGTATTAAGTTGATAAGAATATAGTTCCCAAAACATAAAAAGTAAATGAACTTTTAAAATAAATGAAAAGAATTTTTGAAACTAATTGGTTTATATACGTTCAAACCTATTTTTTCATGAAAATTTTAATAATTTGTAGATATGTACTAATTTATGATATGAAGATCATCATCTATTTTAGCACGTGCCATCAATTTATTTATTTATAATTTAAACAAACCTACTTTTACAAGTTGGAACTTGAAAATTAATGCACATTAGTGTAAAATCATTTTATCTTTCAAACCAAAAAAATATGTTTCACAATTTTATGACGACTTAATTATTATTGAAATTCTAGTTGCTACAATTTTGACAAGTAAAAAATATGTTCACTTTATCTTGCTTACACTTGTCCTTGAGCTAATTTGATTTAACATGTATTTTGTAGTTTGAACAACTATCCCCTCATAGGTTCAAGCTTAACTTCTTTGTATGGAGCATCATGAAAATGCACTTGACAAAGGTGAGGTTCTTGCATTCAACATAGCCATTTTCCTCAAGTGTATATGGACTTGTGAGTTCATGATGCATCCTAGAATTAGTTAGGAACTAGGTGAAGTCTCCTAGAAATTTGCCACCTTTGTCATTGCACAAATTTTGGATCTAGTTTCTTGCTTGTTGTAGCACAATTGTGCAAAAAGCTTTCAAATGTTCCCAACACGTTAGATTTGTGTCACGCACAATGTACAAAACAATATTCGAAAAATCATCTTTGAATAAAACAAAGAACTTGTCCTTTCCAAATGATTCTTGGTTCATATAGCCATAGACATCGGCATGGAAGAAAAAACATGCCTTCTTAACTTGTGGTGACAAATGTTGCTTGGGAAAAGGTCTTCTTACATTCTTCCTAATCGCACAACCTTCACAAGGATTTGTTGGAAGAGAACATTTCATTAATTCCATTCTTTCCATAGATTTGTGAACATGTGCATGTGCACGATCATTGCATGGTGTGCATGGTCGAATTGTTGGTGTCATGAACTTAGCTGCTTAGCTAGGACATTGGGTGGTTTGTAATTCAGTCTATGCTTATTGCTACATTTGCTTGAGTTGGGGGGTGGGGGGAGGGGTGGTCGACCTTTAGGGCAAGCTTATAAAGCTTTTTGACTCACATGCTTGTTGATACCACCTTCTTGCATCCCTCTTTCACTTGTCAAATAACATGCACAACATGTGTAAGTGGTGATGAAGCTTTGATTAGTAGCTTTGCAACTCAAATGAAATTATTGTGTAGTTTAGGTACATACAATATTTTATAAAGAACACATAACTCCCACTACACATCCATTTGACATTGCACTTGGACACCCAATACCTTTTACCCACAATTTGTGATTGTTAGTGATCATTGTAGGCCAAATTTTTGGGATATGTCATCAAAAGATGCAAACAAATCAAGCCGATCTATCATGTGATTAACGGTGTTGCTATCCATGTACCATGCATTCTTATAGGGATATTTTCCAATGTGTGGCATGAATGTTGAATTGTCGCCTTCTTCAAGTTCTTTGCTAATCACCATGTGGACCTCACTTTTCTTCATGTTGACTCCCTTATTCCCAAGCTTGTTAGAGTCACCATCTTTCTTGTTCTCGAAGCACTTACACTCCCAATGCCCTTTCTTTCCACACTTCTTACATTTGGTTTTCTTCTTAAATTCAACAATTTTGGTTACATTTTTTTTTTAATGATGAAAGATTTTTTGGTTGGAGCCAAAGCTTTGGCCTCTTCTAGAGAAAATTACCTTCTCCTCCTCATCATTGATGATCACACTTTGGATGTGATTTTAGTTTTCATTTCTAAATAATCATAATGAAAATGATTTTAATGTTTGTTCATGATATGGGATGTTGTCCCATGTTGAGTGCATGTGTTTAAACACACAAAAGTAAAATGTTTATTATTTTGCATATTATGGCCTATCTTGACACATGCTCACCCAAATTAGTGAGTTGATTGGCAAGTTGTTCCACATAACTGATGTGGTCAACAACCTCAACGTTTGGCTTCATTTGCATGTCAAAAAACTATTGTTGTAACAACTGCATAATTTTTGTAACATTTTGTTCATGCATTATACACATATAATGCCACGTCTAAATATAGGTATGATAAGTGATTAACCTTTTCATTATTTTGTTGTTAATGGCAAAGATGAGGAAAGATCAACAATTTGCATTTGGGTGCAAATTCATTAAGGTGTACAAAAATCTTGTCATAGAGTCACCTTTTTTTGTCTTTTTACTTAGTCTTTTTTTATCATGTAAATACACATTTATGGATGATTATGATAGAATCTAGAATTGCAATAGTCTAAAATATAGTCATTTTGAATTTTTTTATAACTTTTGATTCATTATTTTTTATGGGGATCAAAATATAAGGTAAATTTTTTTCCTATGTGGTACACTTTAAAGGATTTCACCCATTTTTATCATTACATTCATCTTCATTGTCGAATGACTTTCATGAAAATAGACTCATCCATGATGCCCATCATGATCAACTTCCTTACATGGAACAAAATGCACATTTGGAATTTCAAGACTGGAAAATTATCTCTTGTGAGTTTTTCTATGCTAGTGAAGTTCACAAAGCCCTAGTGTGTAGTATTTGTAGCAAGGGTAAGGGTTTGGCTCCTAAAAGAGCCATCCAAGACATTTTCATCTTGATTTTGTATTGGCTATGTTTGGGCATACCTTGGAATATGCTTTCCTTCTATGATTAGAGATCAAGCTAGCAAGAGAGACTTAATGCTATTAGTTTAAATTCAAATTTTAAAATAAAAAAAAAACAAAAAACTACACATAATTTTCAATTTTTTTCTTGCATATCCTATTATGCAACCTATAGTAGTTCAACAAAACGTAACATGGGCCCATGACTTATTGAAAAAGAGAAAAATGAATTCAATTATTAGAACATTATTCATTACTCATTACAAACATAGAGCTTGCCACATGAGGGTGATTTCACTTAGCATAAAAGAGACAAAAGACACAAGACAAGCACAAGGCAATGTTTGAAAGGGTTAACTTGTGCATTGTTTTACTAGATATTTAATTGGATGGGCACTAATCATTACCTCTCAACCAATTATGTAACTAACTAGTTTTTTGATGCTCCTACTTTTAAGTGGTGTTTTCTACAACATAAATGTCCAACCCGTTTTTAATTGAATTTACAAATCAACAATCCTTATTTTTATTTCAACATAGCATGCATTTTTTCCTACTTTAGGTGATACCATAACTGCACCAAAGCTTGCAAACATAAAAAGTGTCCACATGTATTGTAGGGAGAATATACTAAGGTATGCCAATTGCATAGAAGATGTGTTAACTATGGATCTCTGCAACATGAATTGTTTTGCCAAGGTATGTTGATCATGTTTGCAAGAATTTGTGGCAAGAATTGCAATGGAGTAAGTCCTTTATTCTTCATAGGTTTATATTTTTCTTCCTATTTGTAGATATTTCGTGGCATATTTTTTACACTCAACCTTTCTATTCCCTTTTCCATTTTTTAAAACATCATGATACATGGGTACCTATTGCATGGAGCATGCCAAGGCTAATGAGTACATAACACTTTGAAATTCAAGTACTTGACTTGAATTGAGGAGGGGCATTAAATAGGGAGTGAGCTTCTAAAGCCAACATCTCAGAAATTACATAAAATTTTGAGATGAGCCACTTACAATATGTGCTTATTAGATTATCAAAAATTTGAAATGAAAGGTTATGGCCATCCCATGCCCTTTTAGGGTAGTGAGCCTTGAATTACTCATTTTAGTTAATGAATGGGTAAAGGCAAGGCTATTAGCAAGTGTTTCCATAATTTAGGTCACTAGGACATCTTCAATTTTATTAAATTATTTCACTGATGGTTTATATTTCATACAATTAATTAGTTACTATGTTTTGAGTACAATTGAATTGATTTTAGTTGCTTATCAAAAATTGCATGTAAATGTTTTATAACTTCCTAGGTTTTGGGAAAATGGGGTTACTTGTGTGATCTACAAGTGCACACACATGGCTTCATGAGAACACATCAAAATATTGATAGCATGGAGAAGGGTGAATGTTATGTGTTATAAGTTTCTATAACCTCTTGAGGACCTATTCTGCCCATGATTCTTAATTTTTTTATATCTTTTATGGTTAATTGTGCACAAATGTAATGGTTTAACATTTCTCCTATTGAATAATGCTATTATTTAGCTAAATGCATTTTGCACCTCTTTTTTTGCACCTAGCATGCCTTAAAAGCTACAAGATTTCTTTCCTTCTATAAGGCTTTACCAACCTATGTAATATATAGGTTTTTTTTTGTGGTAGGGGGGTCTTAGGTATAATGAAGGAAAGAATGCATAATTGGATTATAGTGCATGAAAATGTGTTGCTAGATGCAACACATCAAAAATACAAATTTGGTAATTGCAAGCATGCTTTATATTGGTGTAGTGTGGTCCATGAAAAAATATAAATGAATTGATGCTCTTTTGTTCAAAGGTGCAATTTTTTATCAAGTCAGTTTGGTTGGTTTCCATGAGTTTATTATGATTGTTGCACAACTTCTTATGGATATTTGCTAGCATGTTTGTGGCAAATAAACAATCCTCTTATAGGATGTAGAGAAAGGTTGATGGAAAATACTTTTAAATCTTTGAAGACTTCATACATTACAATTTATTTTGATGGCTTGGGCATTCTAACTTTTGTCCTCATTATGTAATGGCAGCTTCAATGTTTTACAAGGCAAGTTTACATGCCTATAATGACTTCACTGCCATGGTTTGTAGACATTTCAAGATGTTCAAGACTATACCATGCATGTCATTTCTCTATCTACTTGCTAAAGGAGTATTTTAAAGGTGACAATGTTAAACTTTCCGTGAAGTTGTCATGATGCATTGATACTTGCTCTAAATACTAGTTCTAGTTTGGGTCATGGGCCCTATATCCTCTAGTCTAGTTGCACATAATCAAGGTCATTTAGTAAGGCTAGATTTTTTTTAGTTACCTTCATGAAATTTACTATAAATGTTCATAAATGTTAAGTTTTTAGTTTGGTTGCATTTGAATTGATTGTTTTGCCTTCATAGTCGATGAATTGTGGGGTGTTGGTAAGATTAATTTAATGGACTTTTTAAAACAATTTTCATTAGGATCGGTATTTATTTTAAACACAATTGTAAAAACTAACCAATTTTATAATAAAGAATGGTTGATTTTGCTACCACCAATATTCCAAAATGCAAGGAAAGTAAATAAGACTTGGAGGATATTTCACTTGGCTAATTAGTCTTGAGGTGTTTTTAAGACATTTTGGGTTTTAATTCGATTTATGCCCATCAATATCCCATTTGGCCAAACGGTCTTGGGTGATGGACCCTATACATAGCTTTTAAGGTTAAGGAAAATGTTGTAAGTTGCAACCCACATACGTATAATATTGTACATACCTAATCATGTATGTAATATGCATCTAATACCAATTCAATATATGTAAAGTATCATATACCTTTGTATCAACATGCTAGCTATATATGTGTAGTTAAAAAAAAATATTAAAAATCCTAAAATAAAGTGCCTTTTAAATTTTCAATAGCTAAAATTTGACCAATTTTTTAAAAACAAATTGCCAGATTTCTTTACATGGTGCAAGTAAAATAGCCAAAAATATAGAAGGATGTTTCTTAAAAAATGCTTTCATATTTATTCTTGTAATTTGGTTAAATCTTTGTGTGGGTGATAAACACTTTGGTTACATCACAAAACTAACAAAAAACAATTAGCTATGTATGTATTGTGGATGAATTCAAATCTTTTTATTCTTGTAGAAAATTTCTCTTTGTTATTTGATGGACCTTATCAATACAATTGGTCATTCTCAAGAAGGTAGTTGGATGTTTAGGAGGTGTTAGGCATAAGGGAATTGTGTGAAAAATTACACTTATAAAGAATTACGTATTTTCCCCCAAGGTCAATTATTCACTAAATAATACTTAAAATTGTGAAACAAATTTTCTTGAAAATATAAAGTTGAGGCGGGGAAAACCATCATAATTATCACATGTTACAATTTGAATATACCAATATTGTCATAGTCTTGTTGTCAAATCTCCATTCCTCATATCCAGAGATAATCATGTTCTTGGGGATTTTCCTCTTCATAAAGTTGTTAAATATTTTATGTTGGAGGGTAAAAGCATGATAAAGTATGCCAAAAAATTATCCCATACAAATATTCACAATCACATTTATGGCATAAAATGAAAAACTATTCAAAACTTCTTTAACTTTCATAATAAAGCAATGGTGCTCTCCATTGAATTTATGGTTAGTTACACATAAAGTTTGAGGAATTTTAGTAGAAGAAAAATGGATGAAAAATATGTTCTAAACCAAATAGGTTATCAAATTTTCAAACATACTTTTATATGAAAAATTTAGTAGATTATGATTATAATATGATAAAATTTTAAACACATTGATACATATTAGTGTTTCATCCATTTGAAAGTATAGAAAATCCAATTACAATTGTACTTTCATCATATTTTCATATACTTGTTCAAAAGTGGGCCACTTACTTTTTGTACTTGTATTTTAAAAATGTACTTAAATGCATATTAAAGCATGCAATCTTTTAATATATATAATGAAGTCAAAGAACTTCCTCTTTTTGATCATTGAAATAAAAATTATCCATGAGTTCAATGTATTAAGGCTTAATTTATGGATACTTTCCATATTAAAAAAAAATCCTTTGTTGGCATACTTTACCATGCACTTTCACCCTAGACGGAGCATTAGAAACTTGATACTAATTTTCCAACATTGGGTTAAGATTTTATGGTCCAAGACTCATGTATAGTACAAAAAATCTAAAAGTTGGATTGTGATATTTTAATTGCCAAATTGCCAAAAGAGTGTAATAGAGATAAAGATAAGAATACTTGGCCATATTTTAGAACTATTGAAGGCTCAAAGGACAAGAAATTTAATAAAGGAGAATGGAAGTCTATTGTCAAAACTGGGGAAATCAAACATGCAATCAAAGAATTGAAATTTGAGGATATAACCTTAGATGCAAATTTTACATTTAATGTGGATTTACGTAAACAATTCCACATGCGCTTTGTTAGCTTAAATCTAAGATTCATTTCACAAGGACATAGTGAGCTCTTCCTCTGTTTTTAGGATCTGCCATGGTTTGTATGATTACATGGTGTGCTCAAAAGATTTCAGTTGCTCCATGCCTTTAGGTTTATATGTTTGATTGTACATGGGCCAATTCAAATGAAATGAATCTTTCTCGTGAGATTGTTGCAACCCAAATGAGGATATTGTGAACTTTCTTTATAATTGATGTTAATTTAGTGGCAATGTAGGTGATTGAACATTACAAGGAAGGAAGGATGCAAGTTTGGAAGTAGGCTTCTAGTAGCAGACTACAATAGAATAGGCATGACCAATTCCGGTGCAATAGACATTCTTTAGTTGGTAACAATCCTCATCTTTGCTCTTTTCAATGCTAACTTTAATGTTAAGGTATAAAACCAAAGATATACAGAGGTTTTTTGGCACTCGTCTCTATTGTAATATGCTTTTTCTACAACTTTTGTATGCACATGTTGATTCATCTTTCAATGTGGCAAATTTAGAAAACGACATCAAGCCCATTTCTTCCAAGTGTGTTCATTTCTAGAATGGTTGTATGCCAACTAGAGATGGCTATTAGAAATGAAATCAATGAGAAACATGCAAATGCAAGGACCTTTTTTTGGAAACAGCACACGTGAACCTTTTGAACCTCCTTGTGGAATTTGCTTCACCTAAAGGGCTTCAACCATTAGATTCTCTTGAACATCACAAGGATGATGGTGTAAAAGGATTTGCACTTTGGGAGGATTATGAACTTTGAGGGTTCCTCCCTCTCCTACCCATTCAAAGTGCATTGGACTTTTCAAATTGCCATCCTTATGTTGGAATAGGTGATAAGAAAGAAATCAAAATTTGTTTGTAGAATTTTTTTAATGTTGACAAAACAATTGCGAAAGCTTTGCAAAACAGTGGAAATGATATCATTTGTAATTAAAGGAACATAAGTTTTGCATTGTTGGAGAGATGTGTGAACAAAAAAAAGATGAGGTGTGAAAATGAAAGAAACAAAAAGTGTAAAAGATGAAGAAGGGATTGATCAAGCAGTGCTATTAGTACCTCATTGAAAAATATTACCAATAGTGGCTAGACCACAAAATCTTCCATTCTAAAGACACCAATTACATTGTCTTTGACGGTCCTTTTTTTTCATTAGCACGAACGAACAGAAGGATGAAGAAGTCATAGTATTCCAATCTTTGAAGGTGAAAATCCTTTAAGGTGTACCACACAAGATGAAAAGGGCCTAGTCCTTATTGCAATCCTTTTTTACCTCATATTCTGATCCCCATAAAATATAATGAGTCAAAAATTTCAAAAGGGTTATATTCTAAATTATTACAATTCTAGATTCCATCATAATCATCCATAAATGTGTATTTACATGGTAAAAAAAGACTAGGTAACAAAAACAAAAAAAGGTGACATTGTGACAATATTTTGGTACACTTAAAAAAATTTGCACCCTTGAATAAGATCAAGAAGTTGTTTTTGTTGTTGTTAAGATCTTTTTGCAACCAACACTTTTACCTACAAATGGCAATCCAAGAGATTAACTCATAAGTTCCTCAACAAGAAACATCAACTTCTTTGCCAGACTTTTAGAGCTCGAGTGGCGCAAAATAGAAACCTATGGGTTCACCGTTTGAGACTACCAACTATAATATGAATACAACTTCCTTAGGGGGCCCACATGACATGTATTCAAAATTTAGGAGCCTAGTAGAAGTGTGGAAGGTGTTCAACAAGATGCAATCCAAAAATACAATGATTTGGACCACCATGATATTAAGACAATGAATTGTCCACAAGGAAAACATGCATTGGAACTAAATTTAACAAATGCAACAGGAAGGTGTGGGGTTAGACATGGTTGCTTTTGGAAGTCGTTGAATGCATATGTTAACATTTTTGCATTTTGAAAAGGGTAGTTGTGTTCATGAGCAAATCATTAGAATTAGATGGGATTTAGATGACTATGTTAGGAGCAACTTGGTTGACATATATTCAAAGTGTGGGAGCATGGATGATGTTCAAAGAGTGTTCAACAAGATCCCATTTAGAGATGGGGTCATTTGGAATGCCATGATATAAGAAACATAGGAAATTTGGGCAAGGGGGAGAAGGCACTAGAATTATCCCAACTTGTGTGGCCATGTTTTATTACCTTCATGTGGGTGTTGAATGCATTTATCAATGTAGTTATGCTTGAAGGGGGTAGGTATATGCATTCATTAATAGATCACTCAAAATGGTTGCGATGTCTGAGCTTTGATTGTTTATCAATCTAGTCCACTATTTCACCTAGTTATGTATTTTACAAGTTTGAAGTTGTAGACAAAGATATGGGATAAATTTTAATGAAAGCGAAACACTACAACATGATCACATCCTTTGTCCTATACAAAAACATTATCATATGTCCACACAATAAAAATATTTATTATTTTTCCTAACTACCTACTATCTACAACCTAACCTACCAAATTAATTAATCAATAAATTAAAAAAACACTATGACATATCCACATAATAAAATATCTACTATTTAACCTAGTTATCTATTATGTATTAGTACTTATCCTACTTATTACATATTACCTAGGCTACATACCTACTATTATTACTAAGTTTACCTAATAAATTAATTATCTAGCCTACCTTTAATAAATTAATTATCTAATCTAGCTAAATAAACAATAAATCAATATAAAAACATTATCACATACCCACACAATAAAATACCTACAATTTAACCTACCTACTACTTATCCTACTTACTACCTACTATCTAAGCTTAAATTATAAACTAGCTTACTACTACCTATAAATAATTTAGGCCACTTAACTAAATATGTAAGCTAAGCTACTAAAGTACATAAGCATACCTAGTTTAAATTAACCTATTAAGCTTACCTAGCCCTAGTTTACCTACTATATTATAATAGCCTTTTCTAACAACCTATTGATTAATAAATTAATTTGTACACTTTGAATTGCAATAGCAAAAAATAATGTCATCTAGTCATTTATGTATAATTGTAAATATAGTTGGAAAATCAATTTAATTGTCAACCATCAATGGATGCCATCCATAATGAATGACATATGTTCATTTTTCATAAATATTTTCATTTAAATTTATGGTAGTCACACATTGTAGTCACATGTATAACTAAAATTTGGACTTGTGAAAGTTTAGTCGTACATGTGACCATGAACAATTACAACTAAGGTGCCACATAGAACTGGTACAACTGTAATTGCAAATTGAGTTGCTTTGGCCATTAGTCAAACATTAGTCACAAAAAATATGGTCAGAATGGACATGATTTCTTCTACTATTATTATGTGAATGTCGAATGTCACCTTGGTAACCTATTTTATAAAAGATAGGTCCTTTATGTAAGTATAATATCTGGTTACTAATTGAACTTGAGCTGAGTTTATGTTGAGTTTTACCTTGGTAACCTATATTATAAAAGATAAATCCTTTAGGTAAGTAGGATAATAGGTGGTCATTAAGTGAACCCTGCTTGAATTGATGTCAATTTCACCTCAATAACCTATCTTATAACATAGATTTTATAGGGAGGTGGTTAGGATGATAGGTGGTCATTGGGTGAACCCTAATTAAATTGAGGTCAGTTTCACATGGATAACCTATCCTATAAAGGATACATCCTATATTAGCTAGGTATTTAGGTAATAGGTTGTCGTTAGGTGAACCCCAATTGAGTTGGGGTCAGATTTCACCTTGGTAACCCATAGTAAAAGGACACATCTTCTACGTAATGCATAGCCGGTAATAGATACACCCACAAAACATTAGTATCAATGGTCACTAGTGGGTGCCCGTGGCCGAAGGCCACTGTCAAGCCCCCTGTGTGAAATCCAGGTCTCAAAATTGAGATTACACATCCTGAAAATCACGTCCTAAAAGTTTTCAGGTTTCGGTCTTGGAAACCGCGAGTGTGAAAATCCAGGCCCCAAAGTTGAGATCCCAAGTCCTGAAAACCATGTCCTGAAAACCATATCC
>Ga0116226_10003556_pt1 | contig 13736 bp, 11 predicted proteins | sample S1TSphfallax_FD_89692 | JGI IMG/M metagenome (GOLD analysis project Ga0116226, IMG submission 89692) | Host-associated microbial communities from peat moss isolated from Minnesota, USA - S1T2_Fa - Sphagnum fallax MG | ecosystem: Host-associated > Plants > Peat moss > Unclassified | place: USA...
CCCGTACTCGATGGCGCTGCCGTCGATGTTCGACGACTGGCCGAAGAAGCGGACATTGTTCAGATAGTAATACCGGTAACCCACCTTCACGCCGACGTTGGGCGTGATGTTGTAGCGCACGCCCGCCTCCCCGTTGGCCGAGAACACCCCGTCATCATGGCCGTGGCGATAATAGCCGTATTGCGGAGCGGTCACATAGTCGTCGACCAAACCCACGCCCGCGCCGCCGCCCACATAGAAGTCGACCGGAATCGCCCACCCGAAATTGCTCGCGGGAACGGTGAAGCGATCCTCCAGCTGCACGGTGGTCAGATCCTGCCGGGTATGGATCGGGCCCGAAAGGGGATCGTAGTCGTATTCCTGCGGATGGAAATACGTCCATTCGATCCCGAGGAAGTTATTCCGGAAGGTGTTGCCGCCGACATCCGCCGAGATGCCGGTCGTGTTCATCCGGAAGGCGTAGACCGCCGAGACGTCCGCCTGCCACCAAGTCGGTTGCAGCGGGGCGAATCCGTCCGGGGCGCTCGCCGTGGAATTGGCGGTCGGGGGTGGACCATAGGAGGCCGCCGCCGTGCCGGGCGCGGGCGGCGGGGTCGCCATCTGAGCGACGGCTTGGCCGGCCGCCAGCGCGGCCCCCACGGTGATCAACGCAGACAGTTTGATGAGGTTCATGGTAGGATGATTGGGTTTCGGTGCGCTTAGTGGATGGCTCCGTTCATGCCGGCGGGATAGAAGCCGCCGTTCGCGGCATTGGTGGCGCCGTAGACGATGTTGAGCACCTGGCGGGGCGTGCGGCTGAAGGTGATGCCGTTGGCATCGGTCGGAATGATATTGGCGCTCGACCCGTTCGCCGTGACCACACCCTGATCGGCATAGACGTTGCCCAGGGTGTTGCGGAGGTTGGAGATCAGCTGCGCCGCATTCTGGGCGGTCGGGCCGGCCTGATAAATCAGGGTGCGGATGAGCGACGCATGATAGGCCTCGGTGCCGAGAATGCCGGCGGCCGCGGCGATGTAGGTCGGATTCGTGAGCAAGCCGGCGCCCCCGTGATAAGCCGTGACGCCCACGTCCTCGAAGATGAAGGCGCCGAGCAGGAAATTCTGCTCGCTCGCGAAGGGGTCGAAGCTCGAGCCCAGTCCCGCCGCCGCCGCCAGCGCATTGAAGCTATTGAGCAGATCGATCGCCGGGAGCGCCACGGGCGTACCGCCGGCCGCGCTGATCGCGGACCGCAGGAAGAGCACATGCTCCTGCTCGTGCGCCGCGATTTCGAGCGCGGCCTGCTGCACCAACGGCGTGACGAACGGCACCTGCGGGCTCGTGCTCTTGATCGTCACGCTGCCCTGGGTGCCGGCGCCGCCCAGCGCAACATTGGCCGAGCTGAGACCCTTGCCGGTCGTGGCGTAGGCGTAGAACTCGGCTTCCAGATATTCCAGATTCAGGGCGAAATTGAGCACGTTCAGATTCGTGGTCTGATCGAGGATTTCGCCGGTCAGCGTGTCGATCGGGCCGACCGGGCTCGGCCCCTGAATGGCGGCGGCGGCCCGGCGAACGAAGAGGCTGGAGGTGCCGAGGGCGAGAGCCCCCAGCCCCAGGCGCGAAAGCGCCCGGCGGCGGGAAATGGGGGCCGCGGCTGCAGCCGGCGGCACCGCGGGAGCGGGAGAGGACAGGGACATTGCGAGGGTGGGTTTTATGGTTGGTGGTTGCGACTGACACGCTGACGTTGGCCTGACCACGGACTCGTCGAAGGCTGGCGTCGGGTTAGAAACGGAGCCCGCGGGCGGGTTCCCTGTATCCGTTTTTTTGTGACTGCAGAATGCCCGAAGCGCGGGCCAAGCCGCTGCCGGAACGAGGTTTAACGCCGCGGCCGCCGCGGCGGGCGGATCGCCCGATCGCGCAATCCGCCTGAATCATTATTTTGGATACGAAGGCCGGGCGGGGGCGCCCGGGCGGCCCCGTGGCGCCGGCGGCGCGCCCGGCGGCGCCGGGCCTGCGCTGGACTGACCATTGACCCGAAGTCTTCCGGTCGATTGGCTCATTCCGGCCCGAACCCGGGCACACTCCCCCAGGATCCCATGTGCCGCCGAAGACATCTGCCGCTCCCGTTGCTCCTGCTGGGCGCTTGGCTTAATCCGGCCGCCCCGGCGCTCGCTGACGCCGCCGTCGATCCGCGCCCCGCGCTCGTTTACATCGGCACGTTCACCAACACCGGGAGCCATGGCATTTATGCCCTCTCCTTTGACCCCGCGGATGGTTCGGTCTCACCGGCCCGGCTGGCGGCCCGGACGCCGGATCCCGAGTTCCTGGTGGAGTCGCGCGATCGTCGCCACCTCTACGCGGTCAATGAGCACGAAGACCAAGTCAGCGCATTCCTCATCGCTTCGCCTTCCGGCCGATTGACGTTCGAGGGTTCGCGGCCGACCGCCGGAATCGGCCCGGCCCACGTGGCCCTGGATCCCACCGGTCACATGCTCGTGATCGCCAACTACGGCGGCGGGTCGGTCGCCGCGGTCCGCCTGAACGCGGACGGCAGCCTGGGCGAACGCAGCGCGCTCATCGCACCCAAGGGACCGCCGGGCCCCAACCGAGTCCGGCAGGGCCAGTCGCATCCGCACGGCACGACCTTCACCGCGGACGGTCGGTGGGCGTTCGTGTGCGACCTCGGTCTTGATCGCGTCCTCGTCTACCGCGCCGAGGCGGAGCACGGCCTCCTGCAGGCCGCCGAGCCGGCGTTCGCTGCGGTGCCGCCCGGCGCGGGCGCCCGCCACAGCGTGCTTTCCGCCGACGGGCGGTTTCTGTACGTCGTCAACGAACTGGGTGGGACGATTTCGGTCTTTCAGTGGCGACCCGACTCCGGCGCCCTCTCGCTGATCGAAACCGTGTCGATCCTGCCGCCCCGGTTTCGAGGAGCAAATACGTCGGCGGAGATCCAGCTGAGTGCGGACGGTCGGTTCGTCTACGCCTCCAACCGCGGTTCGGACAGTATCGCGGTCCTGGCGCGGAATCCGGCGGATGGGCGGCTCACCTGGCTCGAAGCGGTTGGCTGCGGCGGCCGCACGCCCCGCCACTTCACGTTGTCGCCGGACGGCCATTGGCTGCTCTGCGCCAATCAGGAATCGGATTCAATCACTGTGCTGGCGGTGGATCCGGCCAGCGGGCGGCTCACGCTGACCCCGCATCGGTCAGAGGTTTCGCAGCCCGTGTGTCTTCTCTTTGCCGGCTTGCGCTAGCTAACCGGCCACCAGGACTTTCGCCACGAGCTTCAGCAGGGCCTCCGCCGTATACGGCTTGGCAATGAAGTAAGGGACGCCGACGCTGACGGCCCACCCCGCTTCCGGTGCCGCCTGCGTTCCCACTCCGCTGGAGGCGATGATCTTGACGGCGGGCGCCAGGCTCCGGAGCGCCAGGATGGTCGTCGGACCGTCCATCAGGGGCATGGCCAGATCCGTGATGACCAGCGCGATGTCCTCGCGATGGAAGGAATACAGCGAAACCGCCTGCACGCCGTTTTCCGCCAAGAGCACGCGGTAGCCGAAGCGCTCGAGAATATTCCGGGCGACCAGCCGGATCGCGTCCTCGTCCTCCACCACCAGGATCAGCTGGTTGTTCCCGCCGGGAGCGACCGCCGTTTCATCGGACGGCTCTCCGGACGGTGAGGCCGCCCCCTCGGCGGGAAGGTAGACCGTGAACGTGCTGCCGCGGTTCTCCTGGCTGTCGAGGCCGATGAATCCCGCATGCGCCTTGACGATGGCCTGGACGGTCGACAGGCCCAGGCCCGTCCCCTTGTCCTTCGCCTTGGTGGTGAAGAACGGTTCAAAGATCTTGTCCCGGATGCCCGCGGGTATCCCGCAGCCGCTGTCGGCCACGCTGATGGCGACGTAATTTCCCGGCGTGACCTCGGCATTCATCCCGGAATGCGCTGCGTCGACCACCACGTTGCGCAGAACGACGGAGAGGCGGCCGCCGTCCGCCATCGCGTCGCGGGCGTTCAGGCACAGATTCAGGATGACCTGATGCAGGTTGGTCGGGTCCCCCCGGATCGTCCAAAGCTCCCGCTCCAGGCTGGTGTGCAGACGAATCGACTTGGGGAAAGTATCGCCGACGATCTGCGCCACCTCCCGCGCCACATGGGCCGGCTGGACGACGATCTTTTCGCCGTCGTAGCCGCGCCCGAAACCGAGCACCTGCCGGACCAGCTGCGCGCCGCGCGCCGCGTTGGTCTCCAGGCTGGCCAGCACCCTCTGCCCCTCCGCGTCCGTCGGCGGCAGCTTCAGTTTCAGCAGGCCCACCGCCATCCGAATGGGGGTCAGGACATTGTTGAGATCGTGGGCCACGCCAGAGGCGAGGCTGCCGATGCTCTCCAGCCGTTGCGCGCGCAGAAACTGCGCCTCCAGGCGCCTCTTTTCTGTGATATCCGTATTGATCAGCAGAATGGATTTCGGACGCCCGCCGGCGTCGCGAATCAGCGTCGACCGGCATTGGACCACGAGGGGCGCCCCCGTCTTGGTCCGCGGCCTGACTTCACCCATCCACTCGCCTTCGGTCAGCACGCTTTCGAAGGCCGACTGGAACGGCTCCAACTCGCCGACATGCAGCTGCAGGGCATTCCGCCCGACCGCCTCCGCGGCCGGCCAGCCGTAGATTCGTTCCGCCCCTTTGTTCCAATAGAGGACGCGGTGGTTCAGATCGTGCACGACGATCGCGTCGGAGGCGTGGTCCAGCAGCTGAGCCTGCTCCCGCTGCGCCCGTTCGGCCTCGATCCGGGCGCTCACATCCATGAAGGTCACAATCACCTCGGCGACGTCCCCCTCCGGAGTGAGAATCGGATTCGCATTGACCAGGAGCCAGACCAGTTCGCCCCGGTGGGGACGTTCGGCTCCGACGACCCGATCGCGGCAGGGCCTTCTCGTCGCAAAGGCGCGGCGGTAGGGCAGCTCGGCGTCGGCGATGGGCGCCCCGTCGATCCCGATCAGACCCCAGGCGGGATCGTCGGGCCGCCGCGCGCTCATCTGTTCGTCGGTCAAGCCCAGCAAGTCCGCGGCCTGCGCGTTGAACGCCATGATCCGCAGGTCGGGGCCGTGGACCACCACGCCCGCCTGGAGTCCCGCGAGGATCGTGCGGAAGCGGTTCTCACTCCGCCGCAAAGCCAACTGGGCCACCTGCAGCAGGTGGGCGGAGCGCCCGCGGTCGGACCCGGCGTCCGCCGCGTGCCCCGCCAAGGCTTCGAGCGCGAGACGGGCCGCCGCCAGATCGTTGAACAGGTGGGAGAGGCCCGGGTCGGCGGCAGGATTGGGCGCGGCGGCGCCGCAGGCGGAGAGAGTCGGCATTCACCTCCGATCATGCCACCACCGCCGGCTCCCCGTAAATCGGCGCGCCGCCAATTCGCGCCTCCGCTTCCATCCTAGGTGCGCCCGCAAACCGCCCGAATCCCCCTAGGGGTCCAAGCGGTGGTCGTAGGCGTAGCGCATCAACTGCGCGTTGTTGCCCAGTCCGAGCTTCCGCAGCACGTGCGCGCGGTAGGTGCTGACGGTTTTCACACTCAGGCTCAATTTGCGCGCGATTTCCCCCACCGTGCGGCCGTCGGCGATCAGCCGGAAGACCTCGTCCTCCCGGTCCGACAGGGCGGCATGGGGCGGGCCCTCCCCCGATTGCTTGACGGCATTCGCCAACTGCGCCGCGACGGTTGGACTGATGTACCGCCCCGTCGCCAGCACCTCCCGAATCGCGGCCGCCAGCACCCGGGAGGCGACGCCCTTGTTCACGTAGCCGTCGGCGCCGGCCCGGATCGCGCGCACCGCGAATTGTTCTTCCGGATACGTGCTCAACACCAGCACCGGCAGCGCGGGGAATTCCGCCCGGATCTCCTTCAGGACCTCGATCCCGCTGCGGCCGGGCAGATTCAGGTCGAGGATGACGATGCTCCAGCTCTCCTGCCGCACCCGCTGGATGGTCTCAGCCGCATCCCGCGCCTGTCCGATCTCGAGCGGCGCAGCCCAGCTTTCCGCGAGCAGCCGGCTCAAACCGCCGCGAATCAGCTCGTGATCGTCGGCGATCAGAATCCTGAGTCCAGACAGGCTCATGGCTCGGACGGGCCCGCGCCGCTCACCGGCAGCGTGACGCGAACCACCGTCCCCAGGCGGGGCAGACCGGTGATCACCATCATGCCGGCCAAGGCTTCGGCCCGCTCCCGCATGCCGAGCAGGCCGCAGGACCGGCCATCGGCGCCCTCGGCGGCGGTGATGCCGCGACCGTTGTCGCGGACCTCCAGCGTCAGCTGGCGATCGGCTCGCGTCAGGGCGACCTCCACCCGGCTCGCCCCCGCATGGCGCGACACGTTCGTCAGCGCCTCCTGCAGGATCCGGTAAATCGCCGTCGCCACCGCGTCGGGAATTCCGTCGGTGTCGTCCAATCGGGTGATGAGGCAATTCAAACCCGAACGCCGCTGAAACTCCTCCAGCTGAGCCTGGATCGCCGCCGCCAGACCCAGATGGTCCAGTTGCCCCAGTCGCAGTTCGCCCGAGATCTTCTGGACCTCCGCCACCAGACCCGCCACCAGCTGATGGAGCGCCGCGAACTGAAGTTTGAGCCCGGGTTCGCGGCCGCCCAGGCTCGCCTCCAAATTGCTGAGTTCCATGTCGAGGGCCGTCAGTTGTTGCCCCAGGTCGTCGTGGAGCTCCCGGGAGATCCGCTTCGCCTCCTCTTCGCGCACCGAGTTGAGCCGGGCGACCAGCCGGTGCAAACGCAGCCGCGTGGCCCGCTGTTCCCCTTCCGCCTCACGGCGATCGGTGATGTCCTGACAGGTGCCGACGGAGCGGATGGCGCGATCCGCTTCGTCGAACAGTGTCCGCCACCGATGCTCGACATACTTGACGCGACCGTCCGGCATCACGAGACGGTGCTCGACCACCTGCGTGGCGCGGAGGACCAGGGAGCGAAAGTAAGCCTCATCCGCCCGGCCAACATCCTCGGGATGAACGAAGCGCATGAACGCGGCGTAGCTGGCGGGCAATTCCGCCCGGTCCGCTTCGAGAATTCGGTAGAATTCGTCCGACCACACGACCACGCCGGAGAGGATATCGATCTCCCAGCTTCCGACCCGGGCCACCTCCTGGGCCAGCACCAAACGCGTTTTCTCCAGGTCCAGCTGACGGAAAAGCTGGCGCTGCTCTCCCTCGATGCGGCGAAGCTCCGCCTCCGCCACCCCCAGGGAAGCGATCTCTCGGGCCGAAGCCCTCGGCTGTTCGTCCGGTGGCACTGGCGGCTTCAGTCGCTCGGTAAGGGGGGAGAACTGAAGCGTACCAATCAGTCACAATTCGGACCGATTGGCAATCCCACCTCGGACGGACGGAGCGGCGTCGCTAACGCGTCCGGTCGTCGTCGCTCCCGAGTTTCAAACGCTCATGGACCAGCAGCGCAGCCGGAAGCGGATGGTAGGTATTGACTTCAGCCACGCCGGCCTGCCCATCGCGGCTCAGGACGAATTGAATGAATTCGTACACCTTCGGATCCCACGGCCGACGCGGATCCTTGTTCACGAACAGATAAACCAGCCGGCTCAGCGGGTAGGTGCGATTGAGCACGGTGGCCTCGGTCCCTTCGACGAAAGGCCCCGCATCCGTCTCGCCGATCGGCAGAGCCCGAATCGCGGGATCGGCATTGTAGAAACTCGCGAGGCCGATGGCTCCCGGGTCCTTGGCCAAGGCCTTCACCAAGGCGATCGCCGCCGCATTGCCCGACCCCGCGTACATCTTGTCCGGCGCGCCTTTCGGCAGCTTGATATCGTAGGCCCACGGTCCGTCCCGCAGCACCCTCGACTGCATGAATTGCGCGGTCCCCGTCGGCTCGTCGAGTCCGTAGACCGTGATCGGCCGGGCGGCCCACTCGCCCGTCAAACCCAACTGGCCCCAGGTCCGGATCGCCGTCGGCGCCCCGCGCCGACGCTTGCGCGAATAAATCGCGTCGAGCTGCGTCAGGGAAAGGTGCTGCAGCGGATTGTCCTTATTGACGAACACCGCGACGGCATTCGTCCCGTTGTAGGTCTTGTAACCGCCCGTCGCGATCGAGAAGCCCAGCGGTTCGTAAGGGAAGATGCGCTTCCACGCGGTGATTTCCAGCGGGCGAATCTCCCGGCCATACAGCCCGATCTGGGCGGTTCCCGTGTAGAGGGCGCCGATCGCAGTCGACGTGCCCTTCAGAAACCAGCGCACCTGGAGGTTCGGCTGCTTGGCCCGAAAGGCCGGCGCCCACACGGCCATCTGCTTCTCGAAGGCATCATCGCCCCAGAGGACGAGTTCGCCGGATACCTGCCGGTGCGGCGTATAGGCCGGCACGCTGGGATCGATCGGCGGCGACGCATCCTCGGCGGCGACGCGCATGAGGCTGAGACACGCAAGGGCAAGGACCAGGGCGATAAACTGGCGCATAGTGCGAACATCGCACGGGCATTTTGCGTGCGCAAGCGCGGCCCACGCGGCCCGGGCGCTCCACCCGACGTCGCCCTCCCCGCCGAACGCGCCGATCAGTGCAGCTCGGGAAAGAAGAGCGGTGCGCTGAACGCCAGTCCTTCGCCCACACTCGTGAATTCACCGCCGTCGCGGATCTTCTCCAAAGCTTCGCGCTCCACGGGGCGCGGATCGCAGGGGATGCGCGACCATCTGGCAAGGCTCAATGCGCCGCTCTTCGCCGCACGCCCCACGCCACGTTCAAACCATTGTTGAACGCCCTCTCCTTCGGATCATCTAGCCCCGCGTCCCCGCGAACGTCACCGGCTCGCGGCGCGGTCGAACCGCCGGCGCGCGGGTACCGCGGTTGGACCCTGCCACAACCGAAGCCCGGTCAACCCGGGGAGGCTTCGCGCCTGCCGCCTTTACCGCGTCATCGTCCGCGGTGCCTTCGTTGAGCCGGGTAAAGCCGGAGGCGACGGCGCGGATGCGGGCGGTTTGCTCGTCGAGCGCGGCCGCCGCGCTGGAGGATTCGGAGGCCACCTGGGCGTTCTGCTGCGTGAGCTGCTCGAGCTCCGTCATGGACTTAGCGACCTCGAGCACACCGGCACTCTGCTCGTTCGAGGCCCGCGCGATCTGGGCAATCAGCTCATCCACACTCCGGGCACGCGCGGAAATGTCCTCAAGGAACGCCGCCGCTCGTCCGCTCAGCACGGCCCCTTCGGCCGAACGCTCATTGGCCTGGGAAATCTTCGCCTCGCTGGACCGCGCCGCCTCGGCGCTCTTGCTCGCGAGGGCTCGCACTTCCTCGGCCACGACCGCGAATCCCCCGCCCGCTTCGCCGGCCCGGGCTGCCTCGACCGCGGCATTGAGCGCAAGGATGTTGGTCTGAAAGGCCAATTCGTCGATCGTCTTGATGATCGCGGCGATGTCGCGCGAGGAAGCCTGGAGCGCGGTCATCGCCGCTTTCATCTCCGCCATGGCTGCGCTCCCGGCCTCCGCCACCTCCCGGGCTCGCGTCGCCTCGGTCTTCGCATTCTGGGCGCGTTCCGCGTTGGCACGGGTCAGGCCGGACATTTTCTCCAACGACTGGGTGCTGTGCTCAAGGGCGAGGGCGGCCTGAGCGGCGCGATCGGAGAGCGCCTGGCTCGTCGCAGCAAACCTGACGGCGGCCCGGCCCGCCTCCTCCGCTTCATCGCGCAAACCCTGGGTCAGCTCGCCCATGGGGCCCGCGATCTGCCGACGAACCACAAACCAGGAGGCGGCGCAACCCACTGAAATGCTGCTCGCAAACAGCAGCAGGGACTGCATGGACCAGGCCCGGGTTTCCGCATTCAGGGTGTTGATCTGGGCCTTCAAATCGCCGGTGAACTGATCGCTCGCCGCCTGGACGCCCGCGCGGATCGACTCCGTCAGCGCGGTGAAGGCGGCCAGGTCCGACTGGCATTTGTCGGCCCCGCCCTGGGACACCTTCGTGAACAGCGGCCTCGCGCCGGCCAGAAACCGCGCGACCAGGCCGCGCGCGGCCGTCACTTTGTCCCGGGTCGGACCCTTTCCGGCCCGCCCCTCGATCGCCGCCAGCATCGCATCGCCCTTCGTCGCCTGCGTCAGCGCGGCCTTGAGCGCCTCCTCGTCGCCGGTCGCGATGGCGTCCTCCTGGTGGCGGAGGGCGACATCGATCGTGAAAAGCGCGGATTGCGAATCGAGGGCAAAGGGAACGCCGTCCGAGGCGAGCTGATTCAGGCGCGCCCCGTTCCGGAAGTTCTTCGCCGTGCCAATGGCGGTGGAAACCGCGTAGCTGCCCACGACAATGCCGAGCGCGATCCCGATCTTCGACTGCAGCTTGAGTCTCACGGGATGGATGGGCCCGGTGCCTACTTGAGCGTCACGGTCGTCACTCCAGCGGTGACCTTCGATTTGTCGAGATAGCCGAAGGCACCCGGCGTCTTTTCGACGTAAGCGATCATATCCGCCTCGGTCGCGCATTCCTGGGGCATGCTGCCCTTGCCCGTGAAGACCAGCCGCTTCCAGTATTTTTCAAACTGGTCGAGGGAGCGCTGGGCATAGGTGTGCACCACCGACTCCGCCAGCGCGCCGTCCGTGAGGATGGCGAGTTTGACCGGCACCCCGCTTTCGAACCGAACCTGGGTGCCGAGCAGGATCGCATGGATCTGCTCCGCCGAGAGACTGTCGACCTTGGCGTCCCGGTTGGCAACGAAGGCCGCATCCTCGGCCTGGACGACCGGAATCAGACCGAGTGCCGCCGCGATCAGGAGGGACTTGCGCATGGGAGAAAAAAGTGGGTCGGGAAGGGAGGAAGCGTTCGGAAGGTCCGTCGTTCAGAAGCTGAACGTCGACTTGAAGGTCAGGTAGTTCCACATCCGCCCGCGCGTCAGCGCGTTGGGATTGTAGTCGCCCGCCGCGGTCAGCAGGGCCAGCCCATCGATCCGATGGAACTCCACTTTGAGCACCCACCAGGAAAATGGGCTGTAGGCGAGCACCCCGGCCAGGTCGCGTGAGGTGGTCACGCTCCCCGGCAGACCGGTGGTCCGATCCGGATCGGTGCTTTCGAACTGGTAGTAGGCGCCCGCCCCGATCTGTTTCGTGGCCTGCCAATTCGCCATGAAATAATAGTCATGCTGCCGCTGCATCGTGAAGCTGTTCACCACGTTGAGCGCGGGGATGTTGGCGGTCACGGACCGGTTGAGCGTATGGTATTCCGCCGCAAAGATCCAGGACCCGAGGGTGTATTCGATCGAGGCGATGTGGAAATAATAGTCCGCCTTGGTCGGGGCGGGCTGTCCCGCGAACGCGTGATCCCAGGCACCCGCACCATAGAGGTGGTCGATGAGCAGCGGCGTGGCGTTGTAACTCAGACCCGGCCGCGTCGCGAAGGCCTCGGTCGCGAGGTGCGCGTCGACGGTGACGTCGGGCACCTGCACGGTCGTGATCCCCAACCGCAGGCCGTCGACCGGGAGATTCCAATAGAGACCCGCCCCATCCAGAAATTTGGGTCTAAGCTCGTCGATGATGGTGAGGCTGTCAGCGCTTCTGGCCGCCAGCGCATTGCTCGGAATATCGTCGATGCGGCCGAAGAACGCGCTGTAGTCGAACGAGCCCGCCCAGTGGGCTGAAGCCGTGCCGTAAACGGAGATGCCATCGGCGCTCGTGATCGGCCGGAGACTGCGCGGATAGGTTGCGGCCGGGAGGTTGGCAAAAATCCGAACCTGGTCGAGATCCTGGCCGTCCCCATACAAGCCATTGGCGAACTTGTTGCGCCCCAGCCGGACGCCCAGCCAGGGCGCAAACGAGTAATCGAGCGAAGCGAAATCCAGGGCAAGCTGGCTGAAGCCGTCGAGATTGTAGGCGTAAAGCTGGGCAGACGCCCTGAGCCCGTTTGCAAATTGATGGCCCCCATTGAGCGTCAATTCCTTCTGGTTGAAATCGAATCGATCCGCCGTATTGCCGTAAAAGTTATAGGCATTGGACTCCGACTCGGACAGGCTGAGGGAGCCGTGAATCGCCAGCTCGCCCACATCGACCGCGCGAGCAGGCCGGACCGCAAAACCGACAAAACCGATGAAAACGAGGCCGAATGACATTCCGAATTTCATGGAGAGGGAGGGCTGCGAAATCATGTGTCCGTCCCATATCGGCGAGTCCGAACGCAGGTTGAATGCAATTTGCAAGCAGGCGGCCTGAATTAACCATTCTCCGCTCCGATCCGCGCATGAATCACCCCCTCATTCTCATGGCCCACGTCCTCTTCGGCGTGCTCTGCCTCGTCGGCTCACTGTGGGTGTTCGTCGACACGCTGAATGCGCGGGCGGGCACGGTCGCTCGTATTCGCGCCGTGAGCGTCTCGGTCGCGATGGCCATGTGGATCGCCTATCTGATCGCCGGATACTGGTACATCGACTTCTACGCCGCGGACAAGGCCCTGATCCTGAAGGGGCCGTGGCCCTGGGCGCACGACTTCGTCATGGAGGCGAAAGAGCACCTCGTGATCATGTTGCTCCTCCTGGCCACCTACCTGCCGATCGCCACGCAGGGTCGTCTCGCTTCGAGTCGCTCGGCGCGCTCACTCGTCCTTTGGACGTCGGGCCTGGTCTTCGGCCTCGCGCTGACCGCCGACTCGTTCGGAGCCCTCATCGGCATGGGGGTCAAAGTGGCCCTGGCGGTCAAATAGCCGCCCCAACCCACCCCGCCCTCCGCATCACCTCCCGTCGCCTCGATCTGCCCGCGCCATGAATGCTTCTGCTCCGCTGCCCACCGACGACCCGCTCCCCAAAGCGACGGTCGCCTTCGGAATCTCCCTGGCCATCACCAGCGTGGCGAGCGCCCTGCTGGTCATCGCCAAGGAGAAGGGTCCGGCCGCCGTGATGGCGGCGATGAAGGCGGCGACGGGTCACCACTGGGCCACCCACAGCCTGTCGGCGCTCGGGCTCTTTTTGGCTCTGGGCTTCGGCTTGATGCGCGCCAACGGCGGGCGCGGCGTGCGCCTGAGTCCAAGTGCCCTCGTGAAAACGCTCGTCGGCGCCGTTGCCCTCGCCACCGGTCTCATTGTCGGCTGCTATCTGATCGTCGGCTGAAGGGTAAAGGTGGCCGCAGGACTTCGCCCCTCGTCAGCGCGAGGATTCCGCCCGGCTCCGGGGGGAGTTCGGCAACTCGAGGGCCAGATCGGACACTAAGACGCATGACGCTGACATTGCGCGCCGCTGATAGGTTCACCCTCTCTACCGGACGAAGCCAATGACCTCTTCCCGCCACTGGGCGTTATGGGCGTTGGCGCTCGGCAGCTTCCCGGTTCTGGGCTGTCGCACGGCCTCCGACGCACCGGAATACAAAGCGCGTTCGTGGGACGCCGCGGCCGAGGAGGACAGGATTTCGCTCAACGCTGCGACTGCGCCCGGCGAAGACGAGGCCATTACCGTCTTGCAAGCCGAACAACCGCTGTGGCCGGCGGGAACGGTCCTGGTGATCAGAACGGCTACGACCCGGCCTTACGTCAGCCTTGCAGTGCCCCGGTCCATGGTCACGACCGCGCCCGCCACCCCGTTCCCCAACCAATCACCTCAAGGGGATCGCCACGATTCGCCGAGCCTGCCGGCGGTCTGGGTCAGGGCTCTCGCCGACGGATCCAATGACGGTCGAGACATCCTGACGGTTAGGATCGAAAACCTGATCGTGACCGACCTGCGCGCGCAGGCGGTTCGCAGCAGTCTGGCTCGCGGAGGAGCCTGGACGACCCAGCTCGGCCCCAACGTCCTGCCACAAACGCTTTATCTGGTTCGAGGG
>Ga0116226_10003557_pt1 | contig 13732 bp, 11 predicted proteins | sample S1TSphfallax_FD_89692 | JGI IMG/M metagenome (GOLD analysis project Ga0116226, IMG submission 89692) | Host-associated microbial communities from peat moss isolated from Minnesota, USA - S1T2_Fa - Sphagnum fallax MG | ecosystem: Host-associated > Plants > Peat moss > Unclassified | place: USA...
AGGAAGGGGGCTTACAAGGCGGTTGCCACCTCGGTGTCAGCCCCCTTCCTCAAACACCCTTCACATCTAAGGTCCAGGGGCTTGGCCCCTGGCGGGTCCGGGCAGAGCCCGGCTTACTTGCTTCCGACTGGGCACCCCTAAAAACCAGTTGGTTCCAAATGCCACGCAGGGTGGAGAGATGTCATGGCCGCACGCAGACTGCATTTGGGCGCTTTTATGCGTCCGACCACCATTCACACGGGCGCCTGGCGTTTTCCCGGTGCGTTGCCGGACGCCAACTTCAATTTTCCGGCTTTGGTGCGTTTTGCGCAGAAGTTGGAGGCCGGGAAGTTCGACGCGTTCTTCATGGCCGACCATCTCGCGGTGTTGAACATGCCCGTCGAGGCGTTGCGGCGCAGCCATACCGTGACGTCGTTCGATCCGCTGACGTTGCTGCCTGCTTTGGCGGTTGCCACCAGCCATATCGGCCTGATCGCCACTGCCAGCACCACGTTCGAGCCGCCGTACATGATCGCCCGCCGGTTCGCTTCGCTCGATCACATCAGTGGCGGCCGTGCCGGCTGGAATCTGGTGACCACGTCCAATCCTGACGCGGCGCTGAATTTCGGCATGACCGACCAGATGCCGCACGCCGAACGCTATCGCCGCGCGCGCGAGTTCTTCGATGTGGTCACCGGGTTGTGGGACAGCTGGGCCGACGATGCGTTCGTGCGGGACGTCGAGTCCGGCATTTTCTTCGACACCGACAAGCTGCATGTGCTCGATCACAAGGGGGCGCATCTGGCGGTGCGCGGGCCGCTCAATATCGCCCGTCCGGTGCAGGGCTGGCCGGTGATCGTGCAGGCTGGCGCGTCCGACGATGGGCGGCAGATCGCGGCCGAAACGGCCGAGATGGTGTTCACGGCGCAAGCCCGCCTCGAGGACGGGCAGCGCTTTTATGCCGACGTGAAGGGGCGCATGGCGGCGATCGGTCGCAATCCCGAGCACCTGAAAATCCTGCCTGGGGCGTTCGTGGTGGTCGGCGACAGCGCCGACGAGGCGATCGAAAAACGCGCGCTGCTGGACAGCCTGGTGCATTACGACAGCGGCCTCGCTTCGCTGTCCATCGCGCTCGGGCACGATGCGTCGAAATTCGACCCGGATGGGCCGCTGCCGGAGATGCCCGAGAGCAACGCCAGCAAAAGCGGGCAGCAGCGGGTGATCGAGATGGCCAAACGGGAAAATCTGACGGTACGCCAGCTCGCTCAGCGGCTGGGCGGGTATGCCGGGCTTGCCATGGTGGGCACGCCGAAGATGATCGCCGATACGATGGAGGAATGGCTGACCGGCGGGGGCTCGGACGGGTTCAACGTGCTGTTCTCGCACGTGCCTGGCGGGCTCGATGATTTTGTCGACAAGGTGGTGCCGGAACTGCAGCGCCGGGGGATTTTCAGAACCGAATATGAGGGCACGACATTGCGGGAGAATCTGGGGCTGCCGCGGCCTGAGAACCGGTTTTTTGCGCGGGAGCGGGCGGCGGCGGAGTGATGAGCGTGGGAGGAAGAATCTTCTTTTTCTGAAGAAAAAGAAGCAAAAAGACTTTTATCCATGAGCAGGGAGGGGTTGCGACAAGAAAGCTTCTCTAGCCTAGCAGCCGCCCGATCACGCGCGCGGTGTAGTCGACCACCGGGATGATCCGGCCATAATTGATTCGCGTCGGGCCGATCACGCCGATCGCGCCGACGATGCGGTTGGCTTCGTTGCGGGCGGGGGCGACCACCATCGAGACGCCGGAGGTGCCGAACAGGCCGCTTTCGGAGCCGATGAAGATGCGCACCCCGTCGGATCGTTCGGCAAGATCCAGCAGGCGGATCATGATGTCCTGGGTTTCCAGGCGGTCGAACAGGGCCTGGATCGCCGACAGGTTTTCGATCTGGGTGACGTCCGACAGCAATCGCGCCTGGCCGCGCACGATCAGGCTGCCGCTGCGGCCGTCGCCGGTCCAGGTGGCGAGGCCGGCGGCGACCACCTGGCTGGACAGCGCGTCCAGCTGGGTGCGGTCGGCGGCCATTTCCTCGGCGACGATGCGGCGCAGCTCGCTGAGCGGGCGGCCGGCGAGGCGGGCATTGAGGTAGTTGCCGGCTTGCTGCAGGGCCGAGGGGGGTAGGCCGGGCGGGGTTTCGATCACCCGGTTCTCGACGTGGCCGTCCCCGTTCACCAGGATCACCAGGGCGCGGCCGGGGCCGAGCGGGACGAATTCGATATGGCGCAGCGGGCCCTCGGATTTCGGCGCCAGCACCAGGCCGGCGGCGGCGGACAGGCCGGACAGCATGGTGGACGCCTCGGCCAGCGTGTCCTCCAGGCTGCGCCCTGCGGTGGCGAGCTTGCCGCTGATCGATTCGCGTTCCTCCTCGGCCAGCTCGCCGAACTGCAGCAACCCGTCGACGAACAGGCGCAGGCCGGTCTCGGTGGGCAGGCGACCGGCCGAGGTGTGCGGCGCGAACAGCAGGCCGGCGTCGGTAAGGTCGGCCATCACGTTGCGGATGGTGGCCGGCGACAAGCTCATCGGCAGGCGGCGGGAGAGGGTGCGGCTGCCGACCGGCTCGCCGGTTTCGACATATTGCTCGACCACCTCGCGCAGCACCATGGCCGAGCGGGCATCGAGCCCAGGGGGCAGCACGCCGGGACGCACGCCCAAAGGCGACCCGCCGAAACCAGGACGACCGGATCCCGAAGATGACACAGGCTGATCCATCACCCTAGTCTGCCAGTTTCCAACCGGGTAAGGAAGGAATGCCTGTTTTCGGCTGGCGTGCCGGATCCTTTCCACGGCCTGAGCTGTCGGGAGAACGCGGATGACGAATGCGATGAGCGGAGGTCGCAACAGCGATCTGGCCACCTCGCTGGCCGAGGCGCGGGAGCGGTATGTCGGGCTGCGGCCGAACTCGGCGGCGTTGCATGACGAGGCGCTGGCGGTGATGCCGGGGGGGAATACGCGATCGGTGCTGTCCTACGGGCCGTTTCCGACGGCGATGGCGCGGGGGGCGGATTGCCGGCTGTGGGATATCGACGGGCACGAATATCTGGATCTGTGCGGCGAATATACCGCGGGGCTGTTCGGCCATTCCGAGCCGCGGGTGCATGCGGCGCTGCGCGGGGCGCTGGAGCGGGGGCTGAACTTGTCGGCCGTCGGCATGGCGGAGGCGCGCCTGGCGCGGATTCTGTGTGACCGGTTTCCCTCGGTGGAGCTGATCCGCTTCACCAATAGCGGCACCGAAGGCAACCTGATGGCGCTGACGGCGGCGCGCGCGTTCACCAAGCGCACCCATGTGATGGCGTTCCGCGGCGGCTATCACGGCGGCGTGCTGACGTTCCCGATCAGCGGACCGAGCCCGGTGACCGTGCCGTTTCCGATGGTGATGGCTGATTATAACGACATTCCCGGCAGCGTGGCGCTGATCGCGGCGCACGCGCACGAGCTGGCCTGCGTGGTGATCGAGCCGATGCTGGGCGGCGGCGGCTGCATCCCCGCGAGCCCGGCGTTCCTCGCGGCGCTGCGGGAGGCGACGCGGGCGGCGGGCGCGCTGCTGATCTTCGATGAGGTGATGACCTCGCGCATGTCGGCGGGCGGTCAGCAGGCCCGGGTGGGGGTGACGCCGGATATGACCACGCTGGGCAAGTACGTGGCGGGGGGCATGAGCTTCGGCGCGTTCGGCGGGCGGGCCGATGTGATGGGGCAGTTCGCCGCCGAGCTGCCGCATGCCGGGACGTTCAATAATAATGTGCTGTCGATGGCCGCCGGCGCCGTTGCGATGGGCGACATCTTCACCGCGGCGGCGGCGGAGGCGCTGTACGCGCGCGGCGACGGGCTGCGCGAGACGCTGAACCAGGTGTGCGCCGCGGCGGGGGTGGCGATGGGCTTCACCGGGCTCGGCTCGATGCTGGCGGTGCATTTCCGGGAAGGGCCGATCGAGCGGCCCTACGCCGCCACGGCGGCCGAGGAAGGGCTGCGCGAACTGTTCTTCTTCGACATGCTGGACGCCGGCATCTACCTGGCGCGGCGCGGAATGGTGGCGCTGAGCCTGCCAGTGGGCGAGGCGGAGATGGCCCGCTACGTGGCCGCCGTGACCGACTTCATCGAAGCAAGAGGCGAACTCATGCGCCCCATGCCGCGGGCGGCCTGATATCCAACTGTTGTTGGGGATGGGTAGAGCCCAGCCTTCCTTGCTTCCGACAGCCCGACCGCTACGACATATTGAATTGCAGGTCGGCCAGGCGGGCGTAGAGGCCGCCTTCGCGGACCAGTTCGTCGTGGGTTCCGGTGGCCAGCACGCGGCCTTGGTCGATCACCACGATGCGGTCCGCGCGGCGCACGGTGGCCAGGCGGTGGGCGACGACCAGGGTGGTTCGGTTGCGGGCCAGCACGGTCAGGGCGTGCTGCACGGCTTGTTCGGATTCGGCGTCGAGCGCGCTGGTGGCTTCGTCCAGCAGCAGGATGGGGGCGTCGCGCAGGATGGCGCGGGCGATGGCGATGCGTTGGCGTTGGCCGCCGGACAGGCGCACGCCTTTTTCGCCGAGGAAGGTATCGAAGCCGTTGGGCAGGCGGTCGAGGAACGCGGTCGCGGCGGCGGCGTCGGCGGCGGCGCGCACTTCGGCGTCGGTGGCGTCCGGCCGGCCGTAGCGGATATTGTCCCAGGCGTTGGCGCCGAAGATCACCGGGTCCTGCGGCACCAGGCCGATGCCGCCGCGCAGGGTGGCGGGGTCGAGGGTGGCGATGTCGATGCCGTCCAGCCGGACCGTGCCGGATTGCGGATCGTAGAAGCGCAGCAGCAGTTGGAAGACGGTGGTTTTGCCGGCGCCCGAGGGGCCGACCAGGGCGACGGTTTCGCCGGGGGCGACGGCGAGCGAGAAGTCGCGCAGGGCGGACAGGTCGGGGCGGGCGGGATAGTTGAAGGTGACGTGGTCGAAGGCGATGCGGCCGGCGACCCGCCCGGGCAGCGCCACCGGGTTGGCGGGCGGGGCGATGCCCGGCCGTTCGGCGAGCAGTTCCAGGATGCGGTCGGCCGCCCCGGCGGCGCGCTGCATCTCGCCCCAGATTTCGCTGAGGGTGGCGCCGGAGGTGGCCAGCAGCACCGCGTAGAACACGAACGCGGAGAGCTGGCCGCCGGACATGGCGCCGGTGATCACGTCGCGGCCGCCGACCCAGAGGCTGAAGGTGATGGCGCCGAAGCCGAGCAGGATGATGATCAGGATCAGTGTGGCGCGGGTGCGGATGCGGCGCACCGCGGTGGCGACGGATAATTCGGCTTGTTCGGCGAAGCGCGCGCGGTCGACCGGTTCGTGGGTGAAGGCCTGGACGGTGCGCAGGCCGTTGATGGTCTCCTCCGAATAGGCGCCGAGGTCGGCCACGCGGTCCTGCGAGAGGCGGGACAGGCGGCGCTCGCGGCGGCCGAACAGGATCAGCGGGACCACCACGATCGGCACCACCACCAGCACCACGAGCGCGAGTTTGACGCTGGTCAGCACCAGCATGCCGACGGCGCCGATGATCAGCAGCGAGCTGCGCAGCCATTGCGAGACGGCCGAGCCGATCAGGGCCTGCAGCACCGCGACGTCCGCGGTCATGCGCGAGAGGATGTCACCGGTGCGGGCGGTCTCGAAGAAAGCCGGCGAGAGCGACAGCACGTGGCGGTAGAGGTCTCGCCTGATGTCGGCGGCGGCGCGTTCGCCGAGCCAGGAGACCAGATAGAAGCGCGCGGCGGTGGCGACCGCGAGGGCGGTGACCACGGCGAACATCAGCAGGGCGGCCTGGTTGAGCTGGGTGGTGCCGCTGCCGGTGGCGAAGCCTTCGTCGATCAGCCGCTTGACGCCCTGGCCGAGCAGCAGCACCAGGCCGGCGGCGACCAGCAGGGCGACGGCGGCGCCCAGCACCCGCCAGCCATGCGGCCGCAGATAGGGCAGCAGCAGACGCAGCGACACGAGATTGGGGCGGGAGGAGGGCTGCATGCGATGGCCGCCATCCTTCGTGGAATGTGGCGGGTAAAGCAACAGCTGCCGGTGGCGGGGGTGCGCGCCTGTCCGGGCGGCAATGTCGGTTTAATGCGTGTGCAACGTGTTGCGTGACCACAGGGCGCATGGTAGAGGCCCGACGTCGATCGGAGACGATCGGCAACCGGCAGCAAGCCGGGCGATAATCACGCTCTCCGGAAGATGGAACGGCATCCTTGGCGTCTGGCGGCAGCACGATTTCAACCAGTGGCGGTGTGGCCGGGCGCTATGCGGCGGCGCTCTATGCCCATGCCGAGGACGAGCAGGCGCTCGACCAGGTGGTGGGCGAGATGGATGGGCTGGGCCGGCTGATCGATGAGAGCCCGATTTTGCGGCGTCTGCTGGACAGCCCGCTGATCGATGTGAACACCGCGCAGAAGGCCAGCCGCGCCGTGCTGGTCGAGCAGGGGTTTGGCAAGATCGTGCAGGATTTCGTCGGCGTCGTGGTGGCCAACCGTCGGCTCGCCGGCCTGCGCGAGATGGTGCGGACCTTTGCCGCCCTGGCCGCGGCCAAGCGTGGCGTGGTGGTGGCCGAGGTGGATAGCGCCTATCCGCTGAGCGACGTTCAGGAGCAGCAATTGCGCGCGCGCCTGATCGAGGCCGGCTACGGCAATGTCGATATCGTCAAGCGCGTCGATGCCAGCCTGTTGGGTGGCCTGGTCGTTCGGATCGGGGCGCGCCTGTATGACACAAGTCTCAAGTCCCGGCTGCAGCGACTGCAGTACGCCATGAAGGGAGCTGCCTGATATGGAGATCCGCCCCGCCGAGATCTCGGAGATTCTGAAGAAGCAAATCGCTTCTTTCGATACCGAGGCCAACGTCGCCGAGACCGGCCAGGTGCTGAGCGTGGGTGACGGCATCGCCCGCATCTTCGGTCTGCAGAACGTGATGGCCGGCGAGCTCGTCGAATTCCCCGGCGCCGGCCTGAAGGGCATGGCGCTGAACCTCGAGACCGACAATGTCGGCGTGGTGATCTTCGGCGACGACCGGCAGATCCGCGAGGGCGACACGGTGAGCCGCACCGGCACCATCGTCGACGTGCCGGTGGGCCGTGGCCTGCTGGGTCGCGTGGTCGATGGTCTCGGCAACCCGATCGACGGCAAGGGCCCGATCGTGGCCGAGCGCATGCGCGTCGAGGTGAAGGCGCCGGGCATCATTCCGCGCAAATCGGTGCATGAGCCGATGCAGACCGGCATCAAGGCGATCGACGCGCTGATCCCGATCGGGCGGGGCCAGCGCGAGCTGATCATCGGGGACCGGCAGACCGGCAAGACCGCGGTGATCATCGACACGATCATCAATCAGAAGGGCATCAACGCCGGCACCGACGAGGGCAAGAAGCTTTATTGCATCTATGTCGCGATCGGGCAGAAGCGTTCGACGGTGGCGCAGCTGGTGCGCACGCTGGAGGAGCAGGGCGCGATGGACTATTCCATCGTGGTGGCCGCGACCGCGTCCGATCCCGCGCCGATGCAGTTCCTGGCGCCGTACACCGGCTGCACCATGGGTGAGTTCTTCCGCGACAGCGGCTCGCATGCGGTGATTTTCTATGACGATCTGTCCAAGCAGGCCGTCGCCTATCGCCAGATGTCGTTGCTGCTGCGCCGCCCGCCGGGCCGCGAGGCCTATCCGGGCGACGTGTTCTATCTGCATTCGCGCCTGCTGGAGCGCGCGGCGAAGATGTCCGACGCCAATGGCGCGGGCAGCCTGACCGCGCTGCCGGTGATCGAGACGCAGGCGGGCGACGTGTCCGCCTACATCCCGACCAACGTGATTTCGATCACCGATGGGCAGATCTTCCTCGAGACGGAATTGTTCTTCAAAGGCATCCGCCCCGCCGTGAATGTCGGCATCTCGGTGTCGCGCGTCGGTTCGGCCGCCCAGATCAAGGCGATGAAGCAGGTCGCCGGGCGCATCAAGCTGGAGCTCGCGCAGTATCGCGAGATGGCGTCGTTCGCGCAGTTCGCGTCCGACCTCGATGCCTCCACGCAGAAGCTGCTGGCCCGCGGCGCGCGGCTGACCGAGCTGTTGAAGCAGCCGCAGTTCGCGCCGGTGCCGGTGGAGGAGCAGGTGCTGGTGCTGTTCGCCGGCGTGCGCGGCTATCTCGACGGCATCGACATCGGCAAGATCGGCGCGTTCGAGCGGCAGATGCTGAGCGAGCTGCATGCGCGCGAGCCGGCGCTGGTGGCGGCGATCCGTGACGATCGCGAGATCAAGCCGGATACCGAGAAGAAGCTGATCGCGTTCATGGATAGCTTCACCAAGTCGTTTGCCTGAGGCATAGGCACCGGCAATGCCCAGCTTGAAGGACCTGCGGCTTCGCATCAACAGCGTGAAGTCGACCCAGAAGATCACCAGCGCCATGAAGATGGTGGCGGCATCCAAGCTGCGTCGCGCGCAGACGCAGGCGGAGGCGGCGCGCCCCTATGCGCAGCGGATGGAGCGGATGCTGGCGGCCTTGGCCGCGAGCGTCGCCGGCAGCCCGACCGCGCCGAAGATCATGGCGGGGACGGGCAGCGACAAGGTGCATCTGCTGATCCCGGTGACCGCCGAGCGGGGTCTCGCGGGTGGGTTCAATTCCAATATCGGCCGCATGACCCGCACCCTCGCCCGGCGCCTCGAAAGCGAGGGCAAGGTGGTGAAGATCCTGCCGGTGGGGCGCAAGGGGCGGGATTATCTGCGGCGCGAGATGAGCGGCAACATCATCGCCGACATCAGCTATGCCGGGCGCAAGAACATCGGCTTCGCCGATGCGCAGGATGTGGCGGGTCGCGTGACGACCATGCTGAACGCCGGCGAGTTCGACGTGTGCACGGTGATCTATAACCGGTTCCGCTCGGTGATCGCGCAGGTGCCGACGGAGATGCAGCTGATCCCGATCTCGCTGCCCGAGGTGGTGGCCGAGGAGAAGCCCGGCACGCAGGCGATGTACGAGTTCGAGCCGGACGAGGAAACCATGCTGGCGCGGCTGCTGCCGCAGAATCTGGCGATCCAGATCTATCGCGCCATGCTGGAAAGTTCCGCGGGGTTCTACGCGTCCCAGATGACCGCGATGGACAATGCCACGCGCAACGCCGGCGACATGATCAAGCGGCTCAGCCAGAATTATAACCGGGCCCGTCAGGCCAACATCACCAGGGAACTGATCGAGATCATTTCCGGCGCGGAAGCGCTGTAGCATCCCGATCGAACGGATAGGAGCTTCACCATGGCCAGCAACAATGTCGGACGCGTGACCCAGGTCCTGGGGGCCGTGGTGGACGTGCAGTTCGAGGGCGAGTTGCCGTTCATCCAGAACGCGCTGATCGCGCGCCTGAACGACACCAACCTGGTGCTGGAAGTGGCCCAGGAGCTCGGTGAGAAGACGGTGCGCTGCATCGCCATGGACGGCACCGACGGCATGGTGCGCGGCCAGGAAGTGACCGACACCGGCGCGCCGATCTCGGTGCCGGTGGGCCCGGAGACGCTGGGCCGCATCCTGAACGTGATCGGCGAGCCGATCGACGAGCGCGGCCCGGTGAACGCCAAGATGCGCTATCCGATCCATCGCGCCGCCCCGACCTTCGCCGAGCAGGCGACGTCCGCCGAGGTGCTGGTGACCGGGATCAAGGTGGTCGATCTGCTGGCGCCCTACCTGAAGGGCGGCAAGGTCGGCCTGTTCGGCGGCGCCGGCGTGGGCAAGACCGTGCTGATCCAGGAGCTGATCAACAATATCGCCAAGGCGCATGGCGGCGTGTCGGTGTTCGCCGGCGTCGGTGAGCGTACCCGCGAGGGCAACGATCTGTATCACGAGATGGTCGATGCCGGCGTGATCAAGCTCGGTGAGAACGGCTCGACCGAGGGCTCCAAGGTGGCACTGGTGTATGGCCAGATGAACGAGCCGCCGGGCGCGCGTGCCCGCGTGGCGCTGTCGGGCCTGTCGCTGGCCGAGTATTTCCGCGACGAGGAAGGCCAGGACGTACTGTTCTTCGTCGACAACATCTTCCGCTTCACCCAGGCGGGCGCCGAAGTGTCCGCCCTGCTGGGCCGCATTCCGTCGGCGGTGGGCTATCAGCCGACGCTGGCGACCGACATGGGCGCGCTGCAGGAGCGGATCACCTCGACCAACAAGGGCTCGATCACCTCGGTGCAGGCGATCTACGTGCCGGCCGACGACTTGACCGATCCGGCGCCGGCCACCTCGTTCGCGCATTTGGACGCGACCACCGTGCTGTCCCGCCAGATCGCCGAGCTGGGTATCTATCCGGCCGTCGATCCGCTCGACTCCACGTCGCGCTCGCTCGATCCGCGGATCGTCGGCGAGGAGCATTATCTGGTGGCCCGCGAGGTGCAGCGCATCCTGCAGACCTACAAGTCGCTGCAGGACATCATCGCCATTCTCGGCATGGACGAGCTGTCGGAAGAGGACAAGCTGGTGGTGGCGCGGGCGCGGAAAATCCAGCGCTTCCTGTCGCAGCCGTTCCATGTGGCCGAGGTGTTCACCGGCTTCCCCGGCGTGTTCGTGCCGATCGCCGACACCGTGCGCAGCTTCAAGGCGATCTGTGCCGGCGAGTACGACCATCTGCCGGAAGCGGCGTTCTACATGGTCGGCACCATCGAGGAGGCCGTGAAGAAGGCCGAGTCGATGAAGACCGCGGCCTGAGGACGCCATGCCCGTCGACCTGGAAATCGTGACACCGGAGCGACTGCTGATGTCGCGCCCGGTGGACATGGTGGTGATCCCCGCGTCCGAGGGCGAGATGGGGGTGCTGGTCAATCATGCGCCGATGATCGTGCTGCTGCGTGGCGGCACGATCCGGCTGTATGAGGGCAGCCAGGTCACGGAAACGCTGTTCGTGTCCGGCGGGTTCGCCGAGGTGACGCCGTCGCGGGTGACCGTGCTGGCCAATGACGCGACACCGGTGGCCAGCCTGTCGCGCGCCGAGGGTGAGCGGGCTTTGGCGGCGGCGGAAGCGGAGTACGCGGCGGCGGACAAGATGGATATCGCGGCGATCGATGTCGCGATGGATCATCTGCAGGCGGCACAGGCTATGGTGGCGGCGGCGCAGGCTTAGAGTAGGACGGGTCTTCTTTTTCTGAAGAAAAAGAAGCAAAAAGACGCCTATCCGTTAAGAACGTGGCAGCAGCCGGCTCACCCATAAATAGCAGTTCTTTGGTTCTTTCTTTCAAGAAAGAACACTTCCTTTTGCGCGCGCCGCGGCTCCCAGGCGCTGGACGTGATGGAGCAGCGGCTGACCCGGATGCCAGGGATCGAGCCCTTGCCGCGCCATGGCATCCCTGCGTAGCGGGATGCCAAAGCGCCGCAGGTGAGCTCAGGCGTTGGCGACTTTGCGGCCGGCGGTCTCGGAGACGGCCTTCTTGGTGGTCGAGGAGGCCTCGGCCATGATGCCGCGCAGATCGCGCAGGAACGCGGTGCCCTTGAGGGTGCGCTGCACGAGCACGCTGCGGCGATCCATCGGGTCGACCTTGCGGCGGGCCAGATCGAGCTCGCCGAGGCGATCGAGCGCCCGGGTGATGGCCGGCTTGGACACGTTCAACTCGCCGGCGAGACCGCGGACGGTGTGCGCGCCATCCTGCAGATAGCAGGTCAGAAACACGCCGAGCTGGCGAGCCGACAGGTCCGGACCGTCACGGCGCACCAGGGCGACCACGGTATCGCGGAGAATGCCAACCATCTGGTCGGTGGCTGCGGTTGCTGTTGACATAGCGAACTCCTTTGCTGTTTCGGCGGCGGCAATGCCGCCGAATCGTCATGGAAATCAGGCGATTGACTTAACGCACGCGAGATATTTCGACGGCGCCACGGGCGCAGTGCCAGGCAGTCAACCGCCGCGCGGAAACGTTGTTGCAGTGAGACAATGCAGTCATGCAGGTAACAGTTTCCTTTCGATCGCCGAAAATACCGCGCGAACCGTCTGCGCCTCGCCGCCCTCCGGCCGTCCTGGCCGGTTGGCGTCGTTCCAGGCGTAGATGTCGAGATGCGCCCACGGCGTGCCGGGCGCCAGAAACCGCCGCATGAACAAGGCGGCGATCACCGCCCCGGCCTGCGGCTTGCTCGACACGTTGTTCAGGTCGGCGATCGGGCTGTCGAGCCAGGAATCGTAGCCGTCCCACAGCGGCAACCGCCACATCGGGTCGGCCACGGCCTGCCCCGCCTCCAGCAACGCCGCGGCCCAGGCCTCGTCATTGCAGAACAAGGCCGGCAGGTCGGCGCCCAACGCCACCCGGGCGGCGCCAGTCAGCGTGGCGCAGTCCAGCAACAGATCGGGCGCCTCGTCGGAGGCCTCAGCCAGCAGGTCGCACAGCACCAGACGCCCCTCGGCGTCGGTGTTGCCCACCTCGACACTCAGACCACGCCTGGTTGCGATCACGTCCAGCGGGCGGAACGCGGTGCCCGACACACTGTTCTCGACACAGCCGACCCGCACCGCGAGGCGCAGCGGCAGATCGGCCTCCATGATCACCCGGGCGATGCCCAGCACGGTGGCGGCGCCGCCCATGTCCTTCTTCATGCGCAGCATGCCGGACGACGGCTTCAGATCGTAGCCGCCGGTGTCGAAACACACGCCCTTGCCACAGAGCGACACCAGCGGGCTGCTGTCGGTGGCGGCCGAGCCCTGCCACATGAAGCTCGCCACCACCGGAGGCCGCGCGGAGCCGCGCCCGACGGCGGCGATCGCCGGATAGGCGGCCTCCAGCGCATCGCCCTCGATGCGCGCCGTGCTGGCGCCATGGCGGCGGCCGAGGCCGACGGCGACGTCGGCGAGTTCGGCGGGGCCGAGCAGATTGGCCGGGGTATTGATGAGATCGCGCACCATCCAGGCAGCGGCGGCCTGCGACACAGCGCGCGCCTGGTCCTCCGCCACCGCGAGGCGGGCGGGCGGGCGCTTGGGCTGCTTGAACTGGCTGTAGGAATAGGCGCCGAGGGCGAAACCCAGCACCGCGTCATCGGTTTCGAAATCGCCCGGCCTGATCCGCCAGGTGCCCTCCGGCAAGCGAGCGGCGAGGCCGCCGAAGGCAAACGGCGAACGGTCCGCACCAAGGCCGAGCACGGCGCCAGAGACGCCATCTTCACCCGGCAACAGAACCAGCGATTGGGCGGCGCCGGTGAAACCCGACGCGGTGAGGAATTTCGCCTGGGCAGCCGGCAAGGCCGCCAGCAAGGCCGGCATGCCGGACGGGCGAACACCGTGCACATATCGCGACGCGGTACCCGCCGTGTCGCACGGCAGAACCTGGTCGAGCATAGCAAAATTCCTCAGGCGGCCGACGTCCAGGATTGGTAAGCCGGCGTCAACTACATGGCATATCGCGGAAAAGTCGCACAAGCTTGTTTCGTTGGCAGATCGCTTTCCTACCGGGAATTAATCTCGAAGATCAACAGCCAAAACAGCAAACTTGGTAAAAAACACACTGTTAAACAGGCGCTTTTCAATGCCATATCGCAATATGATTGAAGTCGCCCGCGATGACGTTTTAATGTTGTACACAGGGTGCGCTCCCGCGATTGCCGATAGTGCAACGAATCCTGCGGGCCAGCCCCGCGGACGGCCAAACCGGCGGGCTTTGGGGTGGTCCGGCGGAAGCAAGGAAGGCTGGGCTCTGCCCAGACCCGCAAAGGGGCACACGCCCCTTTGAACCCCCAGACTTAAGGGTGTTTGAGGAAGGGGGCTTACAAGGCGGTTGCCACCTCGGTGTCAGCCCC
>Ga0116226_10003558_pt1 | contig 13732 bp, 14 predicted proteins | sample S1TSphfallax_FD_89692 | JGI IMG/M metagenome (GOLD analysis project Ga0116226, IMG submission 89692) | Host-associated microbial communities from peat moss isolated from Minnesota, USA - S1T2_Fa - Sphagnum fallax MG | ecosystem: Host-associated > Plants > Peat moss > Unclassified | place: USA...
TGTGTTGTTATTATTTCTTATGGTGTGTTGTCCCTCACTTTACACTATTGTTTATTGTGGTTCATCACCCTTGCCTTGCACTACTATTGTTTTTTATTATGGTATTTTGTCCTTTGCCTTGCCCTGTTATTGCTTGTTGTGATGCATCACCGTTGCATTATGTTGTGTTGTTAAAAACGATCGTCACAGATTTAATAAATGTTTAAACAGTTTCTTTACGTTTAAACGCAATTTTTTCCATTAGTACGAGTCAGGAAGGTCTACGCCTTCAAATAGGACCCCCAAAGGTACTTTTGTGCCACGCAAGCTAGTGAATTTGGTGGGGGTGGGCTCTTGTGGCCAGTTCGGGACATTTCTCGTCGACCACGACGAACGTACTTGTCCTTCCTCAATGACCTCAACCCCCTCATTGTCATTCGCGTCCGCTTCACCCATGCCCAGCCCCAAGATGCTACTCCACTCGAACAGGACATGGTCAATCGGTTCTTCCACAAGTTCTTCTTCCTTTTCCTCCTCACTGTCTTGCTCCTGATCATCCTCCTTTTGCTCAACGCACTCCTCCTCCATCCGGACGTCCACCGCATTCTCCTCATCATTGTCGTCAACAACACCCACAATCTTGCGTTCCTTGGCCTCAATGATGCGTCCAGGCGTACTCGTGTTCACTTCTTGACTCTGCAGCTCGATCACATTCTTTTTGTAGACGGCCTGGTGGACGATGCTCAATTTCTTGACCTTGTCTGGCTTGAGGTGGTTGCGCCTTGCGGTGTGAATCTACGCTAATTCGGAAAATAAGCGCTCACAGGTTGCCGTATTGGTGACGATGGACAGAATGACCAGAGTCAGGCGAGCCAAGCGCGAGCCCTTGAATGCGAAGTTGACAAAGTCCCAGAAACGAAGGGGACCTGCCAGCTCCTCGAAATCCGCAACGCCATAGGTCGGTGAGCCCGTCTCCCACCACTACAACACCTTGTCGCAGAGTTGGCTAATGTCCTCGTCGATGAAGCACGTGTAATAAAAGATCGCAAACTTGCACAATTAACCAAGCGAGGTCAGGGGTGTTTCGTCGGCAATCTTCTTGAACGTTGAGTGATGTCGTGGGTGCAAGAAGAACGCCAAAATGAAGAGAGGTTGTTCACAATCATGCCAGCGATTCTCAATACACGGCAAGAACAAAGCGTTTTTTAGATGATTATAGAAGGCCAAGAAGATGGCGCCATAGTTCATCACAATGTTTGCCATGGTGTTTTGATCACGCCGTAGACGAAAAGACGCTACCGCCAACAGTTTGATCAGGGTGTCGGCGTCCTTGCATTCTTTCCAAAAAGTGTCACTACCAAGTGCATACAGATCATCACAGAAGTCGGCGCGTGAGCTCTAGCGCAGGACGAACATTTTGCAAATCGATCTCACCTGTAGCAACGATGTTAGCATCCCTTGAACTGAGTTCCATCGCGTGTCGGCCATTTGGACAAAAGCCAAAGTGTACCCGTACGTCGCCTTCATGACGTTGCGCAAACGAGGTAGCCACTTCACAATCGATTTGTTCAATGTTGAGACAATGGCGTGCGCCTGAGAGACCGTAATTTGCCAGCTGGTGGCGATGACGTCCTTGACCAACAGATTGATTTGGTGCGCATAGCAGAACAGGAATACGATCTTGGGTCAACGCAATGCCAAGATGCGTCGAGCTTGGGCACAATTGTCGACGTTGTCAGTGACAACGGCGCCAACATCCCAACCCTGGGCGATCATCGATAGCAGGATGCTCTCAAGATGCTCAGCGATGGCGAGGCCGTCATGTCGACTTCCATAAGTGAATGTGCCGAATGTGACGTAGAGGCCCGCCAATGACAAAATGACACCGAGAATGTGCGTTTTTGCAATATTTTCCCAGGCGTTGGATAGGAAGTTGACGCGCTTTCTCAAACTAGGTGGTGCCGCCGCTTTCAACGCTGCATGATCACCTGAGTCCACCTTGTCCGCGTACTTGTTCAAGATTGGGCCTCCCAAAAGTTGGCAGGTAGGTAGTGCTTTTGCGGCTTCCACATTGCAAAACTTGATGAGGCGCCGAAAGCTTTATCGGCTAACAAACGATTTGGGAAGGTTGACTTCAGCTTGGAACTCCAGCAAGAGGCTATGAAATTCGATCTTCTCCTCGTTTAGGATAGGAACCGGACAGTACTTGAGGATTAGCTGTTGGCGTGCTCGCTTGGAGCTATTGTGGTTGGTCGACGTCTGCGATGAAGTCGGCGGCCCAGCCCCGGGATGTTGGGCCTGAGAGGTGCTAAGCTCCGGATCAAACATTTGCATGTCTTGCATTTCGTAGAACTTGCACTGACGCAGGTGTGACTCCATGGCGTTATTTTCCCTTTGCACATCGACGACCTCATGAGCACCAGGAACACCCTTCTCGAACGTATCAGTGCAATGGATGCAACGAACGAAGCGTTGCATCTTGTTGGCCATGCGATTTGTTTGGATAAAGTGCTGACGCGCATCGCAAGACTTGCGCTCGATTCCATGTTTGTCGATGTTCGCACTCATTAACAAATGACGCAAACGAGCGACGCGTCGTTTGGCACGACGAACCGTAGTGCTGAGTGCAATTGGCACTGTAGCAGGGCACTCCACCGTTTTTTTATATGCGCGACAACGTTTGGGGCGACGCCGACGAACTGCACTTCGCAGTGCAATTAGCACTGCACCGTTTTTTTATATGGGCATTTTTTTGGTACCGAAGGAGAACATTTAAACACCGTTTAAATGACAAAAAAAACGTTTTTTCGTTTAAACATTTAAACGGTACCTAACAACACTGCCTTATGTCATTGATGTTCATTATGGTTTGTCATTCCTTGCCTTGCGTTGGTGTTTTGTCACTCCATGCCTTTTCCAAGTATTCACTTCATTATGTTATTGTTGTTGCTTGTTGTGGTTTATCATTCCTCACATTGCATTACTACTAATATTTGTTTATTGAAGTGTATTTCCCCCCCTTTCTTGTCATGTGCATGTTTTGGAACTTGGAACACAAGCCTTGAAGTGTCATGTGTCGTTTTACCAAACTAAAATAATTTAAAAAAAAATTCATTAAAAAATATTGTTGTTTTTTTTTTAATTTGCATTTTTTTTCTTTGTTGATGTTTTCGGTTTTTTTTAACTTAATTTTTTCATCAACCTTTGATTATTTCTTTCATTTTTTGGTTGCAAGATTGTATTTTTTCTAAACCCAACTCTAACATTTTAAACTTGCATTTTAACCTTACTTTGCATTTCATTTTTGTAAATGCCTTTGTAACACCCCTTGTAAATTATAAATGCCTTTATAAATTTTCTTGTTGGTAGCCTAAAGGTTTGCATATTATTGTTTGGTTTTTTTCCCAACTCATTTAGTAGAATTTCATCTTGCAACTGATAAATGGAATAGTGATATCAAAATGAAAAAAAGAAAAAAAAACAATGATGAAATATATTTGAATGATCTTGTAATGAAAAAAAAGTTTGAAATTCAGCCAAGTTTGTAAACAAAAGAAAGAAAGAAATAAAATTTGAAAAACTTGGCATCTTCAAAGAAGAAAATGGAGATATGATAGTAGAAATCCACTATGTTAGTCATTTTATTGTGTAAATGACAATAAGCCAATGGATGTTAAGTGTTTTCAATTGATGAAATGCATTCTTTGTTAACCTAGTTCACTTTTAATAACAAATGCCAAAACACAAGCAAGGAAAATTTTGATATTGTATAATAGTGCGAATGGAATTATTGCATTAAAAAAACATGTTTATGTGTAGAGCATTGTATGATTACAAAAATATTTGAAAAAGAAGTAAACAATTTGTTAAAAGATGTGGAAAAACAACCTAGAAAGAAAATATTTCATGTAATAGAACCATTATCTTTAATTGTTTTGCTACCAAAGATTCTCACAGGAAAGATGATGTGTAGTAGAAGCAATTTTTGGAAGATTTTGATTACATTTGTGTCCAACAGTTGCTTTGCCTTCTACAAAACAATTTTAGAAGAAATTTTATCAAAGTTGGAAAAAATTAAACAATTGTATGTCTTACCTACTTTGGCAAATTGTTATTCTATAACAAGTTTTGATTTGTGGATGTCAAAAAGAGCTTATGACATTTTCCCCCTTGTTATTAAATTTTTGGGGACTAATTGGCAACCAAAACATATTACAATTGAGCTTTTTGAAGCATTTGATACCTTTGGGCATGCATTGACCAAAGACTTGACTAAGTTGTTAAACACGTATGACTTGAGAAAAAAATCATTGTTTATGTAAAGATGAAGGATCTAACTTAAATACTATGATCACATCTTGAAAGTTTGGTGTAAATTGTGATATTTAAGGTTTGTTAGAAAGTTTTTAAGGTAGATGTTTTGGGCATGCATTCTCTAAGGCTTGTTAGTATGTTTCAATTGATGAAAAAATATGTAAAGGTTTGAAATATTTATTTGTCAAAACTACCCAATATGACTTCTAGAAATGCATAACTTGGCAAAAAAATCAAGGAAGCGTAGAGAAGAAACATGGCTTGTGCAAATTCAAATCTTCCTAAAAAAAACTAAACACTCCAATTAAAACATGGTTCTCATCAAAACTTTAATTTTTTTTGTTTATTAATATTTTTTTAAAGACTTGTTCTAATGTAGATATTGATCATTTGCTGTATTTTTTTTGCATGTTTGTTAATAGAATCATTATTTTTCAAGAGGCTCTATAGATCAAAAATGTGATAATGCTTTGTTATAGTAGGCATAGTTGAATGAGGATGACAAGCAAAGTTCCATCCCTTTTGACAAGGCATATTTGTCTAATTGTTGTCGATTGTCTCTCCCTTGTTGTAAATGTTTATGTATTAAACCAATATAGGGGACATTGGTTGTTGAACAATGCCCTTCATTTTGCCATTTCCATGAGCTTGAAATTGAGAGAAAAACCAAAAAATGCACAATCTTTTTAAACCATAATGGAAGAGGATTTTGGTGTAACATTTGAATTAATTTGTTTGGCTTTCAACATTAGAAAAGAGGTTTGTGGAATTCTAGATTTTTTCTTTATTTCTTGAAGAAATTTGATGAAAAAAAACACATAATATTTTAGCTTTAATGTTGGACCCAAGATTAAAAAGTCTTCATTTAGTGTCTTCTTTCATTGGTTGTGATCAAGGAGTAGCAATTGTTGAGCAATATGATATAATGTCATTATATTCTATGCTCATGAAATGTTATTATCACTTGCATTCATTGACATAATCTAATAATGGTTTATTGATCAAAAAGTGGATGATGACAACAATTTGGATATTTTCAAATGACAACAAGGATTATTCAGCCAATAAAAGAACTTGTTAAAAAAGAATTGTTAGTTTTTTAGTGTTATCAAGTGGATGTGAAGGAGATCAAGTGTCCCTTTCAATGGTGGGACAAACATGAAGCCATGTTTCCCATAGTTGGATTTCTTACTTGTCAGATTTTAAGGATTGTTGGTTCCCAAATAGAGTTTAAAAGGATCTTCTCCTTGGCTAGAGTCCTTATTAATTTGAAAAGACATCGTTTGCAATAAAATTTTTTTAGAGAAATGAATATTTGTGAAAAAAAAATGGTCCAATGATTGTAGAGTTGGTTGTAAATCCCCTTTTAACCTTTTAGAATTTATTGGGATGTAAATGCAAACTTAAAAAAAGAGTTCAAACAATTTAAAGAAGCTTTTGAAAGAGATGAAATTGTGGATTTATAAATTATTGAAAATATATTCAAAGTTTATTTTTATTGTAAAAAAAATGTAAAAAAGTAATTTTCCAAAAAAAATATTGAAATATTTGAGATCCGGCTTGAGAAAATTGGTAAAGAAACTAACTATTCTTGAATTGCTAAGAACCACCAAGCTTGAAAACCGAATTTTTTTTCTTTGGAAAAAAACTAATACCCATAACGATTCTCATAACCCCCCTACTTTAAAAAAAAGTAAAAGCTAAAATAGTTTTCACACACTACTTTAAATAACCAAAATTGGTGGTTCTCTAGAATTAATGAGAACCACCCAACACTATCACATACCTGGTTTTTGATATTATAACCATTGTTCTAAACAAATCAAATACCTAGTTTCTGATATATAACTACAGTTTTCAGAAAATCAAATATTTGGTTAATAATATTACCCATTGATTTCAATATGTTTGAAAAAGTTAAATAACCAACTAGAAAGCCAATAGTTGTTTATGGATGCCTAGTGGTTTTAAATTATGATGTTTTTTTCAAATACTAAAAAACACCAATGGTTTTTTATTGTAAATTTTAGTTTTTTGTTTGTAATCACACCCCCAATAAGTCCCAATAAGAATTTTGTTTTCATTTTAATCATACAACTCATGGTAGAGTACCATAACATATTTCATTTAATATTCCAAGAGTTATGAATCCATTTAAAAATGTGTATGGATTGTGACACATGATGAAACACAAATTTAAAAGTCCCCCAAAGATCAAAAGATGGTCAATTGGTTTTTATTATTTTGTTATTAACTTCCTATAAGAATGTATATTATAAATACGAGTTCCCTTTTTATAAATTTCCTTATTAATTGGAGTTAGAAGACATTGCCATAATAAGTGGTATTGGATTTTTGCTTTGTGATGTGCAAAAATGGACAATGTAGTTTGTTTTTGCTTGATATTGTCATGTTTTGGGACCTTTGTAATGGTTCAACTTTAGGAAAGGAATTAGTGTGACAAATGATGCACTTCATCATTTACATTATTTGCATGTCAACTTCAAAAGTTTGGTCATGAAGGAGGAAGAATGCCCAAATAACATTGATACAATGGAACGACACTCAAAAATGTTGGGTTTACCCAAGATATGCATACCAAACCCTCCACAAAGACAATTATTCTTTTTCTTGCACTTCATACCAACTCTCAATAAGTTCATTTCACACATTGCATGTTTGATACATTACAAGTTGTCTTTTGGGGTTTAACTATGACCCTTGTGTCATTTGCTTCATCCCCAATGCATGCTTCAAATTTAGAAAATGACATTTGACCTATTTCCATCATAAAAACTTGGAAAGAAAGTCAACACCAAGGTCAAAACAAGATCAAAGGAGCCACAAGCATTACTTTACATTAGTTTTGCATGTCATTTTTCACCAAAACAACTTTTTCATACAAGTGAATTTCTAAATGATTATTTTTGCAACTTAAGAAAAATGATTAAAATTTCCCCAATAAGTCATCAGAAAATTTCAATAATGTTTTAATAAATATGAATTTGTACAAATATACATAATCCTTGCAGATTTTATCTTTCATCTTGAAAAATGATGATAATTTTGAAATCATACCAAAGACATTAAAATTTTAAAGTTGAGTTTAATGAAATATAATCTAAAAAATAATTTAATGCATTATGTACATTGTACCCCATTTATATGTGGTAAAACATTCTTGTCAAAGTTTTGAATTTTCAAATGTACATATTTTGAATTTTCAAAGTTTTGGAATTCCACATTTTTGAAATTGTGAATGTTTTTCTAGTGTGTTTAATAGGTTATTATGATGTCATATTTTTTACCATCAACTTATTTTTATTATATGAGTCCTTTTGAAAGTCCTTTGTAGAAATGTCTTTTTTTTATGACATAATCTCACATTTGACACCCTTTGTGGCTCCTTTGATTGTGTTTTGACCCACCACTACAACTAGTTATTAGTTTAGTTGTACCTATTAAATCTCATTGCTCCTACAATGAGGGTTGCCAAAAAAATTCACAACATAAACATGTGCCAGTAAAATAACATAATAATGATCACACAATAAGGAATTTATTTTCTTTATTCTATCTTGGGTTCGAAAGCAAGAATAGACGAGTCTATCATTAATCATGATCCTATATTGTACATATTGCACGTTATATGCACAATGTTTTATTTATGCAACATATACAACAATGCCATTATAAGACCCAATAAAAATGTTTAAGTGAAATTTGGAAAATAAAATTAATAAAAAAAAAGTTTATTGAATGGACTTTGAGGTCATTCATTTATTTTTTAATGAGAAAAATGTTACAAAGGTAATAAAGGCTAGGTGAAGTTTTTGAAGTTCCATAGTTTCAAACATAAATTTTATAGCCTAAACTTAATCAATTTTTTTACAAAATCTATTTTGATAGGTTGTGATAAACATTCATGAATTTTGAAAAAACACCCTTGAGTTCGATTTCCCTTTCCTTACAAAAATCTTTCATCCTTCTTTCGTTCCCTTAGATTTACATTAGTAAAGTCTAAAGAAGTGATGAAGAGAATAAGAATATAAGAAATCAAAATCAAACAAACATCCTATACACTTTCCTTGTATTGTTGAAAAGCTCACATGTATGTAAAAAAAATCTCTTCTTTTCCTAAGGCTACATTGAAAAATCTCTATGTATATATGATCAATTAGTCACATTTACCATTGATATTTTGTGCCAACATTGTTCCCACAACTAAATTGGAGGAGTTGGAATGCACATGGGATTCTAAATCCCAATAAGATGCAATCAAAATTGGTGCATCCATGTTGATCATTTTCCAAGCTTCCTAGCATGCCATGATAAATTCTCCATGAAGAATTAATAGAATTACACTCCATGCCATTAAACACTTGGATGTTTTAAGGATTCTTGGGTGATGACATTTCTATTGTTGTCATAATTTTCTTAATGTCTAGTAGTTTCCCTTCTTTGGAAACAATGTAACCTAGAATTACCTTAAAGTATGCCAAAAACATGCATTTCTCTAAATTTAAATAAATAACAAACTCTTGACATTTACTGGAACAAAGTTTTAGTTTTGATAAATCAATTTCAATGTCATTCAAGAGACTAAAATCAAACAAAAACAACTTCATGAAACTACCGAGGTATTCCTTGAAAGTTGTATTGATATTTTAAAAATGTTTTAATGGAATGTTCTTCAAACCAAATGGCGTGACAATCCATACAAAAGCTCCCCAAAATTAGGACCAAAATTTTGATTCCCTCCTTTGAAATTCAATTGACATTTGTTATGTTGTATTGAAATTCCATTTACTGAAGGCGATTTCTTTTCCTTCAATTTTTTGTTAGCATTATCTAGATTCTAGTGTCATTTCTCCTTCAAATATATTTTTTTCCTTATAATGTGCACATATCATGTCTTTAATAAAATGATTGGCTTTCTAAGGTGTCAAAATGGCTCCAACAATTTTCAATAATCATGTGCAATTCCAATGTTTCTTCATAGGTGATTATCACTTCTTTATGTTGTAAAAGGGTGTCTTGTTTCATTCTTGCAATAACAATTCAAAGATATAAATAATAATCCCATTTTAAAAAAACCCATCAACAATTTGTCATTTGCCTTATGTTGCATACAATTTGCTAATTTTAGAATTCATTCATATTAGAGTTCAACTTTTGCTTGATGACATGAAGTGCACCATGTAAACTTGTTCATTTTTAAAAACCTTTCAATAGTGTTTGCAAAAAATAACTTCCAATTTGTCAGAATCACAACTTGGGTGACTTTGCATGACATTTCCCCCCCATTTAAAAATGTCATCACAAAGAGTAAAATAAAACAAGTTGATTATATCCACATTGTTTCATTTTCCACTTGCATTAATAGCCTTTCTAAAAACCCAAATATGCACATCGGGGTCAAATCCAAGCACATATATTGGGTATAGTAACACCTTTCTTGATAGTGGAGGTGTTATTGAAGATAATGCTAAAATTGCTACTAAAATTAGAAGTGGGTAGCAAAAGATTACAAGGAAATCTTCTTTTTAGAGGTCCACTGGGTGGCCCACTTGGTGATCCATGTTTAGGGGGTTCATTTTGTGGTCCATTTGATGTTCCATTGGGGTTTTCCAAACTTTGTCTAACACCGGCATTCCTATGGCTCTTAAAATGCAATCTCCTCCCCTTAAAGGACCATATGCTGTTTTTAAAAGGCCACTACCTCCCCTTGGAGGTCCAATATCACCTCCTAAAGGTGCCATTGGAGATATGTGCACCAAAGATACATTTGGCATCAATCCCACATTATTTCTTGGGGGCCAATAACAATAAGATGTTCCTTTAAGGTAGGGGAAAGATCCAACAAATGGAAAACCATGAGGCATATCAACAATTATCAAAACAAAAGGAATTCCTCTTATTGAAACAAATGTAATGTCGAATTACCAAAAACTTGGGCTCAACTATCAAAGTCATGGAAATTTCTATTATATAAATAATTACCATAGTACTTGTTACAAACATGATTAGGATATCTACCAAAATAGTTGTGGTTTGAGATTGAAGTGGTGTTTAAACACAAAGGGCCATGGTAATGGCAAAGAACACATTATCCATAGTCATGGCTAAACCTTAAACCCTAAATCAGAATCAATGTAACTTTGGTTATTGTAATCATTATTGATTCATCTTTTTGTTTAACATTCATATGTAAAAAACCAAACTTCATTCTTGCAATTGATTATGTAATTCTTGGAATCAATTGAGTCTTTTTTGAAGTTGTGTGATTTTTTCAACAAAATTCAAAATAGGAAGTGTTTGTGGTGAGTTTAGTAGTGGATACAACCAAGTATCATTTGGTTCATTCCATTCCCATCATATATTGCATCATGTGCTATTGAAGTAGTTGCACATTCATTTTATGGTTTTTCCTTCTTGATCTATTCCTTGTGCATGGGCTCCATTGCCTCATTTCTTTCCTCCATATACTAGTTGTATTCTAGCAAAATTTCCTCTTTACATTTCGTTTTGCTTTGAATAAACATACCTAGTAAATACTAATCTATATTTTGAATACAACACAAATATGTAATCATAGAATAAATCCATACTTCTAACAAATAATTATTTCTATTCACACAATCTACAAAAACACAACAATTTCAACTATGTAAATCCAATAATTATGCCATACAAGATAAAAATATATGGACATAATAAAAGCAAACACATTCAAATTTGTGCTTCCAACAACTAGATTTGCACATTGAAAATTGTTATGTAAAACATAAAAAAAATTGTAAACCATTTCTTCCTCTTTTTTATTTCCAATTCCTTTATTGTTGTTCTACAAGTATTTTTTAACTCCAAAAATGTAAATACAATCCAAATCCACAGGGAGAGGAAATAGTTCCAAATTTCCCTCCAAAACCTAATTCAAATTAATAATAAATTCTACTTTCAACCTTTCATCCTCCTTGTTACTACCTACTATAATGCCTTAACATTACCCAATGCCATATTGTAAATTATTAATCACAAATCATTTTATATAAATTTATAGTGTTTAAGTTTCTAAAAACATATAAAACTTTGTTTCCTACAAGTGAAATAATTCCTTTACCAAGTTTAATTGATATTTTCGATAGGGTTGCCAAATGTAAGACCACTAAAAAGTATCCAAGTGGAATCTAGAAAATAAAATTAATAATAGAATACTATCTACCAAATGGATTTTGAGGTCATGAAAAATGTTATAAAGGTCAAAATGAGAAATATTCATGAACTTTGAGTTCAGTTCTCCCTTTGGTACAAAAATCTTTCCTCCTATTATTTCATTCCTTCAAATTTACAACATTAAAGTCTAATCAAATCATGACGACAATGTAAGAATATAACAAAATCAAGATCAAATGAACATTTTATGCAACTTCACTATATTGTTGAAAAGCTCACATAATGCATAAGGAAAACATTTCTTCTTTGCATGAGGCTACAAATTAAGAAATAAACCTAAAATGTCCGTAAAAAATCTACTTCCCATCATGAAGTATTTAAAGATTTTATCCTTGGAACGAAATTGTGCCATCCATAGTTCCACCTTGTAGTGCCATTGGGAAACATTTGATAAAGGTACTATTGACCAATAAGCTAGTTAATACCCTCTATTGATCTCTTAGTGACTCTTCAAGGGGTCACTAACCTAAAACTTACTTCTTTGAACCAAAAGTCAACTTTCTATTTTTTCATAGAAATTTAATTTTTTGTTTTGTTGATTAACATGTACCATAAAGAAAATTCACAAAACTTTCAAGCATCTTTAATAATCCATGACGAACCACATTCATAAAAATTAGATGTTGAAGGAAATCACCACAGGCTTGCATGATCTAATCATTGAAGGAGTTGCAAAGTAAATCATAGATGCACAAATCTAATGGGTTGCCCATGATATTCATAACTAGCACTTTCAATATCTAAGTATAATTGGTATAGATTGTTGTTTTGCAAAAGGTTTCTAGGATCCATACTAATGTGATGAAAACATACATGATGAAACCCTAAAGTGAATAGAATAATGTCGCCAAATTGCCAATAGTAGAAATGACATATTTTTTGGTGCTTGACAATGATGTGAAGGTAAGGTTTTTGTTGTTGTGGTTATTTTTTACGCAATTTGTTTGTTTGTAGGTTATGTGCATTATGAACTTTTATTTTCGATAGCACTTGATGTGTTGCTATGTTTTTGGATGCATTTTTGGTGGTGTGGTTTTGTTTGTGCACATGTCTTAATTAAGATTGACCAAGGAGTTGGAGGTGAAGATAAGAAAAAGAGTTGCTCAAGGGGAAGGGACCTTCTTCTTCAACAAGTTTCGGCAATTTGTTGGGAGATAAATTATATTATGGTTTTCTCATGTGTGTCGTTATAGGAGTGTGTTTCCTTGTACAATTACTTTTTGTTTAAAGGTGATGAAATATTTGTTGCACCATGTGCCTTAGTAGATAGGAGTTAGTTGTAGAAATAGACTTAAGGGTTGATGACTAGGGAATGATGATGAACTTTAGGGATATCAAGAGTGGTCTTTATGGCTTCTCAATTTGTATGTGTGGATGTTTTTGCGTTTAGTTTGTGTGTATTAGTTCTTTGTCTCATAGGAAAGCACCAAGTATTGAAGGTGTTTCAAACTTTGAACGCTTACCCACCTTAGTATATATGACTATCACTTGGGTAACTAAAAGAATTGATACTTGGTTGGTTGGTATGGACCACTATTGGATGGATATTACTTTTTTGTGATACTCGTCGAATAAGGATATCCAATTAAGACTTTCTTTGAATATTGGATATCAATTGTTTTTAAAAAACTCAAATATCTGGATCAGATATCGTACACTCCAATTGCACATATTTTATGAAAAAATGTCATTTAAACTAAAATAACTAAAAGAAAATTGAAAATTAAAATTTAATAAATGCAATAAATAGAACACAATATAGAAAGTTGTTTACATGTCCTTAATATCATCTCTATCAAAACAAATTTCATCTCAGCACTTTATATTGTGTCCCTCCATTCCTAGCTGTTAGGTTTAGGGTTGCAGCAACTAAAACTAGAGCTAGCCGCAAACTTAGTAACTTAATCCAGTCCCTAACCTAAACTAACACCTAAACCCTAAAAACCTAACTTGATATTTGATATCCAGCCCAGACATCAGAAATCCTGATACTTAAGATGGCTCCTGAATATTAGAAATGCAAATATCACAAAAGTTATATCCGAAAGTCTGGATATCATCTAAGGCAGGGCGAATATCTACATTTTCCGGATATCTGCCCAAAACTGGTAACTGGCAAGAGTACACTGGTTAGCTATTGGATATAGTCTCAGCATGGTGCTTGCGCCAAGACTATGTCCAATCACCAGTGGCCTCGAGCCAA
>Ga0116226_10003559_pt1 | contig 13730 bp, 8 predicted proteins | sample S1TSphfallax_FD_89692 | JGI IMG/M metagenome (GOLD analysis project Ga0116226, IMG submission 89692) | Host-associated microbial communities from peat moss isolated from Minnesota, USA - S1T2_Fa - Sphagnum fallax MG | ecosystem: Host-associated > Plants > Peat moss > Unclassified | place: USA...
ACCCGTTTGCCCGCGCCGGGAACAACCCCGCCTCGCTGAACAACGTCTACGGCACGGAAGTCATCAACACCACCAGCGTCCTCAAGGGTTACGATGCGAAAGTCGTCGGCACGCCCTTCAGCCTGCCCGCGGGCAAGTTCGCGATCGCGCTCGGCGGCGCCAGCCGGATGGAAAGCCTGTTCGCCACGCCCGACCTCAACTCCTACAATCTGAGCACCTCGCCGGCCAACCACAACTGGGGTTCGGGCGGCGTGTTCTTCGATCCGTTCAGCCACAGCCGGATGATCAACTCCTACTGGGGCGAGGTCCGCATCCCGCTCACCAGCCCGACCTGGAATTTCCCCGGCCTGCACACGCTCGACGTGGCGGTGGCCGACCGGGAAGAGACGTACAGCGGCATCGGCGATTCCAACGTGCCGAAAGTCGGCCTGCGCTGGCAGCCCTTCGACGAGCAGCTCACCTTCCGTTACACCTACTCCAAGGCTTTCACAGCGCCCGACATGTGGCACCAATACGGACCCCCTTCGGTCACGGCCGCGTCCAGCGCGACGTTTTTCCAATCCAATCTGGGGCCCGCCTACCCGCTGCCCGCCGGCCAGTCGTACAATTACTTTTCCGGCAACGGCAATAACCCGAGTCTCCAGCCCAGCCATGCCTGGTCGCGCTCCTTCGGCCTGGTCTACTCGCCGAAGTACATCAAAGGCCTGACCATCGGGATCAATTACATCGACGTCTTCCAGAAGGGCCTCGCGGCGGGCATCGGGGCCAGCAACGACATCGCCAGCGTCAACGCCCTCGGCGCCGCCTCGCCCTACTTCTCCACCGTGGCCATCGGCGGCATTCCCGGCACCGCGGCGGCCTCGCAGGCGCTGCTGGCCAAACCGGGCGGCCTCTACAACTACGTCAGCAGCCCCACCTACAAGGGCGACCTCTACATCGCCGATCACTTCGTGAATTCGGGCGGCGTCCACGTCGAGTCGTTCGACTTCAATCCGCAGTATGAGGTGCGCACGGATAGCGCCGGGACGTTCACGATCGGCACCAACGGAACCTACATGGATCACTTCCTATACTCCGCGCTGCCGGGCGCCCCGTTTTACGAGTTTGCCGGATATTCGACGAACACGCAGACGGAGGCCGGTTCATTCCCGCACTTCGCCTTCTACACGACGATCGACTGGAAGTATCACCACTGGGAGGTGGTCGTCGGCAACACCTACGACTCCTCGATGATCGACATCGGCAGTCCCACGAACGGGGGGACGTATGCGCCGGCCAACTATCTCGCCAATCATGGCGCGACGGACATCAGCTACTACACCTCCTGGGATCTGCAGGTCGGCTACACGGTCGACAAGGCGATGGCCAACCGGGTCTGGAGCTGGCTGGCGGGCATGAAATTCTCCGTCGGCGTCAACGATCTGTTCAACCGGATGCCCCCCTATGCCGGTTTGTCCCAGGCCAACACGAACAATTACAATAACGTCGACACCGCGCAGTACTCGCCGATCGGCCGCCTGATTTACACCAGCGCGTCGCTGAAATTCTGAGGCGTCATCCCGCCGGTTGCGCCCGGCGGGGAACGGAAGAACCGCCTGCCTCCGGCTTTGCGCCAGGCCCCGCCGACGATCGCCCACGCCGCCCTCCCGCGCGGCCGGGGCGATCGCCGCCGGGGGACCCGGCCCGGCTCAGGGCCGTCGTGGCCCGATTCATGCTCCCCCCCGGATCATTTCCTGAATCTCAATTTAGATCGCGTTAAGCGCCCGTTCAGAATCCGCCGGGATATTCCAAACTCCCGCACCGACTCGGCGGCTGGCGTCCTCGGCTGACACCCAGCCGCCTCCTTTCCCTCCACCCCCATGCTTCAATCAGAAAAAGGCCCGTCCTCCTCCGTCCCCACCGGTTCCGCACCCGCCTCCACCCCCCCCCAGGGCTTCTGGCCCCACGGCTGGTGGAAGATCATGGAGGTGCGGATCGGCGTCATCCCGCTGCCGGTGTATCTCACCCTCGCCGCGATCGTCGCCTATTATGCCGTCGCGAAGAAGCTGCCGACCGAAATCTGCATGATGATCGGCGTGATGGGGCTGTTCGGTTTCGCCTGCGGCGAACTGGGCAAGCACCTGCCGGTGCTGAAACACCTGGGCGCGGCGGCGATCTTCGCCACGTTCATCCCGTCCTTCCTCGTCTTCAAGCACTGGCTGCCGCCGGAGGTGGTCAAGTCGGTCACCGACTTCACCAATTCGTCGAAATTCCTCTATCTCTTCATCGCGGCCGTGATCGTCGGCAGCATCCTCGGCATGGACCGGCGGGTGCTGATTCAGGGCTTCTTCAAGATTTTCGTGCCGATGGCCATCGGTTCGATCCTGGCCGCCGTGGTCGGCACCCTGGTCGGCACCGCGCTCGGGCTGGGGATGAAGCACACCCTGTTCTACGTCGTCGTGCCCATCATGGCGGGCGGCGTGGGCGAGGGCGCGCTGCCCCTCTCGGCCGGATACGGTGAAATTCTTCACCAGGGACCGGGCGGACTGGTGGCCCAGATTCTGCCGCCGGTGATGTTCGGCAGCCTGATCGCAATTCTGCTCTCGGGCGTGCTCAACTTCGTCGGGAAGAAATATCCGAGCCTCACCGGCCAGGGCCGTCTCCAGCCCGCCGACGGCACGGAAATCACTTCCCTCCAGCAGGAGATGAGCGGGCACATCGATGTCGTGCAGGCCGCCGCCGCCGGCAGTACCGCAATCGTCCTCTATCTGGCCGGACTGGTGATCTTCCGCATCTCGAGCGGCTGGGGCCTGCCGCTGCCGGCGCCCGTCGTGATGCTCTTTCTCGCGGTCGTGCTCAAGCTGGCGCACGTCATCCCGCCGCGGCTCCAAGAGGGCGCCTACCTGGTGTACCGGTTCTTTGCGACGGCCGTCACCTATCCCCTGCTCTTCGCGATCGGCGTGGCGCTCACCCCATGGGATGCCCTGGTCAAGGCGTTCGCCCTGCCCAATCTCGTCACCATCGCCGCGACGGTTTTGACGATGACCACGACCGGCTTCGTCGTCGCCCGCTGGATCAAGGTCTACCCGGTCGACATGGCCATCGTGAACGCCTGCCGCTGCGGCCAGGGCGGCACCGGCGATGTCGCGATCCTGACGGCCGCCGATCGCATGCAGCTCATGCCCTTCGCCCAGGTCGCCACCCGCATCGGCGGGGCGATCACGGTCACGCTGGCGCTGGTTGCATACGCTCGCCTGCACGGCTGAGCGCATCCTCGGTGCCCCGCCACGCCGCGGGCGCCGGAATTTCGAAGGCGACCCGCAATCCCTGGCCCCCCGGGGCCGGTTCGGCGTAAATGCGGCCGCGATGGAGGCCGATGATGCTCCGCGAGATCGCCAGCCCGAGTCCGCTGCCGCCCTGCTCGGGTTCGGCTTCGGACCGTTCCAGCCGGACAAAGCGCTCGAAGATGTGCTCCCGCTGGTCGGCGGGTACGCCAGGACCCTCGTCCTCGATCCCAACCCGCCAGATTCCCCCGCCTAATTCCGACGTCAGGCGGATCACCCCGCCCGGCCGTGAAACATTGAGCGCGTTGGCGACGAGGTTCAGCAGCACCTGGCGCAGCCAGCGGCCATCGAACTCGACCTCGCCCGCGCCCGTGACCTCCTCGACAAAACGGATGCCGCGGTGCTCCGCCAGCACCCGGGCGTCCTGAGCGAAACTGTGGAGGAAACGCCGGGGATCCTCGCGCTGGGGCGCCAGCGTGATCGCCCGGGCCTCCACGCGGGAAAGGAAGAGCAGGTCCTCGATGATTTGATTGAGGCGGGCGATCTCCTCCAGCTGCACCTGCACCGACTCCTCCTGGGCGGGCGACAGACCGCCCTCGACCAGCAGCTTTTCCGCCTGTAGCCGGATGAGTGACAGAGGGGTCTTCAGTTCGTGCGAGGCCTCCCCGGTGAAGCGGCGGATCTGGTTGAACGACGATTCCAGGCGATCGAACATCCGATTCAGCAGAAGCGCCAGGTTCGAAATCTCATCCTCGACCTCGGAGACGGGGATGCGCTCGCTCAGATTGTCCGAGCTGATGTGGTTGGCCGTCTGCTGAATGAGCCGCACCGGTCGCAGGGCCAGCCGACTCAGGCCGATGCCCGTGGCCGCGCTGATAAGGAACATCACCGCCACCAACCCCAGAAAGACGCGCAAATAACCCGCCATGACCGTGAGGACGGGGGCCTTGGAGGTGGCCACGACGACGTCCATGGGACCGAGCACGAATTCGCCGATGCGCAATTGGGCGTCGAGCCAGGGCAGACGCCCGTTGAACGCGTGCTCGCCCGGCACATCCGGAATCCGTTCGCCGCGCAGATTGTGGGAGCTAAAGACCAGTCCGCGGCTCGGCTCGTGCACCTCCACGTAAAAAAGAACCGACTCGTAGGCGGAGCTCTCCCGCAGTCGTTCCTGGATCTGCTGGGGGGTGAGGGCCACGGGGTTCGGACCCAAACGCGCCTTGATCTGCTGAAATTCGTCCTGATTGACGAGGTCGAGGCTGTTGACCGCGTAGCGCTCCAGGAAATAACGCCCCGCCAGGAAAACCACCACCATGGTAAGGGTCGCCGAAACGGCGTACCAGACAGCCAGGCGAACTCCGATGGATTTCACGGATGGCGGCGAAGCTGGACGTTAGAGGAAGTGATAGCCGACGCCGCGCACCGTCTTGAACAGCGGCTTCTCGGGTGTCGTCTCCAGCTTGCCGCGCAACTTGCTCATGTAGACGTCCAAGAGATTGGTATCCACGTCGTAATGAGATTCCCAGATCTTTTCGGAAATCAGGGTCCGGGTGAGGATCCGGCCCGGGTTCTGCATGAAGATCTCCAGCAGCGCGAACTCCCGGCTGGTCAGTTCCACGGGATCCCCGTTCTGACTGACGGTGCGGCCGAGAAGGTCCATGCGGATGCCGCGGTGTTCCAACACCGTCTCCTTCACCGCCACCTGCCGGCGGAGGAGCGAACGCACCCGCGCATGCAACTCCTCGAGGCTGAAGGGCTTGGCCAGGTAGTCGTCGGCGCCGAAATCGAGCCCCTTGATCCGGTCCTCGACCGCGTCGCGGGCGCTGAGAATCAGCACCGGCACGTTGAATCCGCTCTGGCGCCATTCCTGGAGCAGCGCCAGGCCATCGCCGTCGGGGAGATTGAGGTCGAGGACGATGGCGTCGTAGCCCGTCTCGCACAGGGCATCGCGCGCCTCCTTGCAGGAATGGACGCAGGAGACGGTGTAGGTCCGCTCGCTGAGGCTCTTCTTGAGAAACTGGCCCAGGCGGCGCTGGTCTTCGACAATGAGGATTTTCACGGCTGGGGAAGGATGCCGCAGGGGCGGCCGTGGGGGACCGACCCGCGCAATCCAGCCAAGCGCAGAGTGTTCCCGCACGCGAGGGGAAATACCTAAAATATTTTTCAGGCGGGATTCACCCTGATTTTAGCCAGCTGCAACAGGATGCTCCTTCCCGAGATTGCCCCCCTGTAATCTCGGCTACTGCAGTCCGGCAATGTCCAGCGGCCAGAGTCTGGCTCGCACTCTCAACCCCATCCGCCATCGTTCCGCTTCACCGACCTCTCCATGACCTCCTCCCTGCTGCGTTCCCTCATCCTCGCGGTCGCCGCGACCGGCTCCGCCCTCGCCGCCGACTTTAAAGTCACGGCGCACTATCCGATCGGGGGCGGAATCTCCTACGATTATCTCCGCGTCGACTCCGACTCCCGCCACCTCTACGTCGCCCACGGCACCGAGGTCGATGTGCTCGATGCCGACAGCGGCAAGATGCTCGGCAAGATCGCCCCGACCAGCGGCGCCCACGGCATCGTCATCGTGCCCGGCCTGAACCGCGGCTTCATCACCAGCGGACTCGACCGCACCGTGGTCGTGTTCGATCCCACGACCTTTGCCATTCTCAAAGTGATCAGCGGCCTCGGCGTGAAGCCGGACGCGATCGAGTACGACCCGGACACCAAGAAGGTTTACGTGGCCAACGGCACGTCGGGCGGCCTCACGGTCATCGACCCGGAGTCCCTCGCCATCGTGGGCAACGTCCCCCTGGTCGGAAAACTGGAGGGCATGGCTTTCGACGGCAAGGGCCGGGTGTTCATTAACACCGAGGACAAAAGCATGGTCCAGGTGGTCGATACGCACGCGCTGAAGGCGCTGGCCCAGTGGCCGGTCGCGCCGGTGGAGGGCGGCACAGGCATGGCGATTGACCCGGAGCACCACCGCCTCTTCGTGGCAGGCGGCAACAACATGCTCGCCGTCCTCGACACCGACAGCGGAGCCGTCGTCGCGACGCCGGCCATCGGCGAGGATCCGGATGGCGACGCCTTCGATCCCGCCACGGGCCTGATCTTCACCTCCAATGTCGAGGGCACGCTGAGCGTCCTCCACGAGGATTCGCCGGACAAGTACAGCGCGGTCCAGACGCTGAAGACCACCTACGGCGCCCGGACCATCACGTTCGACCCGAAGACGAATCAGGTGTTTGTCCCGGGGGGCCAATTTGCCCCTGCGGTCAAGGTGCCCGAGGGGCAGCCCGAGCCGAAGCGCGTGATGAAACCCGACACCTTCGAGGTCATCGCCATCGGGAAGTAATCGCACCCGCCCGTTCGTTGCGCTACGGCACGGCTCGATCCGTGCCGTAGAAATCCTGTCGCCATGCTTTCGATTCGTTCAATTTGCTGCGTCCTGATCTTGGGCTTCGCCACCGCCGGGCGCCTGCTGGCCCAAGGCGGTCCGCCGATGATCACCGACGACCCGGGCACGCCCGGGGACAAGCACTGGGAGATCAATGTCGCCTGGTTGGACCAGCGGACCGACGATGGGCAGAGCCTGCATTTCGTGCCGCTGATCGATGCCAACTACGGATGGGGCGACCGGATCCAGCTGAACTACCAGGCCTCCTGGAATATCCTCAAGACGGACGAGGGCACGCTCAATGGCGCCAGCGACACCCAGCTCGCCGTCAAATGGCGGTACTATGACGCCGGGGAGCACGGCCTTCAGCTTTCCATCTATCCCCGGGTATTCTTTCTGAATCCCGGGTCGGACTCGGGACGCAGGGGCCTGACGGACTCGCATTATATCTATTTCTTCCCCTTCGAGCTCCAAAAGGACTTCACGTGGTTTAACGTGAATATCGACTTCGGCCATCAATTCAGCTCCTACCTGCCCGACCGGCTCTGGGAGGGGGGGATTTGCATCGGACGCGAGGTGATCAAGGGCTGGGAAATCGACGCGGAAATCCGGGAGAACATCGACGACGCCCTCCATCACACCGAGACGATCGTCAATTTCGGAACCCGTTACGATCTGTCGGAGCATGCCACCATCATCCTGGCCGTCGGGCGCGACACGCAGAACCACCTGGGTCCAACCGTCACCCTGCTGAGCTACGTCGGCATCCAGTTCCGGCTCTGAACGGAGGCTTGGCCGCTGACCGGGGCCGCAGCTCAGGGGAGACCGGAACCGGTAATTTCGCGAAGCGGGTCCGATAGCCCGCGCTATCCCGATCAGACCGCCCGCCCCTTGAACGTGAGTTCGGCCACGGCGCTCTTGTCCAGACCGCCGAGTCCGAGGGCCGTGAGGCGCTCGAACTGAAGTTTGGTGGCCGCGGCCAGCGGCAGACTTAGTCCCGCCTGACAGCCGAGCGTCCAGGCGATGCCGCTGTCCTTGGCCGCATGGGAAGCGGAGAAGAAGCAGTCGTGGGCCCGATTCTGCATATCCTCGCCGTCGGTCTTGAGGACTTGCGAAGCGGCGCCGGTCAGGGCGAACACCTCCCGGAGCATCGCCAGATCGAGGCCGAGCGCCGCGCCCAGTCCCAGCCCCTCGGCCAGGCCGGCCGTGTTGATGTTCATCACCATGTTGACCAGCGCCTTCACCTGGGCGGCGCGCCCCGAGGGGCCGACGTAGCGCAGCGCGGACGAGAGGCGTTCGAGGATCGGGCGGACGCGGGCAAAGACCGCCTCGTCCCCCGCACACATCAGAAAGAGCGTGCCGTTGCGCGCCTGGGGAATGGAGGACGCCATGCTGCCCTCCAGGGCCGCCGCGCCGACGATCGCGGCGCGGCGCGCCACTTCGACGTGGACGGCCGGCGTGATGGTGGCGCAGTTGACGAAGGTCCGCCCCGCAGCCCCGACCAGCAGGGAATCGCCGGTTTCGGCGAACACGCCGAGCTGGGCCGCGTCATCGGTCACCACCGTGAAGATGAGATCCGCCGCCGCGGTGACCTCCGCCAGCCGCGTGGCGGCGACCGCGCCGAGCTCGCGCGCGAGTTCGGCGGCCGAGGGCGCATGCACGTCGTACACCGCCGCGACCGCGAAGCCGCAGTCGCGCAGCCGGCGGGCCATGTTCGCACCCATGCGGCCGACGCCGACGAAGCCGATGCGGGGCGAGGGAGACGAGGCGGCGGGCGGGACGGAGGGGGTGGTCATGGTGGGAAGTTAAGGCAGGGGCAGAGGGGACCGGCGACTCATGAGGGATGCCGCAGGCGGAAACCGCACGACAATAAATGCAGCTTGATCGCGGTCAAACTCACCCTATAGCTTGCGCAGACTTTCCGTCCGCATACTCTTCCCGCATGACCATCAACGCCTATCTGAAGCCGCAATGCGGCTGGTCCAACGGAGTGCGTGCCATCCTGCGCAAGTACAATCTGGACTACACGGATCTCGACGTGATCAACCGGCGGGAAATCTACGCGGAGATGGTGCGGAAGTCGGGCCAGCCCCTCTCGCCCTGCGTCGAGATCGACGGTGTGATGCTGGCGGATGTGTCCGGCGAGGAAGTCGAGAACTACCTGCTGAGCAACGATCTCGTGAAGCCGACGGCCGTCGCCGTCGATGCGCCGACCAACGCGGGTTGCTCGGACGAGGAACACGCGAAGATGGCCACGAAAACGATCCGATTTTTCTGACGCCCGGGGCTGATCGCCGCTGAATTTTCAGGCCGCTCTCGCCTCCGCGGGGCCGGCCTTTTTTTGCGCCCATCGCCCGCGCTCCGCCCTCAACCTCACTCGGCCCACCCTCACCCGACCCGCCCGCCTCGACCTAGGCGGCCCCCCGCCTCGCCCTGCCTTTGCCCGCTCCCTCTCCGACCATGAATCCGTCCATTCCCTCGCCGCTTTACCATCCCGACCAGGAACACGACGCCTGCGGCGTGGGTTTCATCGCCCAGGTGTCGGGCGAACGCTCCCATGCCGTGATCGAGCGCGCGATCGCGGCGCTGAAGTCCCTCGCCCACCGGGGCGCGATCGACGCGGACGCGGTCACGGGCGACGGCGCGGGCATGCTCACGCAGATTCCGTACGAGCTGCTGCGGGCGGATTTGGAGAAGAAGCGCAAGCCGCTGTTCCGCGACCAGGACCTCGGGGTGGGCATGCTTTTTCTCCCGCGGGACGACTATGCGGCCGCCCACTGCAAGAAGATCGTCGAGCAGGCGGTCAAGGCCGAGGGGCTCGCCTTTCTCGGCTGGCGCGATGTGCCGGTCGACGACACCTGCCTCGGTCGCAAGGCCATCGAGACGCGCCCGCTGATCGTGCAGGCGCTGGTCGCGCGCAAGGATGAGATCGGCGACGATGAATTCGAGCGGAAGCTCTTCCTGACCCAGAAGATGTCGGAACGGAAGACGTTCGAGGCGGGCGTGGAGGGCTTTTACGTGTGCTCATTCTCCTCGCGCACCATCGTGTACAAGGGGCTGTTCAACGCGCCGCAGGTGCGGAAGTTCTTCCTCGATCTCAAGTCGCCGAAGTTCACGAGCGCGTTCGCGATCTTCCACCAGCGGTACTCGACCAACACCTTCCCCACCTGGCACCTGGCCCATCCGTTTCGGATGATGGCCCACAACGGCGAGATCAACACGATCCGGGGCAATCGGAATCTGATGCGGGCGCGGGAGCGGAGCGCGGCGCACGGCGTGTGGGGCGACCGGTTCGCCGATCTGCGGCCGCTCGTCCAGCCGAACCTGAGCGACTCGGCGTCGTTCGACAACGCGCTGCAGCTGCTGACGCTGGGGGGCCGCGACCCGCTGCACGCCTGCGTGATGATGATGCCGATGGCGTGGGAGAAGGATCCCTCGCTGACGCCGGCGGCGCGGGCCTTTTTCCGCTATCATGCCTGCATGATCGAGCCGTGGGACGGGCCGGCGGCGATCGTCTTCACCGACGGCAAGGTGGTGGGCGCGGCGCTCGACCGCAACGGGCTCCGGCCCGCCCGGTACAAGGTCTTCGACGACGGCTACGTCATGCTCGCGAGCGAGGCGGGGCTCGTCTTCGATTTTCCGGGCAAGGTGGTGCACTCGGGTCGGCTCGGGCCCGGGCGGATGATGGCGGTCGACCTCGAGAAGCGCTGCGTGCTCACCGACGAGCAGGTCAAGGAGAGCCTGGCGAGCAAGTCGCATTACGCCCAGTGGTGCGAGGAGCACCTGGTCAATCTGCATGGATTTGCGGCGAAGGCCGGAGGTGCGACCGCGGCCGGGGCCGCACCGTCCGCCACGCCGGTTGCGGAGGGAGCCGGCGAGGCCGAGCCGGCCGCGAGACTTCCCGCGGAGATCGCGTTCGGCTACGATCTCGACGAGTTGGAGCTGATCCTGACCCCGTTGGCCGAGGGGTTGGAGCCCACCGGCTCGATGGGCGACGATACGCCGCTCGCGGTGCTGTCGCGCCGGCCGCGCCTGCTCTATCAGTACTTCAAGCAGCTGTTCGCCCAGGTGACCAATCCGCCGATCGATTCGATCCGCGAGAAGTCGGTCATGTCGCTGACGATGTTCCTCGGCGGACGGCTCGGCCTGTTCGAGGAACTGCCGCAGACGAGCGGCTTCGTCGAGCTCGACTCGCCCATCCTGTCGGACCGGGAAGTCGCGGCGCTGTTCGATGTGCCCTTCCTCAAGGACCGGGTGATGCGCATCAGCGTGCTGTTCGACGCGGCGGGCGGGCCGGGCGGCCTGGAGGCGGCGGTCAAGGATATCGCGCAGCGCGCCCAAACCGCGATCGAGACGCATAACGCGAAGGTCATCCTGCTGTCGGATCGCGGAATCAGCCGCGACAAGGTGGCGGTGCCGATGCTGCTCGCCGTCGGAGCGGTGCATCAGCAGCTGGTGCGCGCCGGCTTGCGGCTCCGGTGCGATCTGGTGGCGGAGACCGGCGAGGCGCGCGATGTCCATCATCTCGCCTGTCTCGTCGGATTCGGCGCGAACGCGGTCAATCCCTGGCTGGCGCTGGAGATCGTGGGGGACCTCGCGCAGCGCGGGAAGACCGCCAAGCCGATCAGCGCGGATCAGGCGCGGGCCAATTATCGGACGGCGCTCGACGCCGGACTCCTGAAGATCATGGCCAAGATGGGCATCAGCACGCTGCTGAGCTACCGCGGCGCGCAGATCTTCGAAGCGCTCGGACTCGGGCACAAGCTGGTGGAGGAGTGCTTTTTTGGGACGCCTTCGCCCATCGGGGGCATCGAGTACCGCCAGATCGCGGAGGAGACGTTGCGCCGCCATCAGAGCGCGTTCCCGGCGCCGGCCATCGGGGCCGCAGCCGTGGCCGCCGGCGGCGAGCCCTCGCCGCTGCACCACGAGGGCTATTACCGCCCGAACAAGAAGGGCGAGGGCGAATTCCACGGCTGGAACACGAAGGTCGTGGCGGCAATGAACCGGTTCACGAAGAGCGGAACCGCAGACGATTTCGGCGGCTGGCGCACCGCCGCCGACGAACACCAGCCGCTCGCGATCAAGGATCTGCTCCGCCTGCGTTACGGCCTGCGGCCGCCCGCTCCCCTCGAGGAGGTGGAGCCGATCGAGGATATCCGGAAGCGTTTCACGACGGCGGGCATGTCCCTGGGCGCGCTCTCGCCGGAGGCGCATGAGACGCTGGCGATCGCCATGAACCGCATCGGCGGCAAGTCCAACTCGGGCGAGGGCGGCGAGGATCCCGCGCGCTTCTCGATCCGCGAGAACGGCGATTCGGCCAACAGCGCCATCAAGCAGGTGGCTTCCGGGCGCTTCGGCGTGACCGCGGAATACCTGGTGAATGCCCGCGAGATCGAGATCAAGATGGCCCAGGGGGCCAAGCCCGGGGAGGGCGGCCAGCTGCCCGGCCACAAGGTCTCGCCGCTCATTGCCCGGCTGCGGTTCAGCGTGCCCGGCGTGACGCTGATCTCGCCGCCGCCGCACCACGATATCTACTCGATCGAGGATCTGGCGCAGCTGATCTTCGACCTGAAGGAGGTCAATCCGCGCGCCAAGGTGTGCGTCAAGCTGGTCTCGTCGTCAGGGGTGGGCACCGTCGCGGCCGGCGTGGCCAAGGCCTACGCCGACGTCGTGCTGATCTCGGGCCACGAGGGCGGCACGGGGGCGTCCCCGCTCGCCTCGGTCAAGAACGCGGGCTCCTCCTGGGAAATCGGCGTGGCCGAGGCCCATCAGGTGCTGATGATGAACGGCCTGCGCAACCGGGTGGTGCTGCGGACCGACGGCGGCATGAAGACGGGCCGCGATATCGTCGTGGCCGCGATCCTCGGCGCCGAGGAATTCAACTTCGGCACCGCCGCGCTGATCGCCGCCGGCTGCGCCATGTTCCGCGTCTGCCATCTGAACACCTGTCCGGTCGGCGTCGCGACGCAGCGCGACGACCTGCGCGCGAAGTTCCGCGGCAAGGCGGAGTACGTCATCGCCTACTTCAACGCGGTCGCGGAGGACGTGCGCGGCTACCTGGCCAAGCTGGGCGCGCGCTCGCTCAACGACATCATCGGACGCACCGAGCTGCTCGAACAGATCGACGATCCGGCCAATCCCAAGACGCGCCTGATCAACCTGGGCAGCCTCCTGCACAAGACCGATCCGAGCGGGGAGCAGGACCGCTACCACACGCGCGAGCGCAACGAGCGGTTTGGCGCGGAAGGCTCGCTGGACGAAACCCTCTTCCAGGAGGCGCGCGACGTCATCCTCGGCAAGAGCGCCCGGCTGGTGGGGCGCTACAAGATCACGAACGTCAATCGCGATATCGGCACCCACCTGTCGGGCCAGATCGCCTATCAGCGGGGCAACCACGGGCTGCCGCCGGGCACCATCGATCTCACGTTCACCGGGAGCGCGGGCCAGTCGTTCGGCGCTTTCCTGGTCAGCGGGTTGCGCCTGACGCTGAGCGGCGAGGCCAACGATTACGTCGGCAAGGGCATGGCGGGCGGCGAGGTCATCATCCGGCCGAAGTTCATCGAGACCTTCGCGTGGCACGAGAACGTGCTCCTGGGGAACACCTGCCTCTACGGCGCGACGGGCGGCGCGCTCTTCGCGGCGGGACAGGCGGGCGAGCGGTTTGCGGTGCGCAACTCGGGCGCCACGGCGGTGGTCGAGGGCGTCGGCGACCATGGCTGCGAGTACATGACCCGCGGGACGGTGGTGATCCTCGGGCGCACGGGCCGGAATTTCGGCGCGGGTATGAGCGGGGGGCTGGCCTTCGTCTATGACGAGCGGAACGGGTTCGCGGGTCGCATCAATCCGCAGATGATCGGGCTGGAGCGGCTGAACAGCGAGGACGAGGTGGCGTCGCTGCGGCGCCTGATCGCGGTCCACGCGCACCTGACGGGCAGTCCGCATGCGCAGGCGATCCTGGACAGCTGGGAGACGGCGGTGGCCAAGTTCTGGAAGGTGGTGCCGCACGCGCCGACGGCGGAGGCTCCGAAGCCGGTGTATACCTTCGACGCTTCGCAGCTGCCGGTGCCGGCGTAAGGGCG
>Ga0116226_10003560_pt1 | contig 13730 bp, 12 predicted proteins | sample S1TSphfallax_FD_89692 | JGI IMG/M metagenome (GOLD analysis project Ga0116226, IMG submission 89692) | Host-associated microbial communities from peat moss isolated from Minnesota, USA - S1T2_Fa - Sphagnum fallax MG | ecosystem: Host-associated > Plants > Peat moss > Unclassified | place: USA...
TGTCGGGATCTATGTCTAGTTTCAGCATCAGAATTATCAGAGTTTTCTGACTCTGATTTCTCGACATTCGCTGTTTTATCCTCAGTATTAGACTCGGTCAGGATCTTCTTGGCTTTAACGGGTTGTCTGACAATACTAGGTTTCCGACCTTCTAGCGGAGGTAGGGGGGGAAATTTTTCTACAGGCATTCCTAGTACTACTTTTGCCATAAATTCATGCCAGACTAGAGCAGCAGTATCACTAGTGCCATCTGTCGGATGATTGTCATCGTTACCTAACCAAACTCCTGTGACAAGCTGCGGTATGAAGCCAACAAACCATAGGTCGCGGGCTTCATCAGTAGTACCAGTTTTACCAGCGACAGGTCTATTATCTAATTGCGCCGAAACTCCAGTTCCTTCTTCGACAACATTGTGCAACATTGAGGTTATTATAGCACTGCTTTGGGTATCTAAGACTTGCTTGGTTGGGTAATTGGCTGACCAAATAACTTTTCCTTGACGATTAATAATGCGGCGAATACCATGTACCTCAGTATGTAATCCTTGGGTAGCAAAACTCCCGTAAGCACTTGTCAATTCTAATAAATTGACTTCGCTGGAGCCAAGAGCTAAAGAATAAGTTGGTTTCAGATCCGATTTAATTCCCATATCATGGGCTAGTTTAATTACTGGTTCAAAGCCCACATCTATTAATACTTGGACTGCAACACTATTAATGGAGTGCGCGATCGCCTGTTGTAAGCTGACTGTCCCTAGAAATTTTTTACTGGAATTTTTCGGGGTATAACCATCTACAACTATGGGTTCATCTTCATAAGTATCATCGGGATTTTTCCCACTAGCGATCGCCGCAGCGTAGACAAAACCTTTAAATGTGGAACCGGGCTGTCGTTTAGCCTGGGTAACGCGATTAAATTGATTTTTGCCAAAATCCTTACCCCCAACCATAGCCTGAATTTCTCCGTTTTGGGGATTGATGGTAACTAGGGCTGCTTCCTGAAAATTCTGCCAATGTCCTTGATGTTTTAGTATTTTAGCAATTACACTTTCTGCATAATTTTGCCAAGTTGGGTTTAAGGTGGTTTCTACTACTAGCCCTCCACTAGCCAAAACATCTGCAGAAACATACTTTGGTAATTCTTTCTGCACATAACTGGTAAAGTAGGGAAATTTTATTTGCAGTCTTTTGGGTAAGTTAGGGTGAACCACCAGTGGTTCATTGACTGCTGCTGTTCTCTCTGCTGCTGTAATTACACCATCCTCTTGCATCCTTTGTAGGACTAAATTGCGCCGTATTCGTGCTGCTTGGGGATTTTTATCGGGAGCGTAAGTATTAGGAGCAGGTGCTAATCCAGCCAGTGTAGCTGTTTCCGATAAGGTCAATTTATCTACTGGTTTACCGAAGTATATCCAAGCAGCATCTGCTACGCCATAAGCACCAGAGCCTAAATAAACTAGATTTAGGTAACGTTCTAAAATCTGGTCTTTGCTTAATTCCCGTTCCAGTTTCTGAGCTAATCTTATTTCTTTCAGTTTGCGCCAAATAGTCTTTTCCTGTGTGAGAAAGAGTATTCTAGCAACTTGTTGAGTAATAGTACTACCACCTTCTACAACTCCTCGCGATCGCAAGTTATCTAGGAATGCGCGGGAAACTCCCTGAAAATCTACGCCATTATGCTTGGCAAATCTGCGATCTTCGGAAGCAATAAAAGCCTGTTTCAATTTGTCTGGAATCTGGCTCAATTTAAGCTGTTCTGTAGTTGCTTCACCTTGTTGTTGTAAAACAGTACCGTCAGCAGCTTTAATAGTTAAAGTTTGTTCGCGTGCTATTGCTTGTAGGTCTGATTTGTTGGGTAAGCTGCTATCTATAGCACGAATCTCATGATTTACAGCAAGTATTCCACCGCCTAAAACTATAACTGTCCAAAACCAAAAATGACGATAAAAAGGTTTATCGCCGACTACAAATTGGGTAACTATCCGAAATGGGGTTCTTGTTACCTGAATTAGTAAGTGTTTAGCTTTCACCAGCATCGTTTATAGTCAGGTTCCATTTGTGGACTGTTCTGTTTAATCATGATCGTACTCCAAAGGTAATGGCAATTTTTTCTTTGTTCAGTTGACGAATATGAGCAGAGCTTTCCTTTGCTCCGGCGACCGCCGATCACCAGTCAAATATATGGTTGATTTGGATCAATCACCCATTTTGTCCATGGCATACTTATCTTCGTGCTAGTATAATAGCCCATAACTAATTGACTGTATTCATGACAAAAATATGTTTTTTGAGAATATAGTTATTCGGGCTGTTTAGTCAAAATCATCACGATACTCCTCAAGGGTTTTACGGTTTAAGCCAACCGTATTGCCTTTTAATTACCAGTTAGCCTGCACAAGGCAATTTAATTATGTATACACCTTATGCGCGGAGTGCGATCGCTCTAGGAAGTAATATGGGTGATTCGCTGGCTATTTTATCAGCTGCTCTAGAAGCTTTAGCTCAAATCCCTGGTATGATCATAGAGGCAAAATCCAGTTGTTATAAAACGAAAGCCATTGGTCCAGAACAACCGGATTACCTTAATGGATGTGCTACATTACAGGTAACAATATCGCCGGAAAAATTATTAGAGAACTTGTTAGCAATTGAGCAAAAATTCGGACGATTACGTAGAGAGCGCTGGGGTCCGAGAACTCTAGATCTGGATTTATTGCTATACGATGATCTGATTCTGAATCAGCCAAATCTCCAGATTCCACATCCCAGAATGTGTCAGCGAGCTTTTGTACTAGTCCCATTAGCCGAAATTGCGCCTGATTGGATAGAGCCAATATCTCAACAATTGATTCAGAACTTACTGAAACAGGTGGATATTTCTGATGTCCATTTGATCGGGAAGAGGGAAGAGGGAAGAGGGAAGAGGGAACAGTGAATACATATTTTTCTTCCTGTTCCCTGTTCCCTGTTCCCCGTTCCCTGCCCAAAGGGATTGGTAATAGTCTAGAATTACCATCATGGTAAGACAAAATCTCCCTGACGCTGTAGTGAAAGGCGAGTATATTTTAGATATCTGTATTACACAAAAAATTAATTGGAATTATGTCATTAGGTAAAGAATTACCACAACTGCTGAAGCAACGCTTGTTTTATAAAGGGCGGAAGTTTAATTTTGAAGTCAATCGTTTGCGACTACCAAATAAAGCAGAAGGGGAATGGGAATGTATACGTCATCCAGGTGGTGCTTTAGCTATACCTGTGACTGAAGATGGTAATTTAGTACTTGTCCGCCAGTATCGCTTTACAGTCCAAGGTAGATTATTAGAATTTCCTGCGGGAACTTTAGAACCAGATGAAGCACCACTAGAAACCATTAAGCGCGAAATTGCTGAAGAAACAGGTTATTATGCGCATAAGTGGCAACAACTAGGGAAGTTTTATCTGGCTCCTGGCTATTCCGATGAAGTCATCTATGCTTACATCGCCCAAGATTTAGAAAAGTTAGCAACTCCCCCGGAAAAAGATGCGGATGAAGATATCGAAACTCTGCTTGTATCCCCTGGAAAGTTAGAGCAGATGATCAAAGACGGAGAGTTCGTAGATGCTAAATCAATTACTAGCTTTTTCCTAGCCCGCCCTTTTTTCAGGTGAAGGCGTGACTAGATATAGTACATAGGGTTTTGTTGACTGCGATCTTCTCTTGTGTTGGATAAATCCTGCAGGGTAAAGCGGCGCAAAACTTCCACCGAAGCAATATTGGCTTGTTCCCAAACTTCCAGAATCAAAGTTTTTTCTAGTGTGATAGAAGATGATTCTTCCCTTTCTTTGCGCTCCCCTTCCACCAAACTGACGATTTCCAGCAGAGTAATTTGCCATGGTTCACGCGTTAAAACAAAACCCCCTTTAGCACCGCGTTGACTTTGAATTAATCCAGCACGTCTTAGTTGAGTCAAAATTTGCTCTAAATAACGTTCGGGAATAGCTTGCTTGGCGGTGATTTCGCTCATCGTAACTGGGACTTTTTTGTTATGATGGATCGCCAATTCTAAAAGTGCCAAAAGCGCATATTCAACCTTGGCTGATAGGTCTAAGAGGGTGTGTTTTTGGTTGTTTCCCTCTATATTTAATATACTATTGTACATTTGCCGATTTAACGCGTTTTTTTCAGAAGTTAATTTTTTAAGTGTGTCGATGCGATACTATTGCTCTCCACAATTCTAAATTACCATAAATCTAGCGAATTACCGTAGTTTATTTCACTTTCTTCTACGGTACATCCTTCTGAGGAGATATTTTTATAATTTCTTTGGCTGAATTGAGACTTGCAGAATCCATTCTCAGAGCAAGTCTCTCATTTTCTCAAACAACAGTGTAAGGAGTTTATTTCACTCTAAATTTGTAACTATGAGTGTATAGAATTTAATCGCTTTGATATATCAGTTAATTTTTCTGTAGGAATCATTAATACATCTGAAATACCTGCACGGATTTCTTTTACTTCAATAAAGGTTTTCCTGTTCTTTTGCTGATATATTTTATATTCCCACGGAATAAATATGTCTGCTACATCTACAAATGAATAACCAAAATGATTTGACCAAAAAGGTTCAAATTCACCATAGATAACTGGTCGGTGTTCCTTGATGAAATTTATACCTCCTAAAATAAAATCCATCTCCGCCCCTTCAATATCCACTTTTATAATATCGCATCTCTGAATATTTTTCTGTTTGACAAACTCATCTAATTTAGTGATAGGAGCTGAAAAGTTAGGTTCTTCTAGTTTTACCAATCCCTCTCCTAAACAAAAAGCATTTCCGGTAGATGAACCAAATTTTTCATCTACCATACAAAGCTGAATTGTTCCTTCGCTTTTCCCCAATGCACTATTAACTGGATAAACGATATTTGTCAATTTATTAATTTCCACCAAATTCACTAAACGCTGGAAGTTAGATGGTATAGGTTCAAATGACCATAATTGAGGATTTTCTGATATTCTCTTTAATTTTTCTCCTAAAGCTACAGAATACAGTCCTATATTAGCACCAACATCAAATACTACTGCTCCTGGATCTAAAATCCTAGATAGCATTTGGATAATCTCATAATCATGTTCTCCCGCAAAAAATACTTTCTGTTCTAAAGAACTCCTTAAATCCAAAACAAATGTAGTACTATCCTGCATTTTGATTGTCACCAGACAATCTTGTTCGTTCTCGTAATTTGTTAATAGGGGTATGACCGCAGGACCTATTCTGTATTTACCTTTAAAGTAAGGTAATAAACGACAACAATAAGCTAAAGAATCACGTATGTTTCTTTTCATAACTCTATTTAAATCCAAGTTGGTTTGTGGATTGAATTGAGCTCTAATATTACATATTTAAGGCTTATCGTCAATAAACTAAGGTTCCCCTTGAAGATTAACAGCAGCTAACAAAGCTTCTTGTTTCAGCGGAGGACGTAAACATAGGTAAATTAATGGTCCAAATAGGGGAACAAGCGCAAATAGCCAAAATAACCGACTATTCTTCCAGTCACGACGCTCCATGTCATCTCCCAATAGTGAAGCAAATATCAGGCTCAACATGACGAAGTCTAAACTCATTACATGGATAAATCGGCTAGTTTGCCATTGTTGAACAAAATTTTGCCAATCTCCTTGGACTAACCCGTAACTAACTAACCCACCAGCAGCTAGAGTTAATAATACACCGGTGATCCGGGAGTCCCAGAATTTAATTAATAGATTTTTCTGACCCCTAAATTCAGGATTAGGCTCCCTCAAGGCTAAATAAGGCAAAATCGCAAAGGCTCCTACACCAAAAGCAGCGATCGCAAATAGTCCTGCGGGTAGTTTTTGTCCTCTACCATCAATGAATAATACTGCGCTATAAACTAAAGGCCAGACCCCCATAATATTGAACAAGGCTACTATTAAGGGATTAATTCCTGATACTTGACCTGTGGAAAGATGCTTGATCAACTCAAAAGTATCAGGTCGCTCAGGCGGAGCTAAGAGGAAAGCATAGGAGACAAAGCCTAACCATAGTAGAGCAAAAGCCACTTTTCTCAACATACAAAAAATCCAGTTTAATGATTTAGATGATCAATTTAACTCAAGGTCTCCGATAGATAATCCGCTGCTGCTTCTACAACAGCGATCGCATTTTCATAGTCTAATCTGGTTGGACCAAGAACTCCCACACTCCCAATGGGTACTAGACCCCGAAAATAGGTAGAAGAGATCAAGCTACAAGTGCGCATTGGCTCAAGAGGGTTTTCCATACCTATGCGAACAGTGACTCGTTTTTTGCTAGGTTCACTATTTTCCGGTTGCTCAAAGATCAATTGCGACAATCGATCTTGTTCTTCCTCCAATAAGTGGATGATTGTTTTTACTTGTTGTAATTGGGAGAATTCAGGTTGACGTAATACCTCAGCTATACCTCGCACCATGATTTGTGTAGTAGTTGGTGTCAAAGCACGACGAGTCAATTCCACAAAGGAAGTTTTCAGAAATTCGCCATAACGTTGAAACTCTCGATCTAACTCGCTCCATTGCAGATTGGTTAATTCCAGGAGACTGCGACCTCGTAAATGACTGTTGAGGAAATTGGATACGATCTGCAATTCATCGTCAATTACTTCGGGTTTAGGTACATTCTTTGCATCTTCTGTGAACAGATCCATCACTTTAGAATGGGTTTCATAAGTATCAGTCACAACAATCAGCATTATTCTACCAGTTTCAACTTGAATTAATTGCAAATGTCGTATATGCGATGTCGCAAACTGTGGCATAGTAATTAAGCTAATGCAGCCACTTAAGGTCGCTAAGATTTGGGCTGCTCCTTGCAGAAGTGCTTCTAAACTCCAATTCTCCCAATTGAGTTGTTTTTGCAAGGCTGTTTCCACCTGGTGAGCCAAAACTTTGGATGGTGTGATTAACTGATCAACATATATTCGATAGCCAGAATCAGAAGGAATTCTACCTGAGGAAGTATGGGGCTGATAAAGTAAACCAGATTTTTCCAAAACGTTCATCACATTGCGAATGGTAGCAGAGCTAACCCCTAAATGAAATTCTTCAATCAGGGCTTTAGAACCAACTGGTTCCGCAGTAGCGATATAGTGGCGTACAGTTGCCCAAAGTACATGCTGTTGTCGATTCGTCAGATGGACTTGCATAAAAGATGTTTTACTAAAGGCAAATTGTGATCTAAGCCGGAAAGACTCTGAATTTTAACGCTTAAACGATATTTATTGCTAATAAGTTTTATTCAATATTAAAAAACCATAATATCCTAAGCTCTCTACCCATGTATATCTACATACAGCTTTATATTATTTTAAATTTGTTATAGTCTAACAGGCTGAGAGGTTTTAAGTAATATCTCATATCATTGTACCATAATTTGTACCTTGACATACAAAATGTTGAAAATATCTCATGAGGGAAGCTCTTGAGCACCCCCATACTCGCCTTACCTCCTAATATTGTGGAACAGCAGGATCGACCATTACTGAGTACGCAGCAATGCCACCTGAAATATTTTTGACATTTGTAAATCCTTGAGCCACTAACCACTGACACATTTGAGCAGAGCGGACACCATGATGACAAAGTACAAGAGTTTCTACTTCTGGTTGAAAGCGAGAGGAAATATCCCCACTCCATAGGGCAAATTGGCTGAGGGGAAGGTTGACAAAACCATCAATACTTGCTATTTCAATTTCTTGAGGTTCCCGGACATCAATTAATTGCAATTTTGCTTTGTCAACTGACAAAACTCTCGCTTGCAATTCCTCGACGTTAATTTGGCTAAAAGCTTGATTGACCATATTTAATCGTTATGAAGTTATTCTAATCAGTCTTATACTATTCATGGGACACTAAAAGCGGAAAACAAGTGAACAATCAACGCTCTTCCTACAAATTTATCATAGCGAGCATTTTAGGATTATTACTCTTGGTTATAGGTGGCTTTTACTGGTTTGTTTCCCAGAAGTCGGGTGTAACCATTATTCCTCTCTCTCAACCTGATGCTGCTATCTTTGTTTCTAAGCGATCGCCAGTAATGGTGACATTACTAGTGAACCCTGACCGATTACAAGCATTGGAGCGAAAAGGGGAAATCTCCCAGATTAAAACCAATCTATTTGCTAAAACTAGCATAGATTATCCACAAGATATTCAACCCTGGCTGAGTAATGAAATTACTTTGGCGGTTACTACTCTGGATATAGACGGAGATCCAGAGAATGGAATGCAGCCAGGTTATTTAATGGCGCTAGCAACTAAGAATCGAGAAATGAGTCGTGGGTTTATTGAGTATCTCTTTTCTAGACGAGCTTTTGCTGGAGCCGATTTGGTTGTAGAGCAATATAAAGGTATTGAAATAATATCAGATCAGCATAAATCAGCTTTATATGTACCTAGTACTCTCACAACTGGAGTAACTTCTAGTTTAGCTAGTGCTGTTGTGAACAATTTTGTTTTGTTTGCTAATGATAGCAAAGTGATTAAATCAGCAATTAACAACTTGCAAGCACCAGATCTAGATTTAACCAGTTTTCCTCAATACCAAAAAACTATACAGCAATTACCCAAGAATGCTCTGGCTATGGCTTTTTTAAATTTACCTGCTGTAGCACAATGGCAAGGACTGAAGCTTGCAGAAGTAGTTTATGATAGCCAAATTATTTCTTTAGTATTACAGCCATTCCGTTTATTGGCTGAAAGTACTTTCCTGGCTAAATCGCCAATTACACATTCAGCGTCTTTATCTCAACCTACAGCAATTTTGCAATATATTCCCCAAACAGCAGGTTTAGTAGTTGTTGGACATAATTTACAGAATTTAGCTAATAGCGATTTAGGTAAACTTTGGCAACAAGGGGTGATAACTCTTTATGGCTCACAAGCAGCTACTACTCGCTTACCAGAATTTCTGACTCAGATGAGCAACCGTTGGGGTCTAAATTTCTCAAATGATATTTTTAGTTGGGTGACAGGAGAATATTCCATCGCTCTTCTCCCATCCCCAAAACACCCCCAATGGGTTTTTGTCACGGAAAAATCCTCATCCCTCAAAAATGGTATAGCTAATTTGGATGCGATCGCTCTCAAAAATGGTTTTAGTGTGAGTTATTTCGACTTAAATCAGCAGCAAGTCTCTGCTTGGACACAAGTAAAAGCAGTTAACGATCCCAAAAATATGCCTATTAATGTAGATACACAAATTTTGGGTGTGCATACAAGTGTAGATAATTATGAAATCTTTGCTTCCGATTTACAGACTTTGGATCGAATTTTAACTAAGTCGCAAAATGACATCATGAAAAACGCCTTATTTCAGGATTTGATGGCTGTCATCCCTCAACCAAATCAAGGACTTTTATATGTAGACTGGCAAAAAAGCCAGGAAATTATCGAGGGTCAACTACCATTGCTGAAATACTTGGAGGTTTTAGCTAAACCACTTTTTGAGCATCTACAAGCCATCGCTGTGAGCAATTACAGCAACGACATTGAATGCTTAAAAATGGGAGTGTTTTGGCAAATGTCTAAATAGGTAGGAGAGATTTTCTTTATTTCCTCCTGAAGATAGATGGTTAGTCAGCATTGCTGTAGTTAGTATAGGAGCAAATCCATTGAAGTTCCTTTCTTCTCTCCTAACCTTGAAGCTTCTAGGAGACAACTTCCTTGGATGTATATTCTCTCCCTTTGGGCCCGTGCGGGTCTGGGGGGAGAGAATTTGGCTATTTTTCCTGCTTAATTAAGTTAATTAATCTTCTAAACTATGAAATTTCCGATGTTTAGCAGTCAAGATGTTCTGACTAAAACCTCTCAATTCTTAGCAATTGCTTGTCTAGTAATATGCATCATGATTGCCACATTTATTACTAATGTCAGTTTTGCGTTAGCTCAAGAGCCTCCAGTCAAAAATAATCCGTTAGAACAAGTAAAACAAACATTAGCGAAAAACTCTGTGACATCTATGGTAAAAACAGAATTTGCCTTTGAGCCAAGAAGTGGAATATTGGGAGAAGTAAATCAGAAATTTCATGAAGATTATGACCAACTAATTCAGCAAATTACCTCTACATTTGGTCAACCCGGAGGTAGAACTGTCATCATGCTGATGATGGATAGGTTGATTATATACCATGATGGTCAAAAGGAAGAACAACAATTTATTCCTCCTATTTATCACCAGCTTAAGGCGATCGCCCATCATCCCGTAACATTGTATGCAACTTTACAACCATTTGTAGGAAAGAAGCTTACCAGTAAGTTAAAGGATGATTTGATCGAGCGATCGCGCTTATTGCAAGCAGCATTAAAGGATTTAGAACAAGTAGATTGGTCTAAAAATCTGGTGAATATCCAGAAATCAATGATCACCGATTCAATAGAATATATCAATCAAGTCTTAGCGGACAGAGATATAAAAGCTGAGAAGCAAAACGACTATGTGTACTTAGTTAGTCCTAAAATTGTCCAAAGTACGAATTTTGCTGCTGCTGCTGAATTAGAATCAATTAATGGGCGGGTGAAAAAAAAGCTATCTGAGCAAAAATGGGAATCTCCTTATGTAGTAATTTGTAACGCGCATCAATCCAGACATGGAGATCTGCTGACTCAATATTTTGAGCGCCTATTCAACGAACCCCAAGGTGAAGGAGCAGAAAGAGAAAATCGGATTGTTTATGCGGAGTCGATTATTGACGACGAATCCAAAGCATTCAGGCTATTAGCAACCCATATTCTAGATCAAGAAATTGCTATGGCTTTTTTTCAAGATGCGAAACGCGCACAAAGTGATATTCTGATGGATGCGGCTAGTTTCTGGTTATGGGAACATTCTCTGGACATACCCAGATGGCCTTAATCTATAGAATTGCAATTTTGCAAGGCGCGATATCGCAAGTTTCCCAATATCCCCAAATTTATGAGTTACTACATTGCTCCTAACTTTCTCGATAAACTGGCTGTTCACATTACCAAGAATTTCTTAAACATTCCAGGAATTAGAGTTCCTCTGATTTTAGGGATTCATGGGCGCAAAGGTGAAGGTAAGTCTTTCCAGTGCGAGTTAGTTTTCGAGAAAATGGGTATTGAAGCAACTTTGATCTCTGGTGGAGAATTAGAAAGTCCAGACGCAGGAGATCCAGCAAGGTTAATTCGTCTACGTTATCGGGAAACAGCAGAGTTAATCAAGGTCCGGGGTAAGATGTGCGTCTTGATGATTAACGACTTGGATGCGGGTGCGGGACGTTTTGATGAAGGTACGCAATATACAGTTAATACTCAATTGGTAAATGCGACCCTGATGAATATTGCGGATAATCCCACAGATGTACAATTACCAGGAAGTTATGACGCAAATCCTATCCGACGCGTTCCGATTATTGTGACGGGGAATAATTTCTCTACTCTTTATGCGCCATTAATTCGTGATGGGCGGATGGATAAGTTTTATTGGGAACCCAGTCGCGATGATAAGGTGGGAATCGTTGGGGGAATTTTTGCTGATGATGGACTTTCACATAGTGAAGTTGTCAAGTTGGTGGATACTTTCGCTGAACAAGCAGTTGACTTTTTTAGTGCTTTGCGATCGCGCATTTACGATGAACAGATCCGCCAGTTCATTCATCAAATCGGCTTTGAGAATGTTTCCTTACGGGTGGTAAATAGTGTAGAAGGTCCACCAGTTTTTCCCAAACCCAAGTTTACTCTGTCTGACCTGATTAAATTTGGTCAATTAATGATGGACGAACATAGAAAAGTGGAAACTTCCCATTTGGTTGATGAATACAATCGATTAAATCGGGGTAAGAGTTATCAAACGAAGTCTTTACCTGAATTAACAAGTCCAATTACTCAACCTGTAATTATACAGCAAGCAACAATTAATGGTAAGCAGAATAATCACGCTTTAGCTGGAGAAATTCAAAATCAAGTTCGACAAATTTTAGCCCAAGGTTATCAAATTGGAATTGAACATGTAGATGAGCGTCGATTTCGGACTGGATCTTGGCAAAGTTGTGGAAAAACTCATATAGGCGGGGAAACAGATGCTATCTCTACTTTGGAATCTTGTTTAGTAGAATATAGTGGTGAGTATATCCGCTTAGTCGGAATTGACCCAAAAGCTAAAAGGCGAATTGTGGAAACAATTATTCAACGTCCCAATGGGAAAAATTAAGCTGATAGATCAGTGGATTTTAACACTATCAGGCTTTGTTGCGGATTCAGCAGAAATCTAATGTAACAAGTTAAAATGCTTACAACATAAAACAGATTTGATCTGAGGGGAAAATCTATGCAAATAAAGAATGTAGGAATATCCATGGCGATCGCTGCTATAGCAGTGATTGCGAGTATCAGTAAAGCAAGCGCATTGACATGGGATTGGTCATTTAATAGTGGTGCTGAAACTGGTACTTTTCAAACCAGTGGTACATATGCTGATACTGCTAATTCTTATAACTTTACTATTGATGATAGTACATTTACTGACACAAGTTCAGCATTCGCTCCTTCAATAGTTGGAACCTCTTTTACAGATGTTGATCCTAATTCAGGTTTTCTATGGAGTGGTACCAGTGCGACTGAATTTTATAGAAACAGTCCATCTTCTACTTTGACTAACGGTAGTGACTATGGGAGTAGCGGTTACGAGATTGTTTTTTATTCAAACGGAGCCCAAGAGGCTGAGTTACAGAATGAAGGGGCTGGTACTAATGATAGTTTTACAACATTAACCTTAACACCACTTGCGTCTTCTCCAGTAAACTTAACACTATTTGCGCCTCCTACACTTACGGTACCCTTTGAATTTTCTAGCAATTTAGCTGTGGGAATCCTTGGAGTTTGTTGTATAGGAAAATTGCTTATCGGTAAGGCTAAGGCTGTAAAAAATCGATTCAGTAATTTAGAGATAAGTTGAAGAAGTTTCAGATTGAATCATCAGGAAGTAGTAATTTCAAGGAAAGTAATGTAATATGGTACTTCCCTTCGATGGAAACATCCCATTTGGTTGATGAATACAATCGATTAAATCGGGGTAAGAGTTATCAAACGAAGTCTTTACCTGAATCAACAAGCCCAATTACTCAACCTGTAATTACACAGCAAGCAACAATTAATGGTAAGCAGAATAATCACGCTTTAGCTGGAGAAGTTCAAAATCAAGTTCGACAAATTTTAGCCCAAAATTATCAAATCGGGATTGAGCATGTGGATGAACGTCGGTTTCGTACTGGATCTTGGCAAGGTTGTGGAAAAATCCACATAGACGCGGAAAGCGACGCTATCTCTACTTTGGAATCTTGTTTAGCAGAATATAGTGGTGAATATATCCGATTAGTCGGAATTGACCCAAAAGCCAAAAGGCGAATTGTGGAAACAATTATTCAACGCCCTGGTAAACAATTATAAACAGTTGTAATTCTATTGTCTAGAATACTGAAGCAGAATTCAAGTTTCTTCATCCCTTCGATATAGCTTTTTTTCTTTTAACTGGAAAAAATCAGAAAAAATTTAATTCTCTAGAGAGATGGGAAAACCCCTTGACCTTCGCTATCATAATCTTAAATAATGGGAGTGTGACCAAAAATAATTATAGACAGTCGCACTTCTATTGTCTAGAATAGCCAAGCAGAATTCAAGTTTCCTCATCCCTTCGATATAGCTTTTTTTCTTTTAACTGGAAAAA
>Ga0116226_10003561_pt1 | contig 13725 bp, 8 predicted proteins | sample S1TSphfallax_FD_89692 | JGI IMG/M metagenome (GOLD analysis project Ga0116226, IMG submission 89692) | Host-associated microbial communities from peat moss isolated from Minnesota, USA - S1T2_Fa - Sphagnum fallax MG | ecosystem: Host-associated > Plants > Peat moss > Unclassified | place: USA...
AAACATGAGGGTCGGACTACGGATTGCCATCGCGTGCTTTGTGTTCACCTCGCTCTGCATTGCGATTGCCGCAACGGCCTGGCGCACCCAGGGTGTGTTGAGCGGCCTTGCGATCGATCTGTACGACCACGCGTTTGTCGGCGAGGATTTTCTGGCCCGCGGCACCGTGGGATGGAAGGAGTTCGCGGCCGATCACGGCGTGGCACCCGTCACCGCCGCGCAGGCGGAAAAATCGCTGGCGCCGGTGCTCTCCAACCTCGATATCACCGCCTCGCGCGCGCTCACCGAAAAAACCCGGTCCGTGGTGCATGATGTGCGCAACCTGATCGCGGCCTTGCCCAAAGTGCCGCCCGATAAGCTCGCGGCCGCGTTCGATCAGATCAACACCAGATTCGCGCGCGCCGGCCGCCGCCTCTCCAGCGATGGGTTGAGCCAGCGCGACCAGTCGGCCGATGCTGCGCTCTCCGCCAGGCACATCCTGATGGGTGCGTTACTGGGCACGCTCGCGGGCGCGCTCGCAACCGGCATGGTATTTGCCCGATCGCTGGTGCCGCCGCTGCGGTGCGCGACCGAGGCCATGGTGCGCCTCAGCCAGGGCGACCTCGATGTGAGCGTGCAGGGCGGCGCCCGCCGCGACGAGATCGGCGAGCTGTGCCGCTCGCTGGACGTGTTCAAGAAGGCGCTCACCGAAAAACGCGCGATGGAGCAGGACCAGTTGCAGCAACTGACCATCCGCCGCGACCGGCAGGTGGGATTGCTCTCGCTCACCCGCGATTTCGATCATGCGGTGGCTCTGCAAATCACCTCCATGGGCAATGCGGTGGAGGAGTTGCGCGGCACCGCCGGCGTGCTGGCAGAACGGGCGGAGCGCATCAACGGCAGCGTCGGCCTGGTCGATCAACTCGCCGCCGCCGCCTCTGGCAATGCGAATGCGGTGGCGAGCGCGGCTGGCCAGCTTGCCGCCACGTCGCGCGAGATTGCCGCGGTGATGACAAAATCGACCGAGGCCACCCGCGCCATGTCGGCGGAGGCGGAGCAGGCGCGCACGCTGGTCGATGAATTGTCCACCGTCGCGGCCGGCATGGGTAGTGTGGTGAACCTGATTTCCAGCATCGCCAGCCAGACCGCGCTGCTCTCGCTGAACGCGACGATCGAGGCGGCGCGGGCCGGCGAGGCGGGCCGCGGCTTTGCCGTGGTCGCCGGCGAAGTAAAGCAGTTGGCGGGGCAGACGGCGAAGGCCACCCACGATATCGGCGGCCGCATTGGCGCCCTGCGGGAGGCTGCCAATCGCACCATGTGGCTGATCAGGGGCATGGCCGAACGGATCGAGGCCCTGGAGGACAGCGCCGCCAGCATTGCCGAAAGCGTGCACCAGCAAGGCACCGCCACCGAGAACATCAACCAGAACCTGCGCCAGGCGGCCTCCAGTATCGAGGCCGTATCGACCCGGATGATCGAGCTTCGCCGCGAGGCGGACGCCAATTCCGGTGCGTCCACCCAGGTTTCCACCGCCGCGCAGGCTGTGGATCACCGCGCCATCGATTTGCGATCGGAGGTGGAGCACTACATAAAGGCGAGCCAGGAAGCGAGCGATTGGCGCGCTTTCAAGCGTTACGACGTGCGCAATCCCGTGCGGGTTGCGGATGCGGCCGGCGTTACTTTGAACGCGAAGCTGCAGAACATCAGTTGCGGCGGGGCCGCCATGGAGTATGGCGGCAATCTGAGCGCCGGTGGTGAATGCACTATCCTGGGCCTGGTCGATGTGCCCATCCCGTCGCGCGTGGTAAAGTTGAAAGGTGGTGTTCTGAGCGTGCAATTCAGCAAGGCGGCCGATTTGCAGAACAAGCTGCAGGCCTTCGTCGCAGACGTTGCTGCGTCGGAGCAGAAGCGGGTGGCGTAGGAACCCGCCCTGCCACACTGAAGAAATAAAAGTTTTTTGCTTCTTTTTTCAAAAAAGAAGTGCTTACTTGCTCCCCCTGGGTTCCACAAACCGGCAAATATGCTGCCAAATTGTCGTCGCAGTCTGCCGATACACTTCGATATTGGCCATCATCCCGTGGTCTTCATGTTTCAACACGTGGCAATGATATACAAAATGGCCGATCAGCACCGGGTCGGTGAACGGGATCAGCAGTTTCACTTCGCCCATCGAAGGCACGTTCACATCGTCCAGATACCCGTTGAAGTTCTGCTTGGCGCCATTGATCTCGATCACCTGGAAGCCGAGCTGATGGATGTGGAATTCGTGGAAATCATCGGTGCGGTTGCGCACCGTCCATTCTTCCACCGTGCCGAAAGGCACGCGCTGATCGATCCGCAGATGGTCATACATCTTGCCGTCGATGAAGTATTTCCCGGCTTCGGATTCCTCGGTAAAATCGATCGTGCGATGCGCGCTCACGGGCCCGTCGCGCAGGTCCTTCTGGCGCGGAAAGCCGATCGGCGCGAGCTTTGCCGCGGTCTGCGGCCCGGCCACCGATACGGTGCCAATAACACGATCGAGCTTCAACGTTTTCCCTGAACCGGTAAGCATTTTTTTCGAGATGAGCGTGATGGCACCGCTTCCCGTCGCCGTTACCAGAACATCCATGCGCGAGGCCGGCATCACATCGATCGCGTCCGTCTCCGTTGCCCGTTCGGCGGGCGTGCCGTCCCGCCCGATAATGCGCAGCCGCGCCCCCTGCACCGCCAGATGCGCCCATAGATTGGCGCCCTGGTTGCAGATGCGCCACAACTTCGTCTCGCCGGGGCGCATGGCGTCGGCCCAATGGGTTTGGCCGTTCACGGTGATCACGCGGCAATGCAGTTCAGTCTTCAGAACAGGGCCTAGGCAGTTGGGAAAGGACACGTCCTTGACCACCAGCAGCTTCTCCGCGATGCCGTCGAGGCCGCCAAAATCTTTGGCAAACCCCTCCACCAGGAAGGCGCCGCTCAATCCCATGTCTACATGGGCTTCGGTTAATCCGTGCAGATGGTCGTGGTACCAGAACAATCCGGGCGGCTGGGTGGTGGGCACGCGAAAAGCGTAGTCGAAGCTCGCATGCGGCGGCACCTCGATATGGATATTGTCGCCTGTGCCCTCAGGGGTCACACGAAACCCATGAAAATGCAGATTGGTCGGCCCCGAGAGCTGGTTCACCAGCTTGATATGCACGAAATCCCCGGGATGCACGCGCAGCACGGGCCCCGGATAGCTGCCATTATAGATGGCGCCCGGAAACACGATATTGCCGATCGTCACGACGTGCGGCGTGGCGGTAAGGGTTGTATCCAGCACGCCGTTTCGCGCCCGTATCTCCGGCAGGCCGCCAAGATCGATATCGTCCCATGGCGCATCTTTGTGCGCCACGCCTTGGAACAGGAAGGGCAGGGGAGACGCCATGGCGGCCATCATGGCTGCCGCGCGGATACGGCGCCAGGCTTTCATAGAGGTATCGAACAAGGCTGCAGGCAGGCACTTCTTTTTTGAAAAAAAGAAGCAAAAAACATTTGATTTCTGAAGCGCGTCACATGCAAGAGGCGCAGCTCAAGGAACAAAGGTTTTTTCAAGAAGGAGCGCCTCAATTGACCGTTACGGCCAGTTTCATGCCGGGATGAATATGGCAGCGCACCAGAAACTTGCCCGCTTTGTCGAACGGCACGTCGATGCTTTGGCCGGGCGCCTGCAGCCCCATATCCTTGGCGTCGTCGTCATCGTCGCCGGCCTGGACCAGAATATTGTGTTTCACGTCGTCCTGGTTCAGGAATTTGACGTGATCGCCCGCCTTCACCGAAATATCCGTTTCGGAAAACGCCTGCCCTGCCTGAATAATGTCGGTTTCGCCGGCAATGGCCAGGGTGGAAAATCCAATGGCCAGCAGCGCAGCAGCAAAAATCCGTTTCACGAACAAAATCCCTCGCAGTGATGGCAGGCATCAAAAATGCCACGCCAACCATAAATTCGGGTAAAGAGTGTTATTGCGGCTGGCGCCATGGCTGGTGCCGCCGAATTGCGTATAGCCGATATACTGCACGGCCAGCCGCAGATTGCCCCAGCCGATCAGGGATTTGGGCTTGCCCCATGGCACATAGGCGATTTCCAGCACATAGCCGGTGCTGTCCGGAGACCCGTTCGCCGTATTCCATAGCGCCCTATCTTCAGTGCCGGTGCTATGGAATATCTGCACCGTGGGCGTGATGGTGGCGCCGATGCTGTAGGAAACATCGGCGCGCATCGTGGTCAACCGGTCGTGCGCCCTTGTGCCGAACAGCGCGGAGCTCGCGTGTAAGGCCTCGTTTTCGGCAATGATGGTCGCGTGCGCGGAAATAATGTCGCTGGCCACCAGGCGCGGATAGAAAACGAATTGCCAGTTGGCGTCGGCGGCAAAATCGGTCCGATGGTCGGTCTGCCCCGCGGGGGCTGCAACCGGCGGCAGCACATGCGCATCGATGCCATAGGTGCCGACCTGCCAGTAGGCGCGGCCATAATCATGTTGCACGGCCAGGCGCCAATAGGGGGCGGTGTCGGCCACCTCGCTGGTGCCGGCCACCGGCACGGTGCCCAGCGCATTGCGCAACTCGCGGGAGAGACCGCGATAGAGATCGAGTTCCGTATAAACCCAGTTGTTCCACATCGCGTAGCCGCCAAGCCCCACCACAAGCTGACCGAGCGCACCATCGATCAGCGTGCTGGCCTGCGGCGTCGGCGCCAGATTCGAACCGTTATAGGGAAAACCCCAGACCGGCGTTGAATTCCAGAGATCCGTCACGGTCGGCGCATTGTTCAGCGTCAGCCCCCACACCGTGTCGATCCCCAGAATATGGCGTTCGCGGGAATAGCGGATATCGGTGTTGTCGATGCCGATCTGGCGCGCAATGCCGTCATATGTCACTTGGATGAAGGCACCCAGATGCTTGCCGATGGCGCCCCCGTAATAAAAGGAGGCCTGATCGAGTGCGACATTGTCGTTCGGCGCAAACCAGCGTACTGCCCCGCCCTGCTGGTCGGCGCTGGTATGCGTGAACGAGCCGAACGCCATGGCGGCAATCGGCGGGAAATGCGGGCTGCCATCCGTTGCCGTATAGCCGCCGAGCTTGAAATCCCGGCCGAATTGGCGCAGTTGCGGGCCAAATGCACCGACATGGCAGGATGCACAGGGCTGCCCTGTTTGCTCGGCAAAGCTCGGTACGGCCGCGGCTTGGCGCGGCCAGCAGGCCGCCAGCAGGAACAGGGGCAGCCATCTGGCCGGCTGCCTCTCTGTCGAATGCCTGTTTGCCAATGCCGTTCCTCCCGGGTCGCCTTTGCCGGCTCCTTTTTTGCTGGCCCAGCGTACCAACCAGCTCCGTCCGGCAAACTGGACGCATCCGCTTAAAAAATGATTTCAAAGCCTCGGGGATCGTCGAATGGCAGGCGTGAGGCAGCGAATGGGGCGAAGTTCCTTTTTGAAAAAAAAGAACCGAAAAACTTTTATGTATTACGGTTCCGCACAGTGCCGGTGATCGCGATTGCCCGCCAAAAGCCCGGAAATAAAAATTTTTTGCTTCTTTTTTTCCAAAAAAGAAGTGCTTGCCTGTGCCTGCCTGCCTTTGCTCGATGGCACTCATTTTATTTTTTTTAAACCGAAACCGGAATGCTATTGTTGCTGCACAGAAACCGCTACTGTGCTGAACATAGCAGGGCAGTGCGGGCATTGAGGCATTTCGGCATCGACTATAAACACGAGCATGACTGGGTGGTCCCGACGCCCCTCGGGGCACCGCAGGATTGGCCGGCCCCGCTCAAAACCCTCGCGGCCCTCATGCTGGCGGCGCAGCAGCCGATGTTCGTTGCCTGGGGCGAACAGCGAATCCTGCTCTATAACGATGCCTATGCGCCGCTGCTGGGCGAGCGCCACCCTTCGGCCCTCGGTCGCCCGCTGCTGGATGTGTGGCCGGACGCGGCGGCGGAGATCGCCCCGCTGGTCGATCGCGTCTTCGCCGGTGACGCCGTGCACATGGATGATATCGGGCTTATCCTCGATCGCGGCGACGGCAAGCGCGAGGCGCATTTCGCGTTCTCCTACACGCCGGTGATCGATCAGTCAGGGGCCGTCGCGGGCCTGTTCTGCGTGTGCGCCGAAACCACGGCGCAGGTTCGCGCGGTGCGCCAGGTGCAGGCCGAACACGAAAGATTTGCCCAGCTCTTTGAAAAGACACCCACCTTCATGGTGGTGCTCGCGGGCCGCGAGCACCGGATCGAACTCGCCAATCCGGGCTATGAGGCTTTGATCGGCCGTCCGGTGCAGATCGGCAAAAGCATCGCCGAAGCGATGCCCGATGCGGTGGAACAGGGCTATCTCGATCAGCTGAACCGTGTGTTCGAGAGCGGCGCGGCGTTCGTTGCAAACGGCGCACGCTACGTCGCGCAATCGAGCGCGGGCGGCGCGCAGCGCGAGCACTTCGTCGATTTCGTGTTCCAGCCCATCAAGGATCGATCGGGCAAGGTCACCGGCATCTTCGTTCATGGCGCGGACGTGACGGAACGCATGCGCGCGCTCGCCGCGCTGCGCGAAAGCGAGGCGTGCCTGCGCGACCTCAACGCAGATCTTGAACGCCAGGTGATGGCGCGCTCGGGCGTCGGCGGCCAGTTCTGGCAGATTTGCCAGGATCTGCTGGGCGTGCTGCGGCCCGATGGATGCTTCGATCGGGTCAATCCCGCCTGGCAGACCATGCTCGGCTGGTCGGAAGCCGACCTGCGCACCACCCCGATCTTCGATCTGATCCACCCGGACGACGTGGACCGCACCCGCGCCAGTTTCCTGTTCCTGAAGGCAGGCAACCCGGTTCTGCGGTTCGAAAACCGCTATCGCGCGCCGGGCGGCGGCTATCTCTGGATCGCCTGGTCGGCCATTCCTTTGGGCGAAGCCTATTATTGCAGCGGGCGCAACATCACCGTGGAAAAAGCGGCGCAGGAGGAGCTTGCCGCGGCCCAGGAAGCGCTCCGCCAGTCCCAGAAGATGGAGGCGGTCGGCCAGCTCACCGGCGGCCTCGCCCATGATTTCAACAACCTGATCACCGGCATCGCCGGCAGCCTGGATTTGCTGCAGACGCGCCTCTCGCAGGGGCGAACCGGCGAAACGGCGCGCTATATCGCCGCCGCCCAAGGCGCCTGCAAACGCGCGGCCGCCCTCACTCACCGCCTGCTGGCATTTTCGCGCCGTCAGATGCTGGATCCCCGGCCCACCGATGTGCGGCTTCTGGTGGCCGACATGGCCGATCTCGTGCGGCGCACCATGGGGCCCGCGATCACCGTGGAATTTCTCGCGACCGGCGCCATGTGGGCAACACTGGTCGATCGCAACCAATTGGAAAACGCGCTGCTCAATCTCTGCCTCAATGCGCGCGATGCGATGCCGCACGGCGGCCGACTCACGATCGAAACCGCAAGCGTGGCACTGGATGCGCCGGCGGCACAGGAACGTGGCCTCGCACCGGGCCAATACGTGAAACTATCCGTGAGCGATACCGGCGAGGGCATGTCGCGCGACGTGGTGCAGCGCGCGTTCGAACCGTTCTTCACCACCAAGCCGCTCGGCATGGGCACCGGCCTCGGGCTTTCGATGATCTACGGCTTCGTGCGCCAATCGGGCGGCCAGCCGCACATCGCCTCCATGCCCGGCATCGGCACGAAGGTCAGCCTGTATCTGCCGCGCCATGCCGGCCAGGCCGAGCTTGCCCACCAGACGGATCCGGCGTTCGCAAAGCCGCCGCTGTCACAAGGCAAGACGGTTCTGGTGGTGGACGACGAAGCGACATTGCGCATGCTGATGACCGACATATTGCTCGATGAAGGCCATGTGCCGATCGAGGCCGGCGATGGCGCGGCGGCCCTGAAGGTGCTGCGGTCCGATGTGGCGATCGACCTGCTGGTGACCGATATCGGCCTGCCCGGCGGCATGAACGGGCGCCAGGTGGCCGATGCCGCGCGCATGTTGCGGCCGGCGCTGAAGGTACTGTTCATCACCGGATATGCGGAAACGGCAGTGAAGCTGGATGCCGGCATGCATTTGCTGCGAAAGCCGTTTGCGATGGAAACGCTGGTGGGCAAGATGCGGGGGCTGATGGTGGAGGAGTGAAACAAGGCAAGGAAGCACGTCTTTTTCTAAAAAAGAAGCAAAAAGCTTTTATTTTCCGGCCAGCTTCCAACATCAAAAGCCGCCGCGGTTCGTGCCGTGAGCGAGGACATAAAAGTCTTTTGGTTCTTTTCTTCAGAAAAGAACTTACTTCCTACCCTAACTGGGAGAGCAAACCATGTCCGGCGTTCAAGCTGCGATCGAGAAAGCCGCGGGCTGGGTTTCGCGCCGGGCTAAAAACCGCGTGCCGCACGATGACGCGAACAGGTTTCTGGAAGGGCCGTTTGCGCCGGTCGCAGCCGAGGCGACATTGACGGACCTGCAGGTGACGGGCCGTATTCCTTCTGAGCTGAACGGGCTATACGCGCGGATCGGGCCGAACCCCATCAAGGTGGAAAATCCCGCCACCCATCACTGGTTTCTGGGGGATGGGATGGTGCATGGCGTGAAACTGAGCGAGGGCAAGGCGCTGTGGTATCGCAACCGCTTCGTGGGCGCGGATGGCGTAAACCGGCAACTTGGCCGCCCGCTGGTGCCGGGGCCGCGCCACCGCGAGATCGATACGGTCAATACCAATGTTATCGGCCATGCGGGGAAAATCTGGGCGCTGGTGGAAGGCGGCGCGGTGCCGATGGAACTGGATGCGCAACTGGAAACCCGGTGCCACAGCTATTTCGGTGCACCCTTGCAACGCAGTTTTGCAGCCCACCCGCATCGTGACCCGCAGACCGGCGCACTGCACGCCATCTGTTACGATGTGATGGTGCATGATGTCGTGTTCTATCTGGTGATCGGGGCCAATGGCGCCGTGGAACACGATGTTGCCATTCCCGTTCGGCACGGCCCGATGATCCACGATAGCGCGCTGACCGCGAGCAAGATCGTGGTGCTCGATCTGCCGATCACCTTTTCCATGGGCGCTGTGCTGCGCGGCCATTCCTTTCCGTATCAGTGGAACGAAAAACATCCGGCGCGCGTGGGCCTGCTGCCGCGCAGCGGCACCGCCGCGGATATCGTGTGGTATGAAGTGGATCCGTGTTTCGCATTTCATGCCGCCAATGCGCATGATCTGGCGGATGGCAGCGTGGTGCTGGATCTGATGACATATCCAAAATTGTTCGATGGCGGGCGCCAAGGGCCGGAAGGATCACGATCGAGCTTTGAGCGCTGGGTGCTGCCGGCCGGCGGCGGCGCCGTGAAGCGAACGGTGCTTTCGGATTTTTTGCAGGAATTTCCTCGCTGCGACGAGAGATACACGGGGCAGGCCTATCGCTATGCCTACACCGTCGGGATCGATCCGGCTGCCCCTGGGCCGGAACCGCTCTACCGGCACGATCTGCACACCGGCGCGATCGCCCGGCACGATTTTGGAAAAACCCATTTGCCGGGCGAAACCGTTTTCGTGCCGCGCACGCAGCACGGCGCGGAAGATGACGGGTATTTGCTGACATATGTGTACGATCTGGCCGAGAACCTGAGCACGCTGACCATTCTGGATGCAGCACACCTGCAGGCTGAGCCGGTTGCGACCGTTCATCTGCCGGTGCGGGTGCCGATGGGGTTTCATGGCAACTGGATCGCGGAGAATTGAAGGAAGCAGTTCTTTTTTGAGGTACTTTTTGTACCTGGTTCGGAGGCCTTATAAACCACCTAGTTGGTTTTGAACGGAGCCCCGTAGGGGAAGCTGAAGCTGAGGGGCGGTTGGGTATCGTCTGTGAAGGAATATACACCTGAGGATGGCAGGTGTAGCAGGTTTGGAACGCTATCTTTCTCGGACGGGAGCTTACCGGTTGTAGCCCTTTCATAGGCTGAAAAACTCCCTCCACGCCAAAGATAATACGTTATGACATAGGGATGTTCGGAATAGTGCGTCCCACCATTCCAGAGAGCGTCCCATACTATCAGTCCTCTATGATTGCCGTGAATATTGAATTCGCCTACGTAGAAGCCGCCCATGTTGGAGTGCTTCAAGCCTTGGGGGGATACCAAAGACAATACTCCGTTTTTAATCTGTATTATGCTATGGAAAAAGGTAGCCCCAGACCCACCTTGCTGTCTTCCGATCACATCTACAGCACGCAGCCAAGGTAGGTCTATTGCCGTAGTTTTCGCGGTGTCAGTTCCATCGTAGCTTACTTCGCTGAGAGGGGTGGAGTCGTAGCTCTGAAGGTCAAATATCCTGGTCGTAGTTCCGGTCGGTAAGGATAAAGTCTGGCCTTTCTCCTGGATCAACTTTCTCGATTCGGTTACGACAGCGATAAATGTTGTGCCGCTTACTGATATTTCCTCCCGTGTGAGAGTTATACAACCCACTGTTTCTGGTTTGCAGTCCGCACAGGCTGGCCCTGGAAAAGCGAGTAGAACCAGGACTGCAATCAGTTTACCATCTAGTGGCATCGGCTTACTCTCCTGGTTCTACAAAAGTAGATGTATAATTACTTCGCCTTCTGCTCAGCGTTATATACCTGTGTTATAGTCGCAGACGGGGTGGAGTTTAGCTAGTAGCGCTTCACCACCTTCAACCGCTGGCGCATAATTTGTCGCACCTCCCGAATAGTTTTCAAGGGCCTGAAAAAAACCAAAAAACTTTTGGTTCCTTGCGCGGGTTTTACGACGCAGGCTGAGCCTCGATCCGGACGCGGGCGGAGGTGCTACGCCCCAAGCGCTCCCCGGCAAATAGAAAGCCATTCATCGAAGCAGATATTCCACTTCCCCGGGGTCAGGGGATTATGCACGCTCAGATAGCCCCACATATGACCCCCTGCGACTCGCCGCACCGTGCCGGCCGAGGCTGTTTCGCCGGCAATCCCGATGCACAGCAGCCGGGACTTCGGGAACGCCTCCAAGGCTGCAAATATCCGCTGCATGTGGGCGTCGGGCGTGCCGGGCTTGGGCTTGTAGACGAAGATCTTGGTGCCGTTCTCCAGGTCATCGAGCAATTTATCGCGTAGCCAGCGCAGCCGTGTCGCCTGCTTCTTCACATAGACAGCCTCGTCAGCGATGTCGCTCGATTGAAACGTATGGAAGCTCAGCCCGAACACACCGTCGATGATATACCATTCGCGCCAATCGCTACGGCGCAAAGAAACCTGCCCGGGTTCGCCGAGGCCGGCCAGCCGGGTTTCGAGCAGCCGGGCGAGCAGCGGCGGTTCCACGAAACTCCAGCGCAGCAGGCCCAGCGGCTCGGCGCCGAACCGGCGCTGCACCAGGCCGAATTCGCAATTCCGGCCGAGGCTTTCGAAGCCCATGACAAGGTCGTGGGCCAGCGGATCGCTCACCCGGCCGACGTCCACCAGTCCTTCGGGTGGCGCCGGTGCGGCCTCGCCTTCCGCCCCGGCGGCGTTGCCGGCCGCAAGGCGCGCCTGCCACAACGTGGCGCCGCGGCCATTGATCGCCCCCTGATCCTGCGGGTGCGTGGCCAGTACTGCATCCCACCGCTGCAAGGCGAGCGCGAAATCCTGGCGGGCCGCCGCGGCCATCGCCAATAGCCGGCCGAGGGCGGCATTGCCCGGAATGCGGGCGATCGCGGCGGTCAGCAGGGTTTCGGCATCTTCGTGGCGTTGCAGCTTGAGCAGGATTCGGGCCGCGTTGGCCGGCCCCGCCGGATGGTTAGGATATTCGCGTTCCAGGGCGAGCCAGCGTGGCAGGGCCCCCTCCAGCGGGCCAGCGGCTTCGGCAATGCGTGCGTGCTCGGCCATGACGGGCGGGATCGGCGCGCTGCCCACGGCAAGGGCCTCGGCGCAGATCGCTTCCGCTTCGGCCGGCCGGCCAGCCTGCCGCAGCACCTCGCAGGCATTCAGGTAGCCTGCGGCGGCCTGGGGATGGGCGCTTCGGTAGTCGCTCCATAGCTGCAATGCGCCGGCAAGATCGCCGCGCGCGTGCGCCTCCGCCGCCGCCGCCAGCAAGGCGGTATCCGGCGCGCCCCAGAATGGCGTCATATGAAGCGGCCGGAACCGAAGCTATCGGCTGATGCCGTGGAGGCGACACCGACTGAACGGTTCGTCACCCGCAGGAGCAAAAGTTTTTTGGTTCTTTTTTTCAAAAAAGAACTGCTTTCTTCACTTGCTTGTCCGGCGCGGCTTTATCTCTGAAGGTTGCGCAGGCAGAAACTCGCTTCCGTTGCGGCCGGTTGCGCCGTTCTCCGGTTCATGTCGCCGGACAGCACCATCGGCATCACCTTGGCCCGCAACAGCGCGCGAAGATCGCTATCCGGTTTCACCGCCGGCTCGGCGGCACGATAGATTCTTAGCGCAGGGGGCGAGAGGTTCTTGGCGCAAGACTCCGCAATCAGCGGATCGGCGAAAGCCGGCGCGGCCGTGAGCATCAGGGGAACGGCGCACTGCATGATGGATGAGCGGATCATGACGCCTTTTCTCTCGATAAGTCCCGCAAGGGCTGTGTTTGGGGGTTCACGCTACGCGGTGGGCGGATGGCAAGCACGGGATGCCAAGCCTGGTTCATAATAAATAAAACACTGCCAGCGGGTCTGATGTCTATTAGGGAATCTACCTAGACGTGAGGTGCCTGTCCAGTATTTCTGCAGGTTGCTGCGGATTTCATCGAATTTGACGCGATGCCGACCTTCCCTCAGCACCCCATTCGCTGCGGCCACTTGCACTTGAGAAGCATTCTCATTTATACCCCGGTTGCCGGCACGAAATGGCGCGGCGGGGCCGGCAGCAGGAGCGATCAGGGTGTCAACATCGAAACATGCGCGGCGGTGCTGCATCGCGCTCCGGGCCGGCTTCGCTACTCTGGCCGCGTGGGAGGGCGGCATGCCACCCGCCAGCGCCGCCCCGCCTCCGCTCTCCGTTCCCGGCACCAGCCAAACGAACCCTGACGGCACGCCCGCCTATTCCGGCCTGCTCGGCGACCTCAACCGCAGCAACTTCCTGCTCGGCAATCTGTTCGGGATACGCACGTTCCTGAGCAAATACGGCATTTCGCTGGCGATCCAGGAAACCACCGAAGGGCTCGGCAACGCGACCGGCGGCGTGCATCGCGGTGCGACCTATGACGGCCTCACCCAGGCAATCATGCAACTCGATACCCAGCGCGCCTTTGGCCTGTATGGCGGCCTGCTGAACATCAGCGCGCTGCAAATACACGGCCGCAATCTGAGCGCCGACAACCTCGATAGCCTGCAAACCGCAAGCGGCATCGAAGCCGACCGCGCAACACGCCTCTGGGAAGCCTGGTACGACCAGAAATTCCTCGCCGAAGACCGAATGGACATCAAGATCGGTCAGCAAAGCGTAGATCAGGAATTTATCTACAGCGCCAATGGCGCGATTTTCATCAACACGATGTTCGGCTGGCCGCTGGTGCCCTCCGCCGATCTGCCCGGCGGCGGGCCCGCCTATCCGCTCTCGGATCTCGGGGTGCGCCTGCGCTACCGCCCGATCAACGCGCTGACCATCCTGGCCGGCGCGTTCAACGGCAATCCGGCGCCAACCAATTTGGGTGACCCGCAGCGCGCCGATGCCTCCGGCACCCGTTTTCCGCTCAATGGCGGCGCACTGGTTTTCCTAGAGTTGCAATACAGCTACCCGGCGCTTGGTGGCATGGAATGTCCCGGCGAAGGCGCCCCGCTCGGCCACACGTATCGCATCGGCGTCTGGTACAACTCAGAAAC
>Ga0116226_10003562_pt1 | contig 13725 bp, 11 predicted proteins | sample S1TSphfallax_FD_89692 | JGI IMG/M metagenome (GOLD analysis project Ga0116226, IMG submission 89692) | Host-associated microbial communities from peat moss isolated from Minnesota, USA - S1T2_Fa - Sphagnum fallax MG | ecosystem: Host-associated > Plants > Peat moss > Unclassified | place: USA...
GAAGGCGGCATTCCGATGAATCAGAGCGAGTTCGTCCGCCCCCATGATCTCGGGATCGAGGACCTGCCGCTTTCCTTCCGCGGCGCGGCGATTTCCCGGCTCAAGCGTCTGGGAACCTCCACTATTACGCGCCATCGCATCGCCGAGCTGATCGCCGATGGCGAGCATTTTGGCGACCCCGGCTTTGAAGATGACATGCTGCCGCTGATCCGCGATCAGTTCCGTCGCTTCGCCGATCAGGAGATCGCGCCCTTCGCCCACGGATGGCATCTGCGCGATGAATTGATCCCCATGTCGGTGGTCACCCAGATGGCCGAGCTCGGCGTCTTTGGCCTGACAATCCCCGAGAACTATGGCGGGCTCGGCATGGGTAAGTTGGCCATGTGCGTGGTCACCGAGGAACTTTCGCGCGCCTATATCGGCGTAGGATCCCTGGGCACCCGCTCGGAAATCGCCGCCGAATTGATCAGACTAGGCGGCACGGAAGAGCAGAAACAATATTACCTGCCGAAACTGGCAAGCGGCGAAATCCTGCCGACCGCTGTCTTCACCGAACCCGACACCGGCTCGGACCTCGGCAGCTTGCGGACCCGCGCGGTCAAGCGCGACGGCGATTATAGGATCACCGGCAATAAAACCTGGATCACCCATGCAGCGCGCAGCGACCTGATGACGCTCCTGGTCCGCACCGATCCTGCCACGTCGGATTGGCGGGGCCTGTCCATGCTGCTGGCGGAAAAGCCGCGCGGCAGCGACAGCGATCCCTTTCCCGCCGCCGGCATGAGCGGCGGCGAGATCAAGGTGCTCGGCTATCGCGGCATGAAGGAATATGAGTTGGCCTTCGATCAGTTCATTGTACCCGTTGACCATTTGCTCGGCGGTCACGAGGGCGAAGGCTTCAAGCAATTGATGGCGACCTTCGAATCGGCGCGAGTGCAGACCGCGGCGCGGGCGGTCGGCGTGGCTCAGGCGGCGCTCGACTGCGCGCTCAGCTATGCTCAGGATCGCAAACAATTCGGCAGGCCGATCTATGCCTTCCCTCGCGTATCGGGCAAATTGGCCTGGATGGCGGTCGAGACCATGATCATCCGGCAATTAACTTATTTCGCCGCGCGCCAGAAGGACAGCGACCGGCGCTGCGATATCGAAGCCGGCATGGCCAAGTTGCTGGCCGCCCGTGTCGCCTGGAGCAATGCCGATAATGCCCTGCAGATCCATGGCGGTAATGGCTATGCCGAGGAATATGCCATCAGCCGGATCCTGTGCGACGCGCGAATTCTCAATATTTTTGAGGGTGCGGCGGAAATTCAGGCGCAGGTGGTGGCGCGGGGATTGTTGGCACCCCGCAATTAAACAAACATTTTTGTGACTGAGTCGCCAAATGTCAGCCATCCTCAAGATGGAACAGCGCCCCTGAGCCGAACAGGCCAGCCACCAGGGTCGGCGCCCAGGCCGCCAGGCTGGCCGGCAAGGTCGCCGAAAGCCCCAGGGCGAAGACGACCTTGGTGAAAAAATAGAAGACGAAACCGGCGACAATGCCGCCGACCAGCCGCAGCAATATACCGCCCGAGCGAAGATTGGGCTTGAGCGAAAAGACCGCCGCCACCAGCACCATGGCCAGCAAAAGCAACGGCGAGGCCAAGAGAGATTGAAAATAGAGCTTCTGCCGATTGGCGGCGAACCCGGTACTCTCGAAGAAGTGGATGAAGCCCGGCAATTCCCAGAAGGAGATGGTCTCGGGCGCGGCAAAATTATCCTGGATCCGCGCCAGCGTCAGCTGGGTGGCGATATCATATTTGTCGAAATGTTCGACGCCGGCGCCGGCGCGCAGCAGGCGGGCATCGTTGAGACGCAACACGCCGTCACGCAATTGACCGGTCACCGCCTCGACACCATAGAGGAAATGGGTCTCTGGATCCGAAACATAGATGCTGACCTGACGCAGCAGGAGGTCGAAGCCCTCTTGGCGGACACCCACCGAGTGCAGCACCAATTGATCATGCTGATGGGTCTCGCGCAGCCACAAGCCGGTTTCGCCGACCAGCAGAGGATTGCCGTTATTGCGCATCAGCATGATGTCCTGCAGCTTCTCATATCGGCGATAAAGCGTTGCGGCGAGCGGATTGAAGGCCATGACATTGATCACGCCGATCAGAAGGGCGGCCAGCAGAACCGGTGTCAGAAATTGCCAGGCTGAGATGCCGGCCGACCGGGTTACCACCAATTCGCGGGAGCGGGTCATGCTCCAAAAAGCGATCATGGCGCCGATCATCACCGCGAAGGGCAAAATCAGCTGCACCATCTGCGGATTCTTGAAAAAGGCCATCTGGAGAATGATCGACAGCCCGGCATCGCCATGGGTGGCGGCGCGGCGCATCAATTCGACCACGTCGAACAGGTAGATCAGCCCCATGATCACGCCGAGCGCGCCAAAAAAGGCGCCGAGGAATCGGCGGCAGATATACCAACTGAGGATCAGGGAAAAACGCATGACCTGGACTCTAGCCTTTTCTGCTCACACCGCTATAACATGCGCCCCAATGAGCAAGACACTATGAGGGTTATATGGTTCAGTTGACGCGGATATACACCCGAGGCGGCGATAAAGGCGAGACATCCCTGGGCGATGGCCAGCGGGTCGTCAAGCATGATCTGCGCGTCGAAGCCTATGGCACCGTCGATGAAGCGAACGCGGTGATCGGCATGGCCCGGCTTTACAGCGCCGGCCATGACGCGGTGGACGCCATGCTGGGGCGGATTCAGAATGATCTGTTCGATCTTGGCGCCGATCTCTGTGTTCCCGAGCAGGCCAGCCGCACCAATGGCGATTTACGAATGGTGCAGGCGCAAATCGATCGCCTGGAGCAGGAAATCGATCTGCTTAATGCGCAGTTGGCGCCGCTCGACAGTTTTATCCTGCCGGGAGGCACCGCCTGCGCCGCCAATCTACACCTCGCCCGCACAGTGACACGCCGCGCCGAGCGGCTGATCTGCGCTCTGGCGGAACGTGAGGCGATCAATAGTCTGGCGATCGGCTACATCAATCGTCTGTCCGATCATCTGTTCGTTCTATCACGCCATGTGAACCAAAACGGCGCCGGCGACGTATTGTGGATACCAGGTGCACACCGCTGAAAGTCGCGGTTTTTGTCAACATCATTGGGCAATTCAGTCCCGGGTTGACGATTGACAGTCGCACATGCACCCCCCTAAGGTGCAGCGCAACACAACACTTAAAATGGTGTCCCACCCATTGAACATGGGTCTGAAAAGCAAGGGTTTCGGAGGGTTCATGAAAGTACTCGTCGCGGTGAAGCGGGTGGTCGATTACAATGTGAAGATCAGGGTTAAGACCGACGGATCGGGCGTTGAAACCGCCAATGTGAAATTTTCCATGAACCCGTTTGACGAAATCGCCGTCGAAGAGGCGGTTCGCCTCAAGGAAGCCGGCAAGGTTACAGAAGTGGTGGCTGTCTCTATGGGGCCAGCCGCCTGCCAGGAGACACTGCGCACCGCCATGGCAATCGGCGCCGATCGGGGCATTCATGTTGTGACCGATGCCGAACTGCAGCCGCTCGCCGTGGCTAAATTGCTGAAACAGCTGGTCGCGCGGGAAGCGCCGCAGATGGTCATTCTTGGCAAGCAGGCGATCGACGATGACTGCAATCAGACGGGTCAGATGCTGGCGGCGCTGCTCGGTTGGCCGCAAGGCACCTTCGCCTCCAAGCTGAGTGTCGAGGGTTCGGCGGCTGAAGTGACCCGCGAAATCGATGGAGGTCTGGAAAGACTCACCCTCACCCTGCCAGCGGTGGTGACCACTGATTTGCGCCTCAACGAGCCTCGCTATGCCAGCCTGCCCAACATCATGAAAGCCAAGAAGAAGCCGATCGATGTGTTGGCCCCGGCCGATCTCGGTGTCGATGTCACCCCGCGCCTGACCATTATCAAAGTGGAAGAGCCTGCTGTCCGCAAGGCGGGGGTTCGCGTCGGCAGCGTCACGGAACTCGTAGCCAAGCTCAAGACCGAAGCGAAGGTGATTTAACATGAGCGTTCTTGTCATCGCCGAACATGATAATTCCGGCCTCAAACCCGCAACGCTGAATTGCATTGCCGCCGCTGCTCAACTGGGCGATGTGACCCTGCTGGTGGCCGGTCATAATTGCCAGGCAGCCGCTTCTTCCGCAGCCGCCGCCGAGAAAGTGACCAAGGTTCTCGTCGCCGATGACGCGTCGCTGGATCATGGACTGGCCGAACCGCTCTCCCAACTGGTGACCGGGCTGGCGAAAGACTATGAAGCGGTTTTGGCGCCGGCCACCACTTTTGGCAAGAACCTGCTGCCGCGTGTCGCAGCATTGCTCGACGTCGCGCAGATCTCCGAAATCACCGCCGTGCTCGGCGCCGATAGATTCGTCCGGCCAATCTTCGCCGGCAATGCGCTGGCCACCGTGCAAAGCAACGATTCCATCAAGATCATCACCGTGCGCGGTACGGCCTTCGATCCGGTTGCCGCCACCGGCGGAGCCGCTGCGATTGAGACGGTCATGGTTGCGCCGCTGGCTGCGGCGACCGGCGCCCGTTTCGTTGATCAGCAATTGTCCAAATCGGAACGCCCTGAGCTGACGGCGGCGCGTATCGTCGTGTCGGGCGGACGCGGCATGGGATCGGGCGAAAATTTCAAACTGATCGAAGCGGTCGCAGACAAGCTGGGCGCCGCGGTCGGCGCCAGCCGGGCCGCGGTCGATTCCGGTTATGCGCCGAACGATTTCCAGGTCGGTCAGACCGGCAAGATCGTCGCGCCCGACCTTTATGTCGCGGTCGGCATCTCGGGCGCGATCCAACATCTGGCCGGCATGAAGGACAGCAAGGTTATTGTCGCCATCAACAAGGACGAAGAGGCGCCGATTTTTCAGGTCGCCGATTATAGCCTGGTCGCCGATCTGTTCCAGGCCTTGCCCGAACTCGCCAAGGAACTGAGCAAATAAGGGGCGTAAAAAGCGCCCGGGGGGATGCAGCATGATTGAGACGGTGGGCGTCATTGGCGCCGGGCAAATGGGCAACGGCATCGCGCATGTGATTGCCATGGCGGGATTGCAGGTGATCCTGCTCGATCGAGATGAAGCCCTCCTGGCAAAAGGTCTGGCCTCGATCGGCAAAAATCTCGAGCGTCAGGTCAGCAAGGGTAAAATCAGCGAGACCGAGAAGGTCGAAGGTCTGGCTCGCATCAAGACGAGTGTTGACTATGCCGCCTTCGCCCCGGCGGATCTGGTGATCGAAGCGGCCAGCGAAAACGAGTCGATCAAGAAACAGATTTTTGCCGAGCTCTGCCCACATTTGCGTCCCGATGCCGTAATCGCGAGCAACACCTCCTCCATCTCCATCACCCGATTGGGCGCCTCAACCGACCGGCCCGGTCAGTTCATGGGCATGCATTTCATGAACCCGGTGCCCGTGATGTCGCTGGTGGAACTGATCCGAGGCATCGCGACAGCCGAGGACACTTTCGCCCGCGTCCGCGAATTGGTCGCGCGCCTCGGCAAAACCTCGGTCAGTGCCGAAGATTTCCCTGCCTTCATCGTCAATCGCGTCTTGCTGCCGATGATCAATGAGGCGGTCTATACGCTCTATGAAGGCGTGGGCTCGGTCGACTCCATCGATAATGCGCTCCGTTTGGGCGCCAATCATCCGATGGGACCGCTCGAATTGGCCGATTTCATCGGTCTCGATGTCTGTCTTTCGATCATGCAGGTGTTGCATGACGGTCTGGCCGATTCGAAATATCGCCCCTGCCCGTTGCTGGTCAAATATGTCGAAGCCGGATGGCTTGGTCGCAAGACCGGGCGTGGCTTTTACGACTATACCGGCGAAAAGCCGATCCCCACCCGCTGATCCGTCGCGTGCTATCGTCGCTCCTGACGCGCGGGATACGGCCTTACGTGCTGCTCCTTCTGCTTTGCCTGGCTCTGTTCCTGCCCGGATTGAGCGGCCTGCCGCCCACCGATCGTGATGAGTCGCGCTACGCCCAGGCCACACGGCAAATGCTCGAAAGCGGCGATTACATCCGGATCCAGTTTCAAGGCGAGTCGCGCGCCAAAAAGCCAGCCGGGATCTATTGGCTGCAAGCTCTGGCGGTGACCCTCGCAGGCCAGCGAGCAGGGATCTGGGCCTATCGACTGCCATCGGTGGCGGGCGCGATTATCGCCGTGCTGCTGAGCTTCGGCTTCGGACAAAGGCTGGTCGGACGCCCGGCCGCATTACTGGCGGCAGCCATGCTGGCCGCCAGTGTATTGCTGGTCTCGGAAGCCCATCAGGCCAAGACAGATGCGGCGCAATTGGCCTGCGTCCTGGCCGCGCAGGGACTTCTGAGCCGATTCTATCTCAGCCACCCCGAGGGGCGTCCGGGGTTCTGGCCGGCGATGGCGTTCTGGCTCGCGCAGGGGTGCGGCATCCTGATCAAAGGGCCGATCGTACCCTTGATCAGTCTGGCGACGATCCTTGCTTTGATCATCGCCGATCGCCGCGCTGGCTGGTTGCGAGGCTTGCGACCGCTGCCGGGTCTCCTGCTGGTCGGGATGATGGTGGGTCCCTGGGCCTGGGCGATCAGTCAGGCGACAGAGGGACAATTCATCGGTCAGGCGGTCAAGACCGACCTGCTGCCGAAACTGCTCGGCGCCCAGGAGAGTCATGGGGCGGCGCCGGGGACCTATCTTCTGCTGATGAGTGTCACCCTGTGGCCGGCGTCCCTGTTCGTCATTCCGGCCCTGCCGCAAGCGATCGCGCGGCGATCCGAGGCGGCGACCCGCTTTCTGCTGGCCTGGATCATCCCGAACTGGCTGATCTTCGAGGCAATCCCCACCAAATTGCCGAATTACATCCTGCCGATCTATCCCGCCCTGGCGCTCCTGGCCGGCGCCTGGCTGATGCGCCCGGAAGCTCGGCGTCTGGCCGTCTGGCAGAAAATCTTTGCCCTGATGTGGGGCCTGATCGGCAGCGCCCTGGCCATCGCCTTTGTCGCCGCGCCGCTGGCCCTGAAAATGCCGCCGCTCTGGTCACTGGCGCCGGTCACTCTGCTGGTTCTGATGGCGAGCTGGCTGCCGGTCGTCGCCCTTTGGCGCGGCTTTCCGCAGATCAGCGCGGCCCAATCCCTCGCCGCCGCGGTGATCGCCTTCGCCGCCTTGTTCCTTCTGCTGCCGCAACGACTCACGCCGCTGTGGGTCAGCGGTCAGATCGCTGAAATGGTGCCAAGCGATGCGCCCCTCGCCGCGGCGGGCTATCACGAGCCGAGCCTGGTGTTCCTGCATGGCACCACGACGCTCCTGACCGACGGCGCCGGAGCGGCTGAATTTCTATTGCTGGGCCCCGATCATTGGGCGGCTGTGGAAAGCTCGGACCAGGCCGCCTTCGATGCGAGGCTGGCAGAGAGCGGTCGACGGGGCGTGATAGCGGGCCGGATTGACGGATTTAATGCGGTGCGCGGCAAACCCGCCCATATCATCCTGTGGCGACTCAATCAGGGATAGGACTGATTAAGCAGAAAATTGATCCGTTTCTGATAATCCGGCCGGTCCCAGGGCTGCGTCCCCTCGAAATGGGCGACCACATTGCCATGGCGGTCGACAATCACGCTGCTTGGCAGGCCGCGCAAGCCCAGCAGCGCAGCCGCCGTCCCGCCCGGATCGGCGAAAGGTTTAAGATAACCGAGCTTTTGCCGGCTGAGCGCGGCCCGAATTGCCGGCATACTGACCTCATCCTCGGAAATCGCGATGGCCATCAGTGGCTTGCCGGGCATGTCCCCCTGCAGGCGATTGAGAAACAGCAAATCCTGATAGCAGGCGGCGCACCCGGTGGACCAGAATTCCACCACCAACACATTGCCGCGATAGCGGGCCAGCGGAAAGGGCATGCCGCTGCCATCGGCCAGCAGGATATTGGGCATGGGAGAGGGATTATCGTCCGCGCTTCCCGGCGCCGTGGGAACAATGTAGCTTAGGCCGAAAGCGGCGCTGAGCCTCAGCGCCCATAGGATTTTTCTGTTCATGCGACTCGAGCTCACCCTTTTGGACCCGACCCTATGCCGATGACCGATCCGCGTCCACCCTCCACTCCGCCTGACATCCCGCAGTCCAGCCCAATCTGGGGGGGGCGTTTCGCCGCCGGACCCTCGGCGATCATGCAAAAGATCAATGCCTCGATCAATTTTGACAAGCGGCTGGCCAGCCAGGATATCGCCGGCTCAAAGGCCCATTGCGCCATGCTGGTCAAGACGAACATCCTCTCCGCCGCCGATGGTGCGGCGATCCTGCAGGGCCTGACCGAGATCGAGGCCGAAATCGACGAGGGACGCTTCGTGTTTCAGCCGTCGCTCGAGGATATTCATATGAATATCGAGGGCCGACTGGCCGAACTGATCGGGGACAGCGCCGGCCGCCTGCACACGGCGCGCTCGCGTAATGATCAGGTGGCGACTGATTTCAAACTCTGGGTGCGGGACGCCCTCGATTTCCTGGAAACTGCCTTGCAGAGCCTGCAGCAGGCGCTGCTTGATCAGGCCGAGCGCCATGCCGCCACCATTCTACCTGGCTTTACCCATCTCCAGGCGGCCCAGCCGATCACCTTCGGCCATCACCTGCTGGCCTATGTCGAGATGTTCGGACGCGACCGCGGGCGTCTCAAAGATGCGCGACGGCGGTTGAATGAGTGTCCGCTCGGTGCGGCCGCCCTGGCCGGAACCTCCTTTCCGATCGACCGCCACATGACGGCTTTGGCCCTCGGTTTCGACCGGCCCAGCCGCAATTCGCTGGATGCGGTGTCGGACCGGGATTTCGCGCTGGAATTCCTCGCCGCTGCCGCGATCACGGCGGTTCATCTTTCGCGTCTCGGGGAAGAACTGGTGCTGTGGACCACGGCGCAGTTCGGCTTTGTCAAACTCTCGGATGGATTCACCACCGGCTCCTCCATCATGCCGCAGAAGCGCAATCCCGACGCGGCCGAATTGATCCGTGCCAAGGCCGGACGGGTAATCGGCGACCTCAATGCGTTGCTGATCGTGATGAAAGGGCTGCCGCTGGCTTATTCCAAGGACATGCAGGATGACAAGGAACCGGTTTTCGAGGCGGCCGATACCCTGGAGCTTTGTCTCGCCGCCATGACCGGCATGATCGCCGATCTGACCGTGGATCAGACCCGCATGGCCGCTGCAGCCGGTCAAGGCTTCACCACCGCCACCGATATCGCCGACTGGCTGGTGCAAAGCCTCGATCTGCCGTTCCGACAGGCGCATCATGTGACCGGTCAGGTGGTCAGGCTGGCCGAGCAGAAGGGGTGTGATCTCATGGATCTCAGCCTCAGTGATCTGCAGGACGTCCATCCCGGCATCACCTCTGATCTTTTCGACCGTCTGACGCCGGCGGCCTCAGCCGCCAGCCGTACCAGCTTCGGCGGAACCGCGCCGGCGGAGGTGACCAAAGCGATTGCCCTGGCGCGGGAGATGTTCCTGTGAGAGTCCCGGTGCTGCTGATCGCGCCCGGCTTGGTCCTGCTGACCCTCACCGCCTGCGGCAAGGCGGGCGCGCCCATCGCGCCAGGCTCGAACTTTCCGCGCCCCTATCCCAATCCCAATCTCTCGCCCACCGCGGCGGTGCGGGCCGTGCCCGAGGATCAGGCCGCCCTCTCGACCGACAACGGCAAGGCCAAATTCACTGACCAGGGCAGCTACATCGACCCCGCCGTGCGATCCATGGAATTATCACGCAGCGCGGCCGGTGCCGGTGCCAATTTGCTCTATTCCACGACCCATAACAGCGACGGAACCTCAACACCTTTCAACCAGGGTCTCGGCAGTCAGACCCTGTCGCCGCTGCCGCCGCTGCCTGACACGACGCCGAACACCGCGCCGGATCCGGAGCCGCAATGAACCATTTTCACTATCGCAATGGCGAATTATTCGTTGAGGATGTCCCTATCGCCAAGATTGCCGCCCAGGTGGGCACGCCGTTCTACTGCTATTCGACCGCGACCCTGATCCGTCATTTCACCGTGCTGCAGGAGGCGTTAAGCGGCCTCGACGCCACCATCTGCTTCGCGGTCAAGGCCAATTCCAATATCGCGGTGATCCGCACCCTGGGGCTGCTTGGCGCCGGCGCCGATGTGGTATCGGAAGGCGAAATGCGCCGTGCCCTGGCGGCCGGCATTCCCCCCGAGCGGATCGTCTTCTCAGGCGTCGGCAAGACCCGCGCCGAACTGATCAGCGCCCTGGATCAAGGCATTTTGCAGATCAATGTCGAATCCGACCCTGAGCTGGACCTGCTCAATGAGATCGCTCTGGCGCGGGGCATCAGGGCCGTCATCGGGGTGCGGATCAATCCCGATATCGACGCCCATACCCACGCCAAAATCACCACCGGGCGCAAGGAAAACAAGTTCGGCATCGAATGGACCCAGGCCGCCGCCGTCCTGCGGCGCGCCCATGGCCTGCCCGGACTGCTTCTGACCAGTATCGCCATGCATATCGGCTCGCAATTGACCGATCTGGCGCCCTTCCGTGCCGCTTTTGAGCGGCTGCGCGGGTTGGTGCTCGCTTTGCGCGCAGAGGGGATCCCGATTTCCCGGCTCGATCTCGGCGGCGGCCTGGGCGTTCCCTATGAGCCCGACGCGGGCGAGGTCCCGCCCCTGCCGGCCGATTACGGAAGGCTGGTCGGGGATTGCCTCGGCGATCTCGGTTGCGCCCTGCTGCTGGAACCGGGGCGACTGCTGGTCGGCAATGCCGGCAGCCTGATCGCCCAGATCTTGTTCGTCAAACAAGGCGCAAGCCGGAATTTCATCATTTGTGATGCCGCGATGAATGATCTCATACGGCCCGCCATGTATGATGCCTATCATGATATCCGCCCGGTGCAGCAGGCATCGGCAGGCGCTGCTGTCGCGCCGGTCGATGTGGTGGGCCCGGTCTGCGAGACTGGCGATACTTTCGCCCGGCAGCGGCCTTTGCCGCCGCTCGAAGAGGGCGATCTGATCGCCTTCGCGACAGCGGGTGCCTATGGCGCCAGCATGGCTTCGACCTATAACAGCCGGCCGCTGGTTCCCGAGGTTCTGGTCAAGGGCGACCAGTTTGCCGTGGTCAGGGCACGGCCGAGTTATGAACAGATGTTCTCTCTGGAATCGGTCCCGGAGTGGGTAGCACGGAGCTGACGGACGCGTGAAGCAACCTCGCCTTCTCACAAACCGGCTGAAGCAAGCCGCCCTCATCCTCGCCTGGGAAGGCTTTTGGCGTCTCGCTTGGCCGATTCCGGCGCTGATCGCCCTGTTCGCCGGAGTTGCGCTGCTCGATCTGCTGCCGCTGCTGCCTCCGCTGTGGCACAGGGTGTCGCTCGGCCTGTTCGCCGTCTCGCTGATCGTCCTGCTGTCGCGTCTGCGCCATTTTCGCTGGCCCGGTCTGGCGGAACGGCAAAGGCGGCTCGAGCGGGATAATGACCTGGCGCATCGGCCGCTCAGCCAATGGGAAGATCGGCCGGCCGGCCGGCCGCTCGATCCCATCAGCCGCAGTCTTTGGCAGATGCAGCGGCAAAGGCTGGCCGTCCTTTTGAAGAGCCTCCGCCTCCGTCCGCCGGCGCCCGGCCTGCCGGCGGTAGATCCGCTCGGTCTGCGCTTCGCGCCGCTGCTCTTGCTGGCGATCGGCCTCGCGGTGGGCCGGCATGATGTGGCGGGCCGCTTCGATCGCGCCTTTGATGGGTCCTGGGACTCGACTGTCGCGCCGCCCCTGCTGCAGGTCTGGATTACGCCACCCGCCTATACCGGCCTGTCGCCGATGCTGTTGCAGAATGAAGCTTCCGAGACCCTGCAAATTCCCGCAGGCAGCAAGTTGCTGGCTGAATTGCAGGGCAGCGATCGGGATGCGCGGCTGTTCATCGACGGGCATAAATTATCCTTCACGCGGCTCGACCGGTCGAGCCAGAAGCTCGACGCCGAGCTGATCGAAGGAAGCAAGATGACGGTGAAGCTCGGGCGGCATCAGCTCGCCGCCTGGCGGATAAGGGTCACGCAGGATCTGCCTCCCAGCGTGGCTTTCGCCGCTCCACCCGAGGCGCTGAAAGATGGCAGCCTGGGGCTCAAGATCCACGCCGAGGATGATTATGGCGTAACAAAGCTCGGATTGGTGATACGTCGTGCCGATCTGTCTGGTTCCGAGGAGGAGATCGCTCTGCCGGCCGGCGGCGGCAAGCAGATCCTGTGGGCGAGCAGCGTCGATCTGTCATCCCATGTCTGGTCGGGGTTGGAAATCGCCATGGCGCCGACCGCCGAGGACGCAGCCGGCCATCGCAGCGAAGGCGAGTCGGTCGTACTGGTCTTGCCGGAGCGCAATTTCCGTCATCCGGTCGCGCGGGCTGTCGCCGCTCTGCGCCGCTCCCTGGCGCGTGACGCCAAACAGAGGCTGGCGGTGATCGAGGGGCTGATCCAGGTGGCCAGCCGGCCCGATCTGTTCCGCGGCGATCTGACGGTATTTCTGCAATTGGTGACCGCACGCAGCCGCCTGATCCGCGATCACAGCAGCGAGGCCATTCCCGGCGCGCTCGACATGATGTGGGCGGCGGCAATCCGCATTGAGGATGGCAACCTGCAAAATGCCCGGGATGCTGTCGATCAGGCCAGTCAGGCGCTCGCCGACGCGCTGGCGAAAGGTGCCTCTGACGCCGAGATCACGCGACTGACAGATCAATTGAATGAAGCTGCCCGTCGCCTGATCGCCGATCTCGCACGAAAGGCGCAAGAGTCGCCTCAAGAGCAAGCGGGTCAGGCTCAAGGGGAAGGCCGCCGTCTGAGCCCGGATCAGATCCAGGCGATGCTAAATCAATTAAGCGATCTCGCCCATGCCGGCGCAAAGGCGGCGGCGCAGCAAAGTCTGCAAGCGCTCAAGAACTTGCTCGATCACCTGTCGGCGGGCGGCGTGCCGAGCGCAGCGGCACGACAATGGCGTGAGGATCAGAACAAGCTGCAGAAACTTACCGAGGATCAGCGCAGCCTGCTCGACCACACGGTCCAGCGCAAAAGCCAGACCGGCGAGGCGCCCTCCGGCGCGAAAGGCGACCAGGCGCCCTCCGGCGCGAAAGGCGACCAGGCGCCCTCCGGCGCCAGGGGCGAACAGCAGAGCCAGGAAAACCTGCGCAAGCAATTGCGGGAATTGCGCAAGACTTTTCCCGCCCCCAATGCGGCGCCGGCGCTCGGACAGGCCGAGGGCGCCATGGAACAGGCGGAACAGGCGCTGAAGGATGGGCGGACCGGTGATGCTGTCGATGCCGAAGGACGGGCCCTCGGTAAATTGCAGGAAGGCGCCCAGCAGATGGCGGAGGCCATGGCGCAATCGGGTCAGGGAGCCGGTGAAGGCGAAGGGGACGGGGAAGACGGTGAGGGGCCGGACGGGCCCGGCAAGGATCCACTGGGCCGCGCCTTGCCGGGTGGGCAGGTGATCGATGACGGAAAGGTCAAACTGCCCAAGGCAGGCGACCTCGGCAAATCCCGCGAGATCTTGGACGAATTGCGGCGTCGCGCCGGCGACCCCAATCGCTCGGCGACCGAGCGGGACTATCTGCGCCGGCTGTTGGATCGGTTATATTAGAGCGCGATGACATTAGATTGACGCGAGTCGAGTAGGCACGGAAGATTACTCTTCCGCGCCTCTCACAGAACCGGACATGCGGGCCCGCATCCGGCTCTTTGGATCGTTCTATCAGAATGC
>Ga0116226_10003563_pt1 | contig 13724 bp, 10 predicted proteins | sample S1TSphfallax_FD_89692 | JGI IMG/M metagenome (GOLD analysis project Ga0116226, IMG submission 89692) | Host-associated microbial communities from peat moss isolated from Minnesota, USA - S1T2_Fa - Sphagnum fallax MG | ecosystem: Host-associated > Plants > Peat moss > Unclassified | place: USA...
ATGAGGGAAGGGCTGGGATTGGGGTGGGTCCACGAACAACGACCAATGTGGCGCTCGAGGCGAGGCGTCCGTGTATATCCGCCCTATCGCCGCGTAGTCACCCCCAACTCCTGCCCCTTCCACCATCAAGCGGGAAGAGGTCAAAAGTCCCGAACCGCGTGGGTCATGACACGCTCAGTGAACGTTAGACCGCGAAATACGCTCGACCTCGGCCTGGACTTTCGATTCGACGATCTGGGGCAGGTAGCGATCCAGCCAGTCCTTCAGCATCGGCCGCAAGATCGCTACGACGATATCCTCAAGCGTCCGGCCATCGACAGGTGCGGCGATCGTGCGGGCGAGTTGACCGAAGTGTGACGCCGCCGCCCCCGCGGCCGGCGCACCGACCAGGTGTTCGTCATGCGCATAGGCGGGCGGGCTCAAGGTTGAGAAATCCAGATCGTCCAACGGTTCATAGGCCGGCGCCGGAGGGGCGGGCGGCGGCTGATAGGCCTGGGGCGGGGGCGCATAGCTCGGCTCCGGCTCCGGCTCCGGCGACAGCGGCTCGGTCAGTTCCAGCACGTCATCTTCAGGCGGAGGGGGGCTAAAATCCTCAACCGGGTGCTCAGGTGCAGGCGGCGGGCCAGGCGGCAGGGCGGCTTCCAAAACGGTATGGGCCGGCGCAGGCGCCATTGGCTTCGGAGCCGCAGGTGCGTCGTCTTCGGAGATGATCCGCCGAATGGAGGCCAGGATCTCCTCCATGGTGGGTTCCTGGGCGTTGGTGTCGGACATTGAGAAACCGCATCTTGAGTCTGGAGAAGCGCATCACACTATGATGGACGCGTGAGTCCTGCAAATTCCCAATTCGCGCAAAAGGAGACTTAAGGTTTAGGCGGCGTCGGAGCCGGCGGGGGGCTTGCGGGCGCGGCGGGACCGGGCGCGGCCCCCAGGGTTTGCGGCGTGGAGGGCGCTGTCGTGTTGGGCGCCGGCGTGGTCGGTTGCGCGGTGGAGAGCGCGCCGTCGGCGGGCGCGGCCTGCTCCGCGGGAATCATGGTCACGGTTTCGGGCTGGGCTGGGGCGGGAATCGGCGTGGCCACGCCGACGCTGGGCGCGCCCACCGAATCCAGCGCCGCGATCAGCGGCTCCCACGGCACGGCGTTGGCGTTCTTGACCCGGTTGAACGACTTGGCGGGGTCGTAAATCGGCGCGCCGGACACGAGCGCCCGCGCCTCAAGGCGACCCATGGCCTGAAGCAGCGCGGCTTGCGCCACATAGGCGTCATGGCGGGCCTGGACCAGGGCGAGCTGAGCGCTCTCCAGGTTCTGTTGCTGGATCAAAACATCCAAGGTGGTGGAAAGGCCGACGCGATATTGTTCGCGAATGCCCTCGAACGCCACGGTCGCCGCACGAACCTGCTCCTCGTTGGAGGTCACGCTGGCCTGATCGCCGACCATGGTGTTCCAGGCCTGGGCCACGGTCTGGACGACCGTGCGGCGCGCACCCTCGATCCCGATCCGATCCGCCGTATTCTGCTCCATCGCCTGACGGATCAGCGAGCTGTTGACGCCGCCGGTGAAGAGCGGCTGGGTGATCGTCACCTGGCCGGCGATGGTGCGGTCGAAGTCCTGGGTCCCGAACGGCTGCAGCGTACCCAGATAGCCGACGCTGGCCGTGGCGGACACAGTTAGCCGGTTGGCGGCCTTGGCTTCGACGATCTTGGCGCGGGAGGATTGCTCCGTCAGCTCGGCCTGGCGCAGCGCGGGGTTGTCGGAATCGGCGACGTCGAACGCCTGGTCCACCGACCCGGGCAGGCCGGGCAGAAGCGGTTCGGGCGCAAGTTCGCCGGGATTTTGCCCGACCACGGCGGCGTAGTTGGCGCGACTGATCTGAAGCGTGGCCTTGGCGACGGCCAGCAGGGCATTGGCGCTGGCGAGCTGGGCCTGGGCCTGGGCGACGTCGGTTCGGGTGACCTGGCCCACATCGAACTTGGCCTGGGTCTCGGCGAGCTGGCTGCGCAGCACGCCGGCGTTGTCGTTGCGAATCCCCAGGATCTGCTGGTTCAGGCGCACGTCCTCAAAGGCGGTGACCACGCTCAGGATGATCTGCGCCTCGACCGTGCGCAGGTTCTCCCGCCCGGCCAGCACCGTCGCTTCCGCCGCCTTCACCGTCGCGCCGGTCTTGCCGCCCGTATAGAGCGGCTGGGTGATGGCGAGCTGACCTTGGCCGTAGTTTTCCTGGTAGGACCCACCGCCGGAGACCTCGCTGTAACCGCCCGTGCCATTGCTGATAAGTTCGCCTTGGTTGCCGTACTCCTTCCCCAGATCCGTCCGAGACCAATTGGCTTGGCCGGTCGCGTTGGCGGTGGGGCGCCAGCCGGCGCGCGCCTGCACATAGGTCTCGTCCAGTTCGCGCTGCAGGGCGCGCTGAGCCTGGAGGGTGGGGTTGGACTGGTAGGCGAGCGCAATCGCATCGGCCAGAGTTTCCGCCTGGCCCACGGCGGGCGCCAGCGCCGCCGCGATCCCAAGGCCGCCAGACAGGAGCGCCCGGGGCGATACGCCGACAGCGGCGCGGATGCGATGCGCCCAGGGGCGGCGTGAAATCATGGTGCTAAAGCCCCCGAGGAAGTGCTGATGGCGGATAGCGGCGGTTAAGGACGCCTTGCAAGCGCGACCATTAGAGCGGCCCGAGGTCGGAGCCGCTAATTAAGCTTTGTTCACACAAGGGAAAAATCGCATCAGCTGTTAAGCGCCCTATCGGCGAACGCTGAGATCGGCATCGTTCAGCGCCTGCAAAATCGCCGCTTCGCCGGCCAGGTTGAAATCGCCCGGCACGGAGTGCTTGTACGCCGAGGCGCCGAGGCCAAAGGCCAGCGTCCGTTCATCGGGCCATCCTTTGAGAAGGCCGTGCAGCACGCCGGCGGCGAAGGCGTCGCCGGCCCCAATCCGATCGACAATGCCTGAGAGCCGCAACGGTTCGGTCTGAACAAAGCCGCCCTGGCGCGTGTGCAGCGTGGCCCAGACCTCGTGGTCATCGACACTGTGCTGTAGACGCACGGTCGCGCAGAGCCGCTCAAGGTTAGGAAAGGCTTCGAACGCGGCGGTGGCGGCGGCCTGGCGGCGGGTCATCAGGTCGCCCTCAAAGGTCATGCCCAGCGCCAGGGCCACGTCCCGCTCGTCCCCAAACAGGAGGTCGACGGACTGGAGGATTTGGCGCAAGGTCGCAGGTCCGTCGCCCTGCCACGCCGCCCACATCTTGGCGCGGTAGTTGCCGTCGAACGACACCTTCACGCCGTGCGCCTTCGCTGCGGCGATCAGGGCCAGGACGCAAGCGCAAGCCTTGGGTCCCACCGCGGGCGTGACGCCCGAGACGTGCAGCCAGTCACAGCCGGCCAGCGCCGCCCCGATATCTAGGTCCTGGAGCCCGGTCTCGGCGAAGACGGAGCCGGCCCGATCGTAGAGAACCTCCGACGGCCGGCGCACAGCGCCGGGCGTCAAGAAGTAGAGACCCAAACGCCCCGGCGCCCGCCGCACGCCGTCCGTCTCCACCCCGTGGCGGCGCACCTCGCTCACCGCCGCGTCGCCCAGCGCGTTGTCGGGAACCGCCGTGAGGAGGCGCACCGGATGACCCAACTGAGCGAGCGAGACCGCCACGTTCACTTCCGCCCCGCCAAAGCGGGCGTCCAGGCGCGAAGACTGCAGCAACAGCTCATGGTCCGGCGCGGAAAGACGCATCAAAAGTTCGCCGAAACACAACACTCGACCCATGATGGCCCGCTCCTCAAGTCACGTCTATGCCTAGGACTTGGGTCGGCCGGCCAGCGCCCTCCCCTGCGGCGTATGTTCACCAACACCGATCAAGTTTTCTATCGCTTCAAAGACATAATAAGATAGAACCCGTCTATGAGCTTGGATCCCGAGGACGAGCGGAAATATCGCGCCCCAGCCCTGGAGAAGGGACTGGATGTCCTAGAGCTATTGGCGCGTCGCAAAGAACCCCTCACGATGTCGCAGATTTCGGCCAGTCTGGACCGCTCCTTGAGCGAATTGTTCCGGATGGTGCAGATTCTCCAATACCGGGGCTATGTCGAGCCCGCCAAGGACGGGGAAGGGCTGATCCTCACGGACAAACTGTTCACCCTCGGCATGACCCGGGCCCCAGCTCGCTCGCTCATGGAGGCCGCCGTGCCCGTTATGCGGCGCCTCTCCACAGCGATCGGCCAGTCGTGTCATCTAGCGATCGCCTCGGGCGACCAAATCGTCGTGATCGCCCGCGTCGAGGCCCCGGGCGATCTTGGATTCTCGATGCGCGTGGGCCACAGAGCCCCGTTCAGCCTCGCGACCTCGGGGTTTGTGATCTACGGCTTCGCGACGCCCGAGATGCAGGCGATCCTGAGCGATCGCTTGCAACACACGGTCGAGCCCACGGTCTGGAGCGAGTTCGTCGCCCAAGCCGCTCAGGCTAGGGCCAGGGGCTATTTTCGCCGGCAAAGCCGAATCGTAAAACATGTCATCGACTTCAGCTCGCCTATTTTGGCGGGCGACGCCGTCGTGGCGGCGCTCACCTCACCCTATGTCGAGACACCGCTCTCCATTTCGATCGACGAGACCATCGCAAAGCTAGGCGCCGCGGCGAAGGAGATCACCTCAGCGCTAGCCTCGGACTGTTCAGCCCTTCGACGCCGCGGCGATTGCGGCGTCCAGGGCGCTCAAGGGCAGATATCCCGTGGGCAAAGCCTTGCCATTGACGACGAAGGTGGGCGTGCCGCTGATCTGATTGGCCTCGGCATTCTGTTGGGTGCGGGTGTTCAGCGCCAGGAGCGCCTGATCGTTGGTGATACAGGCGCTGAAGGCCGCATCGCTCATCCCCATCGACTTGGCGATATTGCCAAGTGTGCCATCGACGTCGCTGAACAGGGACTGCTGATTCTTGAAGATGGCGTCGACGACCTTGAAATAGCGGTCCTTTCCGGCGCAGCGGGCCAGGAGGAAGCCGGCGGCGGCGGCGGACATCTCGGTGCTGTCGCCGACCAGCATCTCCCGCAAGATGTAGTGGATGCGACCGGTGTCGATATAGCGCGCCTTGAACGCCGGCCAAACGTCGGCGTACCACTTGCCGCAGACTGGGCAGGACACCGAGGCATATTCGATCACGGTCACCTTGGCGTTGGGATTGCCGAGGCTCATGTCGCCGGTCCCGGCGCCAGTGGGCGCCGTGTGGCAGGCGCTGAAGCCCAAAGCCGGGAGGGCCGCGATCACGAATCTGCGCCTTACATCCTGCATAAGCAAAAAACCTTTTGAAAAACGAATACCAGCGACGGGCGGTAGCATAGCCGATCCGGCGCGTCGCCTCTTTCCCTCAGGCTGGGTTGACGGCGCAAACGCCACAACCTGGCTTTAAGCTTGTCGCCCTATGAACAGGAGGATCGTCGCCCTCTGGAAAAGCCCGCCATGACCCGCCCCCTCCGCCGATCCCGGCGTCGCCGCCTTGCCGCCGTCGTCGCGCTCTCGGCTCTGGCGGCGATGGCGACCGCACCGACGGCGGAGGCCCAGAACCCTGCGATGATCGCCAAGGCGCGCGGCGGCGCGAACTGCCCGGGCTGCAACCTGTTTCAGGCCGATCTGTCGAATCTCGAGCTCAAGGGCCGCAATTTCGCCGGCGCACGTCTGCGCCAATCTGACATGTCGGCGGCGGTCCTGACCCACAGCCGGTTCGACCACGCCGACCTTCGCGATCTGAACGGCTATGGCGGCGTGTTTACGGGCTCGAGCTTCGCCGGCGCCGACCTGACCAACGCCAGCTTCGTCGGCGCCTATCTGGAAGGGGCGAACTTTCGCGGCGCACGGCTCGATGGCGTCAACTTCTCCGGCGCGGAGATGGAGCGGGCGACAGGGCTGACGGCGGCCCAACTGGCTTCCGCGTGCGGCGACCAAGCGACACGCGCGCCGCGAGGCTTGGCGCTCAAGCCCTGCCGATAGGAGGCGGCTCGCCGCGGTCAAACGGGGTGAAGGCGCAAAAACCGTAGGTGTTAACGATTCGGATGCGACGATAGGGCTATACTAAATTACCGGCGTTTCTCGTCCCCTGAGTCGCCCGTGTGAGTCGCCCGTGACCGTCAGTCTCGACACAATCCTGGTGAACTATTACGACACCAAAGCGGGCGTGACCGGCGCTTCGTCGGGTGGCGCGACGGGGACCACGGCCGCCGCTCGCCCTACCCCGCCCTGGGACCAGACCTCGACGAGTTCGACGTCCAGTTCGACGGCGAGCGCCACCGCCAGCGCCACATCTCTCGCTCAGACGATTGTAGACGGCCAGCCGCTGATCAATCCGTCCGCGGCCAAGCTGAGCGTCACGACCAACAATCAGGAATACAACACCGACTACCAAAACCTGTTCGCCCTTTATAAGGGCTTGTCTTCACTGCAGACGATCGCGACGGCGGCGAGCGCCAAGGGCCTGAGCAATTCAGACCTAACCACCCTGCAGAAGGCGTTTGCGAGCGGCGTCTCCCAGGTCCAGAGCTTCATAACCTCCTCCCCGTTCGAAGGATTTGTGGTCGGCGACGGCGCGGTCACCGCCAGAGACCAGTCCACAGCGGCCGTGCCTCAGGCGCCCACGACCTATACCACCGGGCTGACCGCGGCGACATCCGCCACGGTGCTGCCCCAGCTCCAGGGCGACATCCAGTTCTCTGCAACCGTCTCCCTGCCCAACGGCAGCACGCCGACGACGGTCAATTTCAACCTTGACGACATGGGCGACACCCCCCGGACGCTCGGCAACGTCGTCACCTATCTGAACAGCCAGCTCGAAGCCGCTGGCTCCGACATCCGTTTTGGCGAGAAAAATGTCACGACGCCGGCGGTGACGAAGACCAACACCTCAGGCAAGACCTCGACGGTGACGACGATCACCGCCGCAACGACGCAGGTGCAGCTCCAGGTTCTCGGCAACTCGCTGGAGACGGTCTCGTTTTCGGCGCCCTCGACCTCGCCAGCCGTGTACGTCGCGGCGGCATCGACTGCGCCGACGCTGGGCGTCAGCGCCACTTCATCGACCTCTTCGACGACGTCATCGAAGACCTCTTCGACCTCGTCCAAAACGTCGACCACCTCATCGACCAGTTCTTCGGCCGCGACGACCACGTCTCAGGTGCTTGCGTTCGATCCAACCGGGGCCAACGCGGTCAATACGACGAACAACGAGCTGTGGACCGACAATCTTCCCTCCACGGCCTCTGTGGACGCCACGGCGACAGGGTCCGACGGCTCGGTTTATGTCCTGGCGAACATCGACGGGACGACCGATGGCCAAACCATCCAAGGCAGCCAGACGGCGGCCCTGCTGAAATACGATTCCGCGGGCAATCTGGTCTATCAGCGCCAGCTCGGGTCGATCAATTCGGCGGCGGGCTATGCGCTCGCGGTCTCGCCTGACGGCAGTCAGGTCGCTATCGCCGGCTCGACCACCACGCCATCGGTCCTGGGCGCTTCGGCCAACCCCTTTGACGCCTCCACCCAGAGCACGATCGCTGTCTACGACGCCTCATCAGGCACGCAGCTTTGGACCCAGACCCAGAAGGCGGCGGGCGCTAACCAGATCAACGGCGTCGCATTCGGCTCGGACAATTCGGTCTATGTCGTAGGCCAGGCGAGCGGCTCTCTTGCAGGCGCCAATAGCGCCGGCGGGCAGGAGGAAGGCTATGTCGAGGGCTTTACCGCGACTCCCAAGACGACCACCAGTTTCGTCACGCCCACCGTCGGATCAATCGCCTCCACCCAGACGACGACCCAGACCGTCACCTGGACCGCGACCAACACCTTCACCACCGAATTTGGATCGACCGGCGTGAACCGCGCCACGGGCGTGGCGGTGAATGGGTCGTCGCTTTACGTCACCAGCGTTCAAAACGGCGACGCTGTGGTCAGCCAGTATACAACCGCCTCGATCGGCGCCCCGAGCCTGACCGCAACCCAGGACCTTGGCGCGCTGGATGGCGGAAATCTCGCTGGCATCGTGGTCAACGCCGACGGTTCGGTGTCGGTGGCAGGCACGACCAGCAATGAGGAGCTGAACGGCGGCACGGTGACCAGCGCCTATGCCGGCGGTCAAAACGCCTTTGTCGCCCAGCTATCTTCGAACCTGACCCCGCAAAACATCGACTATATCGACGAGGGCGGCGCGACCACGGCGACCGGCATCGCCGTCGCCAATGGCGAGACCTTTATAACCGGCCAGGTCGCCACGGGCGCCGACGCCGCAAATGGCCAGGTCAGCGAAGACGGCTATGTCGCCGAGCTCGATCCGAGCACGGGCCAGACCAGCTGGACGCAGACCTTTCAGGGCGTAAACGGCAACGCCGCGCCGGTGGGCGTCGCGGTCAGCGACACGGGCGCCTCAGCGCTGGACGCCTTGGGCCTGCCCGACGGCGAGATCAACCAGGCGACCTCGAAGACGCTGGTCGCCAACACCTCGCTTCAGGCTGGAGACAAGTTCTACGTCCAGGTCGGGACCAGTTCGCCGGTGCCGGTCACGATCACGGCGACCGACACCTTAGCCACCCTGGCCAAGAAGATCGAAGCGGCGAGCGGCAACCGGGTGATCGCCAAGACCTCTAACGTCTCAAGCGGGAGCGAACTTGAGATCACGCCGCTGAACACCAACACAACCGAGTCTGTGGCCATTCTGCCCGGCCCCACCGGCGAGGACGCTTTGGGGCCGCTGGGCCTGAAGCAGGGTTTGATATCCAACGCCTCGACCAGCTCGAACAAGCCGACCTCGACCTCGGATATACAGCCATCGAAGACCAATAGCCTCAGGGCCGCCTACAGCATCAACCTGCCGACGACCCTAAACCTCGACTCCACGACCAACATCGCCGCCGCCTTGCAACAGGTGAAGCTGGCCGCTTCCGAGGTGCAGACAATCTTCTACAATATGACCACGCCGCCGACGACCAGCACCAGCAGCACGAGCGGCGGCAATACGGGGCTGGCCAGTTACTATCAGAGCCAGAACGCGGCCTACGCCTCGGCGCTCGCCCGCCTCGAAGGCTCGACCACCTCAACCCAGCCTACCTCGCTCGCCGGGCTGATCGCGTCGTCGCTTTAGACGGAGGCGTCACGTTCCGCCTGGCGAGCGCCAACGTTTCGAAGGCGGCTACCCCCGCTTGGCGGCGGGAGTGGCGGATTCGAAGGTGAAATAGCCGCGCTCGACCATGCGGCGCATGGCTTCATAGACTTCGCGCAGCTCTTCGTAGCCGCTCCTCAAGGTCGCTAGCCGGTTCGTCTGCTCAGGGGTCAGGGCATGGCTCGCTTCGGTGGCCGCCAGCGCCTCCGCCACCCAGCGGGTTCGGGCGTGGGCGGCGGCGACGGCCAGGCGCTGAAATTTCAACGCATCGGCGGCGCCCAGCGTCTGGGCGATCATTTCCCGGTTGGAAGCGAAGGCGATATAATCGATCTGTTCCAGCTGGCCGCGCAGCTTCCGCTGGGCCTGGGGGTCGAGATTCTGCTCCGGCTCGAAATGGTCGCTGGTCGTGCGTCGATAGCTGGACAGGGTTGACATGGCGCCCTCCTCATTCCCGTTCGGGATGCGGGATCGCCCAGGTGTAACGCAGCAACTTTAAGACTGTATTATTGCTCGTTCGCGAACGCCGTAGGCCTCGGCTTAGGAAAGTCTTGTCGCCGGACCCGAGTGGGTGACAAGCTTTATGAAACAGGCTTATCTGAGTAGACAGTTCGGCCCGATTGCGGAAATTATACGCTTCGCCGTCCAAGCTTTCATCGCGTTCGTGGGCGCCAGGGACCTCCGTACCATGTCGACTGCGCCGTTTCGGGTCTTGCTAAGCCGCCTGGCCGCTGGCATCGCCCTCGCTGGTCTCGCCCTCGCCTGCGACCCCGCCTGGGCCAAGTGCGAGCTAGGCCGGGTGGCCGACCTGCCGGTGACGCTCTTGGGGGGACGCGCCCTCTTACCGGCCAAGATTAACGGACATGACGTCCAATTCGTGGTCGATAGCGGCGCATCCTACAGTTTTATCTCGCCGGCGAACGCCGACAAGTTCAAACTGACGCTTCGTCCGCTGCCGTGGTCCATAAGCGTTACCAGCAATAACGGCGACATCGACGCCGCCGTCGGCGACGTCGATGTTCTTACGCTCGCAGATAAGCCCATCCGTCATATCGACTTCATCGTTGGCGGCGGCGAAGCCGGGGCCGGATCGGCCGGCCTGATTGGCCAAAATGTCCTGGGCCAATGGGATGTAGAGTATGACCTCGCCAAGGGCGCTATCCGTCTGTGGGCGCCGAAGGGGTGTAGCGACCGAGACAACATGGTCTACTGGTCGGCTACGATCCCCTATTCTGTGATCGACATCGCTCACGGCGACGGTCGTTTGGACAACCAGACCAAGGGTAATGTCTATGTGAACGGCGTTCGGCTCTCGGCCATTTTCGACACCGGCGCGGACCGTTCCGTCATGACCCGGGCCGCGGCGGCCAGGGCCGGGATAAGGCCAAACGATCCTGGCGTGGTCGCTGCGGGATATACGGTCGGCGCGGGCAGGCGCATCCTGCATACCTGGATCGCGCCGATCAGGATTTTCAAGATCGGCGGCGAGGAAGCGCGCAATACAAAAATCCTGTTTAGCGAGATCGAGCCGACGGGCGCGGACATGCTGATTGGGATGGACTTCTTCCTCGCTCACCATGTTTTCGTCGCGAACGGGCAGCACAAACTTTACGTCACCTATAATGGCGGTCCGGTGTTCAACGTGGACCAGACACCGCTAAGGGTTGTCGTCCCGGCTTCGTTGGCGTCTATACCGGGGACGGTTGCGCCTCCGGTTCCGGCCGAGATGGCTTTGGGGTCTCTACCAACCGACTCGTCGGACGTCCTCCCGACCGACGCCGCCGGGTTTGCGCGGCGTGGCGCAGCCTATGCCGCGCGCAACGAGCTGGCGCCAGCGCTCGCCGACCTCAGCAAGGCCATAGAGCTCGCCCCGGCCGTTTCCGACTATCACTATCAGCGCGGCCTCTTCTACGAGCGCAATAGACAGCCCTTCCTGGCCATGTCTGACTTCAACGAGACGCTGAAGCTAAAGCCGGACGACGTGCCCGCGCTTGTCGCCCGCGCCGCCTTGTACCTCGCCGGCCACGAAACAGCGCAAGCCCTCGAAGATCTGGCGGCAGCCGACAAGGCCGCGGCCAAGCAGGACGATGTCCACCTGGAGATCGCGAACCTTTACGCCCGAGCCAACGTCCCGCCGGCCGCGATCGATGAATACAGTCTTTGGATCGACGCTCATTCAGAAGATTCGCGTCTCCCCAACGCCCTGAACGGCCGCTGCTGGGAGCGCGCTTTGATGGGCGTGGACCTGGACAAGGCGCTGAACGACTGCAACCGAGCGATCCGCGACGCGCCCAGGAACGCCAGCATGTTCGACAGCCGCGGCCTTGTTTACTTACGCCGGGGCGAGCTGGACAAGTCCATAGCCGACTACGACGCGTCGCTGGCGATCAACCCCAAGCTCGGCTGGTCCCTCTACGGCCGCGGCCTCGCCAAACAGCGCAAGGGCCTCGCAGCGGACGGCGCGGCGGACATCGCAGCGGCCACGGCGATCAATCCCAAGCTGCCGGACGAGATGAAGCGGCGAGGGCTGACGCCGTAGACGCGTTTCACGCCCTCTATGGCGGGGCGTTACATGACCGCGAATTAAGTGGCGCCTTTCGCCTCCGTGTTAGACACATCGTCCACGGGCGGCGTTCGCTCGTGGGAGATATGTCGATGGGGCGGTTGGCTCTGATCTTGACGACGGCGGCGGGGCTGGCGATGGCCGGCCTGACGGCGTCGCAGGCCCTGGCGTTTGACCCGGATCGCGACGTCGCCAAGCGGATGGCCGTGGGCGGCTCGTGTCCGGGCTGCGAGTTTTCAGGCCACCAGTTGGCCGGGGCCAGCTTTGTGGGTGGTCATTTCACCCACGCCGCCCTGGTGGGTACAGACCTTCGGGGCGCCCAGATCGTCGGCTCGGACTTCTCCCACGCCGATTTCACCCGCGCCGATCTTCGCGGTGTCGAGGCCGCGGGCTCCAACTTCGCCGGCGCCACCTTCTCCAACGCCCAGATGCAAGGCTTGGAGGGTCCAGGCGCCAACTTCGCCGGCGGCAATCTCGCGGGCGCGCGCTTGAGCGGGGCCGAGCTGACGGGCAGCGACTTGATCGGCGTGCTGGCGACCGGGGCCGACTTCAGCAAGGCCGAGATGGTCGGCGCCGGCATGACCAACGGCCGGTTCGCCGGCGCTCAATTCCATGACGCCGACCTCACCGCCGCCCGCCTGGAGGGGGGACAGTTCGCCGGCGCCGATTTCCATGGCGCGGAGCTGACCTCCGCCAACCTGCGCGGGGCCGACCTCGCCGCCGCCCGCGGCCTGACCCAGGATCAGATCGACGAGGCCTGTCTGGACCCTACGACCCGCCTGCCGCCCAACCTGCGACCCCACCCCGGCTGCGGCGGCTTCCCGCCGCCCTCGGTCGATCGCGAAGCTCGGGCCGCCATGGCCAGGGCCAAAGCCGACATCGCTCGGGCGCAGGCCGAAGCTATGGCGAGCGCCACAAGCCATTGAGGGCGGGCGAGCGCCCTCCTTTACACCTTGATCGGCGGGGCCAGGCGGATGTGCAGCTCCTTGAGCTGACGGTCGGAGACCGGCGCCGGAGCGTTCATCATCAGGTCCTGGGCCTGCTGGTTCAGGGGGAAGGCGATCACTTCGCGGATGCTGGTCGCGCCGGCCAGCAGCATGACGATGCGGTCCACGCCAGGCGCGATGCCGCCGTGGGGCGGCGCGCCGAAGCGGAAGGCGTTCAGCATGCCGCCGAACTTGTCCTCGACCACGCTCGGCGGATAGCCGGCGATCTCGAACGCCTTCAGCATGATGTCGGGCCGGTGGTTCCGGATCGCGCCCGACGATAGCTCGACCCCGTTGCAAACGATGTCGTACTGGTAGGCCAGGATATCGAGCGGATCACTCGTCTCCAGCGCCGCCATCTCGCCCTGGGGCATCGAGAAGGGATTGTGGGAGAAGTCGATTTTCTTCTCCTCCTCGTTCCACTCGTACATCGGGAAGTCGACGATCCAGCAGAACTTGAACTGGTCGGCGTCGACCAGCCCGAGATCAGTCCCGACCTTGGTGCGCGCGAGGCCGGCGAACTTGTAGAAGGCGTCCGGCTCGCCCGCCGCGAAGAAGACGGCGTCGCCGGCCTTCAGGCCCAGCTGGGTGCGGATCGCCTCCGCCCGCTCCGGCCCGATGTTCTTGGCCACAGGGCCGGCGCCCCCGTCTTCGCCGTCCCGCCAGAAGATATAGGCCAGGCCCGGCTGGCCCTCGCCCTTGGCCCAGTCGTTCATCCGGTCGCAGAAAGCCCGCGATCCGCCGCCGGGCGCCGGGATGGCCCAAATCTGCGCCTTGGGGTTCTCAAGGATGCGCGCGAAGACGCCGAAGCCGCCGCCGCGGAAGGACTCGGACACGTCCTGCATCTCGATCGGGTTGCGCAGATCCGGCTTGTCGCTGCCGTATTTGCGGATCGAGTCGCGGTAAGCGATGCGCGGGAACGGCGAGGCGGTGACGCGTTTGCCGCCGGAAAACGCCTCGAACACGCCGCGCATCACCGGCTCGATGGCCTCGAACACATCGTCCTGGGTGACGAAACTCATCTCCAGATCGAGCTGGTAGAACTCTCCGGGCGAGCGGTCGGCGCGGGC
>Ga0116226_10003564_pt1 | contig 13723 bp, 12 predicted proteins | sample S1TSphfallax_FD_89692 | JGI IMG/M metagenome (GOLD analysis project Ga0116226, IMG submission 89692) | Host-associated microbial communities from peat moss isolated from Minnesota, USA - S1T2_Fa - Sphagnum fallax MG | ecosystem: Host-associated > Plants > Peat moss > Unclassified | place: USA...
CGACGTGTTCATGCCGATGCTGCAAACCGCCGACAACGTCGCCAAGCACTACAAGGTGACGCGCGAGCAGCAAGATGCCTACGCGCTGCAATCGCAGCAGCGCACGGCCGAGGCGCAAGCCGCAGGTCGCTTCGACGCCGAGATCGTGCACATGCCGACCTGGAAGTATGTCCAGGACAAAAACACGGGTCACGTGCGTGAAGAGCAGGTGGACCTCAGCAAGGATGAAGGCAATCGTGCCGATACCACGCTCGAAGGCCTCTCGGCGCTCAAGGGCGTGCTCGGCAAAGACTCGACGATCACTGCCGGCAATTCATCGCAACTCTCCGACGGCGCGGCCGCGGTCGTGATGATGGATTCCAAACTGGCCGAGAAGCGCAATATCGAGCCCCTCGGCATCTACCGCGGCATGGTCGTCGTCGGCTGCGAGCCCGGCGAGATGGGTATCGGGCCGGTGTTCGCGATCCCCGAACTCCTCAAGCGCCACGGCCTCACGGTGGATGACATCGATCTCTGGGAGCTCAACGAAGCGTTCGCCGTGCAGACGATCTACTGTCGCGATCGCCTCGGTATCCCCAACGAGAAATTCAACGTCGACGGTGGCGCGATCTCGATCGGTCACCCCTACGGCGTGAGCGGCGCGCGCATGACCATGCACGCCCTGATCGAAGGCAAGCGCCGCGGCGCAAAGCACGTCGTCGTGACGATGTGCATCGGCGGCGGCATGGGCGCAGCCGGTTTGTTCGAGGTCGCGTAACGGCGTTCCCCGAGATGACGAGGGACCCGGCTTCGGTTGGGTCTCGCTAATTTATTGGCTACTCACCACTTGTTGGTCAGCGATTCCGCGTGAGGGGATTGCCGACCGTGAAATATCGAGATGTCGTCAAACTCCTCATCTGGGATGGCTGGTACATGAAGCGAGAGTCTGGATCGCACAAGCAGTACGTTCATCCCACGAAGACGGGAAAGGTCACGATTGCACCTCATGGAATGAATGCGGACGTGCCGCCCGGTACGCTCAACGCGATTCTCAAGCAAGCGGGGCTAAAATGAAGTCGTATCTTGCAATCCTCGAACATGCGAAGGATGGGACGTGGAGCGCGTACGTTCCGGATCTTCCCGGTTGCACGAGTTTTGGGCCATCGCGTGAAGAAGCCGCGCGCAACGTACGCGAGGCAATAGCTCTTCATCTCGCTGATATGATCGAAATGGGTGAGCCGATACCCGAGCCGACGTGTCTTCCGGAACTCGTGCAAATTGGTTGACGACCGTTTGCCCTTGATCGCGATCCCGCGACGGCGTCCATGATCGGCACGATTTTCTTGCTGTACCTCGGGACTCTGACGGTGATATCGCCGTCGGGTTCCGTTACCTATCGCACCGAGATCTCGGGGGGACGGGTCGAGTTTATTCACTGACTTGTGAGGCTTGTATTCACACGTTCATAAGGTCGCCGTGATTGAATCGGAGCTCCTGATCGTGTGAAAGCAAGGGGCCACCATGTCGCTTCTCGATGATCCTGCGCAGCGGATCTCCCTCTCGCCGTTCGGACCGGCACGTGCCACGATCTCCGGTGCTCCGCTCGCGCCGGACGAGCTGCGCCGGATCGACGCCTATTGGCGCGCGTGCTGTTATCTCGCGCTCGGCATGATCTATCTCAAAGACAATCCGCTGCTGCGCCGGCCGCTCGAGGCCGGCGACATCAAGGCGCGCTTGCTCGGTCACTGGGGGACGAGCCCCGCACTCGCGTTCATCTACACGCATATGAACCGGCTGATCGTGCGCGACGATCTGAACGCCATTTTCCTTGCTGGTCCGGGTCATGGAGCACCCGGCGTGCTCGCGCCGGTGTATCTCGAGGGAACGTATTCGGAGGTCTATCCGGACAAGAGCCTCGATGAGGCCGGGCTGCTGCCGTTCTTCCGGCAGTTCTCGTTTCCGGGCGGGATCGGGAGTCATTGCACGCCTGAGTTACCCGGCTCGATTCACGAAGGCGGCGAGCTCGGCTACGTGCTCTCTCACGCCTGCGGTGCGGTCTTCGATCGGCCCGATCTCATCGCGCTCGCCGTTGTCGGCGACGGCGAGGCGGAGACCGCGTCGCTTGCGACCTCGTGGCACGTGAACAAATTCTTGAATCCGCTTCGCGACGGGGCGGTGCTGCCCGTCTTGAACCTCAACGGCTACAAGATCAACAATCCGGCCCTGCTCGCGCGCATCTCGCGTGACGAGCTCGCAAGTTTGCTCGCGGGATGCGGCTGGACGCCGCTCTTCGTCGAAGGGTCGGATCACGACTCGATGCATCAGGCGATGGCCGCAACGCTCGACGCGGCCGTGATGCAGATTCGCCGCGCGCAAGATCACGCACGCTCGGCGGGTCAGGCCGCGCGGCCGCGCTGGCCGATGATCGTGTTGCGCTCGCCGAAGGGCTGGACCGCACCCGCGCAAGTCGACGGACACCACCTCGAAGGCTTCTGGCGCTCGCACCAAGTGCCGATCGCGGATCCAGCGACGAATCCCGAGCATTTGCGGATCCTGGAGGAATGGTTCCGACGGTATCGACCGGAGGAACTCTTCGATGCGGCGGGCGCTCCGGTCGCGGAGATTCGCGATCTTGCTCCGCGCGGATCGCACCGGATGTCGGCGAATCCCGTCGCCAACGGCGGCCTGCTGAAGAAGCCGCTCGACCTGCCCGCCTTCCGCGACTATGCGGTGGCGCTCGATGGACCGGGTCGCATTCGGCACGGCAACACCCGGCCGCTCGGCGAATTCTTACGCGACACGATGCGCGCGAACATGACCACCTTTCGCGTCTTCGGCCCGGACGAGACGACCTCGAACAAACTCGATGCCGTGTATGCGGCGAGCAAGAAATTGTGGCTGGAAGACTACTTCCCCGAAGACCTCGACGGCGGCGAGCTCGCACCCGACGGCCGCGTCATCGAGATGCTCTCCGAGAACACGCTCGAAGGGATGCTCGAGGGCTATCTCCTGACCGGCCGGCACGGTTTTTTTGCCACCTACGAGTCGTTCGTCCACGTGATCGACTCCATGTTCAACCAATACGCGAAGTGGACCGAGGTCGCGCGGCGGCTCTCGTGGCGCAAAGCGGTCGCCTCGCTCAACCTCCTCATCACCTCGACCGTTTGGCGTCAGGATCACAACGGGTTCACGCACGAGGATCCGGGTTTCCTCGACGTGGTCGTGAACAAGAGCCCGGACGTCGTGCGCATCTATCTCCCGCCCGATGCGAACTGCCTGCTCTCGGTCTCCGATCATTGCCTGCGCAGCGAGAACTATGTCAATGTGATCGTCTGTGACAAACAGAACCATCTGCAGTATCTCGATGCGGAAGCGGCGGCGATCCACTGCGAAAAAGGGATCGGGATCTGGCCGTTTGCGAGCACGGACGAAGGGGTCAAGCCCGACGTGATCATGGCCTGCGCCGGCGACGTCCCGACGCTCGAATCGCTCGCCGCGGTCGATTTGCTGCTCGGCGCGTTTCCGGATCTGAAGATCCGCTTCATCAACGTCGTCGATCTCCTGCGTCTGCTCCCGACGAGCGAACATCCGCACGGCTTGAACGATCGCGAGTTCGACGGCCTGTTCACGGTCGATACGCCCGTAATCTTCAATTTTCATGGCTACCCCTGGCTGATCCACCGGCTCGCGTACCGGCGCCACAACCATGCGTATTTGCACGTGCGCGGCTACAAAGAACGCGGCAACATCAATACGCCGCTCGAGCTCGCGATCAAGAACGAGGTCGACCGGTTCACGCTCGCGATGGACGTGATCGAACGCGTCCCGCGACTGCGCGACACGGGCGCCCATGCAAAAGACGCGTTCCGTTCCAAGCAAATCGCTGCCGTCCACTATGCGCACACCTACGGTCTCGACGACCCGCAGTACGCCAACTGGACCTGGACGCGCTAGCAGGCCTGCTAGACCCGTGACCGCGTCGATCGGCGTGCTCAACGCCGGATCGTCTTCGCTAAAGTTCGCGCTCTTCGCGGGCGACGAGCTGCATTCGGGCGGCCTGATCGACTGGGAGGACGGCGTGCCGCTCGCACGCGCGCACGATGCGAGCGGCGCCGCAATCGAACCCCCCGATGTGAAGGCGGCCATGCCGAAGACCGTCGCCGATGCGATGCCGGCGGTGCTCGCCTGGTTCGCGCGTGACGGCCGTCTCGATGCGGTCGGTCATCGCGTCGTGCACGGCGGCCCCGACTTCGATCGCCCGCTGATCGTCACGCCCGCGGTGCTCGCGCAACTCGAAGCGCTCGTTCCGCTCGCGCCGCTCCACGAGCCGGTCAGCATCGCCGTGATCCGCGCGGTCGAAGCCGCGCTGGACGTCCCGCAAATCGCGTGCTTCGATACCGCCTTCCATCACACGAATCCGCCGGTCGCGCAAGCCTATGCGATCCCGCAGCGCTTCGCGAAGGAAGGTGTCCGGCGCTACGGATTTCACGGCTTGTCCTACGAGTACATCGCCTCCGTTCTTCCGGAGCGAGTCCCCGAGATCGCCGCGGGACGCGTCGTCGTTGCCCACCTCGGCAATGGTGCATCGCTCTGCGCACTGAAGAACGGCGTCTCACAGGCATCCACGATGGGCTTTAGCACGCTCGACGGCGTTCCGATGGGAACGCGGCCGGGTGAAATCGACGCGGGCGTTCTGCTCTATTTGCTCAACCATGCCGGGCTGTCTGCTGCGGAGTTGGAAACGCTGCTTTACCGCGAGTCCGGGATGCTCGGCCTCTCCGGCATCTCAGCGGATTTTCGCGAGCTCGAACACAGCCCGCTTCCCGCCGCCGCCTTCGCACTCGATGTCTTCGCGTATCGGGTCGCAAGCGCGATCGCCGCGATGGCATCGGCGCTCGGCGGCGTCGACGGCATCGTCTTCACCGCCGGCGTCGGCGAACACGCCGTCCAAATCCGCGCAGCGATCCTCGCACGCTGTGCCTGGCTCGGCATCACCCTCGACCCGTCGGCGAACGCTTCCCACCGGCTCCGCATCAGTACGCCGGAGAGCCGTATCCTCGCATGTGTCATCCCAACGAATGAAGAGCTCGTGATCGCCCGCCATGTCGCAGCGCTGCTTCGGACGGGCGTGGAAGCGAAGCGCGCTTAGGCGCCGTTCTCCGTTCGCGTTGCTGCCTTCCGCTACACGCCTAGTCGCGCGGGCCGGATTGCGAGCTGGTTGCGCCGACGGTGATCGTGACTTTTGCGGTTTGGCCGTTCGTGTCGGTGAACGTCGCGACGCAGCTGCCGTCGGCGAATGGGGTGACGGCGTACGTCGCGGGGTTGCCGGGGCTCGTTTCGGTGACGCCGGCGATCGGCGGGCCGCTTTGCGGCGTACACGTGTCGTTCTCGCTGAACACGCCGGCGTAGCCGGTTTCGCCGACTTGCACGTGCTGCTGGGAGACGCCGGTGGCGATGCTTGCGAACGCTGCTCTGGTCGTCGAAAGCAGGAGAAGATTCGGGTCGGGTGAGGCAGCGGGCGATACGTTGCCGCCGCCGCTACAGGCAGCGAGCACGCCCACGGACGCGACGGCGATCGTGATGCGGACACGCGAGCATCTGAGCGCGGAGGCAACCATTCTGGAGACGTGTGACGGAGGGTCCTGGCACTCCGCTGACACTCACCGGCTTCTAACCGCGCGCGGCCACCTTGCGGTAGAGGGTCCAGACCTGGGCGACGCCGGCGACGATGACCTCGTCGGCTAGCCCGACGAAGATCCCGACGTCGACGACGCCGTGAATCGCCAAAATGAGCGTTTCGAGGATCGCCGGCTCATCGATGACGCCGAACTGCACGTCGAGGATCCGATTGCCGTTATCGGTCACGAACGGTTTCGTTTCGCGCATGCGCAAGACGCGGCGCGCGGCGGGGAACGCGCGGCCGAGCTCGCGTTCGACCCACGGCAGCGCGTACGGAACGACTTCGATGGGCGTTGCAAATGCACCCAAGCGGTCGACGACTTTCGACTCGTCCACGATGACGACGAAGCGTGCGGCCGCGAGCGCAACCGCCTTCTCGCGAAAGAGTGCGCCGCCGCCGCCTTTGGTCAGCGCGAGGTCGGCCGCGACCTCGTCCGCACCGTCGATCGCGACGTCGATCGGGCGGTCGAGGAGGCCCAAGACGGGCACGTTCCACTCGCGACACAGATCTTCGGTCGTTTGCGAGGTCGCGACGGCGGCGATCGACTCGCCCTCGGCGACGCGCTCGCCGACCTTGCGAACCGCCCAGTACGCCGTCGACCCGCTGCCGAGGCCGATGCACATTCCGCTGCGGACATAGCGTTCCACTGCCGCCTCAGCCGCAGCTCGTTTCTGCTCGTCGGTTGTCACGCCGGTCGTCTTCGCCGCGGCGGCCGCTTTGCCGCTTGATCGCCAAGCCGTTCAGCCGCCGATGCGGCCGAGCGACGCGACGGCTCCGATGACGCCGGCCAGTGCCATCCAACGCAGCGTGTTGCCGCGCCATGTCGCAAGTGTAGCAACGACGATCACGATCGCGATGTCGATCCAGCGTGCGGTCGCGACGGCGCGGCCGAGCGCGATCCCCGCGCCGGTCAGAATACCCGCGGCGACGGGTGCGATCGCCGAACGCAGCATCACGATCCGCGGCGATGCGTCGCCGGCGAGCAGTACGCGCGCGGCGAGGATGGCGCAGAGGGCGGTCGGGAGCAAAAATGCCGCCAGCGAGAAGAGCGCGATCGGGAGCCCCGCAATCGCCCAGCCGCACAGCGGAATGTAGAGCAAATTCGGCCCCGGCGCAAGCTGTGCGACGCTGACCACGCGCGCGAACGAGTCGGCGGAGAGCCAGCCGCTGCCGACGATCGCCGAGCGCACCTGCGGAACGATCGCGTTGACGCCGCCGACCGCGCTGACTCCGAAGAAGAGACAGCGCAGCGCGTAGGCGATCCCCGGGCTCACGCGCGCTTCCAGGCAAGGAAGAACGAGAGCGCGACGCCGACGGCGGCCACGGCAAGCAGCGGCACGCCCACGACCACGAGCGTCGCCGAAATGAGCGCGACGATCGTGATGCGCACGCGCGCGGTGGGCGCCTTCGCAAGCGAACGGAGCGTGCGTAAACCGGAAGCGATCGTGATGCCGGCCGCGCCGCAGAGCACCGCGCGCTCGGCCGCGATCGCCGTCGGGAAGCCATCGAGTTGCACCGCGAGTGCGAGCAGTCCGATCGCGATCGCAAGCGACGGCAGCGTCAGGGCGGCGAGTGCGACGATCGCGCCGGGGACGCCCCGCGCGGCGTACCCGACGACCGCGGTGAGGTTGGTGACGTTCGCGCCCGGGACGATTTGTCCGATCCCGAGCAACTCCGCGAACTCGGTATCGCTCAGCCAGCCTTCGCGTTCGACGAGGACGTCGCGCGCTTGGGCGGCGACCCCGCCGAAGCCGCGTAAGGCGAGCAGCGAAAAGAGACGGGCGATCTCACCGTAGCTGCGCCCGTGGACGGCCGGGAGATTCACATTTCAGGCAGCGGTCATCGCGCGCGCGATGCGGGCGGCAAGCCGGGCGTTGTTCTCGACGAGCGCGACGTTGGCGGTGAGGCTGCGGCCGCCCGTACGTTCGAGCACGTCACCGAGCAGAAAGGGAGTGAGTTCCTTGCCCCCGATCCCACGTTCGTCGGCGGCGGCGATCGCCGCATCGACGTAGGTCTGCATTTCATCGAACGGAATCTCGGCTGCGTGCGGGATCGGATTGGCCACGAGCACGCCGCTGCTCATCCCGAGCGCACGCTGCATGCGAACGAGCGCCGCAACCTCTTCGGGCGTATCGCAGCGCAGCGGCGCGCGCAGGCCGCTTTCGCGACTGTAGAATGCGGGGAACGTATCGGTCCCGTACCCGATCGCGGGAACGCCGAGCGTTTCGAGCACTTCGAGCGTCTTCGGCAAATCGAGGATCGCTTTCGCCCCGGCGCATACGACGGTGACGGGCGACCGCGCGAGTTCGCTCAAATCGGCGGAGGCATCGAAGGTCCGTTCCGCGCCGCGATGGACGCCGCCGATCCCGCCGGTGGCGAAGACGCGAATGCCGGCGCGCGCGGCGATCAGCATCGTCGCCGCAACGGTCGTCGCGCCGAGCTGGCGTTTGACGAGCGCATCGGCGAGATCGGCGCGGCTGAGCTTGCGCACGTCGCCCGCGTGGGCGAGGCGTTCCAGTTCCAAATCGGTGATGCCGATGAGGATCGTGCCGTCCATGATCGCGATCGTCGCGGGGACGGCGCCTTCGGCGCGGATGATGTCCTCGAGCGAGCGTGCGGTGCGCACGTTGATGGGGTACGGCATCCCGTGCGTCACGATCGTCGTCTCGAGCGCGACGATGGGCCGCCCGGCATCGAGTGCAGCCTTCACTTCGGGGGCGTAGAAGATCATGCGCCGACGACCGTGGCGAGCGATGCGACCGTGAGCGCCGCGGCGTCGATCCCCGCGCGTACGGCGGCGTCGAGATCATCGCCCGCACATAAGCGCACGAGCGTCGCGGCGATCAGCGAATCGCCGGCACCGGTCACGTCGACTGCTGCGACCGGGCGCACCGGAATCGCTTCGGCGGCTCCGGCGCGCTGGATGACGACCGGACGCGGACCGTCGGCGACGACGAGCGCGCGCGCGCCGCGTCCGATGCACGCGGGCGCCTCACCGGTATTGCAAAAGAGCACGTCGACGGCGTGCAGATCGCGCGGCAGCCGCGCCGTTTTGGGGATCGAGACCGCGTCGAGCGCGAGCCGCAGGCCGGCCCCCTCGCAGGATGCGATGAGCTGCTCGAGCGTCGCCGTGTTGAGGTTGCAATCGGCGAAGACGAAGTCGGCCGCGGCGATGAGCGGCCACGCCCGCGCGATATCGTCCGGGGTGAGCGCTTCGACGGCGCTCAGGTCCGAGACGCCGATCGTCAGTTCGCCGTCCGGATCGAGGATTGCGACGTAGGTTCCGGTGGGATGATCGGCCGACGCGGCGACGGCGGCCGTATCGACGCCCGCGCGGCGCAGTCCGGCGCGCAGCGCCTCGCCGGCAACGTCGCGGCCGACCGCCGATACGAGCGCGACATCCGCACCGAGTCGCGCGAGATTCTCGGCGACGTTTCGTGCGACGCCGCCGAACCCGCTCACACGCCGCGCGGGGTTCGAGCTGGCTGCCGCCGGTACCAGATCGAGGTGAAACTTTTCATCGACGAGTGCGCCGCCGATACAACAAATTCGAGCCACAGTCGACCGGGTTCGGCGCGCGGCGGAGGCGTCCCGTTCGTTCGCGCGTCAGTCGTCGGCGTGCGGAACGAACCCGGCGCGTTGCGCGATCATCTCGCGCGTGAGCGCATGAATGCGAGCGACTGCCGGCCGGCGATAATTCCAGCGCGGGTCGGGTTTGGGGATCGGGACGATCATCGTCGCGTTGGCCTCGAAGACGACGACCTTGCCCGCCGCATCGAGCGCGAAGTCGATCCCGGCGTAATCGAGGTCGAGCGTGGTGCGGATCGCTTCGAGCGCGCGGACCGCACGTTCGCCGAGCACGCCGGGCAGATCGGCGAGATAGGCGGCGTCCTCGGCGCGGTTGGCGTCGCTCGAGGCCATGTCGGCGGAGAGATAGTGCACTTTCCAGTTGCGCGAGATTGCGAGATGCAGCGGTTCGATCGCGCTGCCGACGAACATCGCGCGGTATTTGCGTACCTGGCCGTCGCTTCCGCGCATATCGATGAATTCGATTGCGAGAATCGTCTCGCCGGGGAGGCGTGCAACGACGTCGGAAACGTCGGAGGGGCGCTCGACGCGCTCGAAGTGCTCGCCGGTATGAAAGCCGACCGCGCGCAGCAGCAGCGGAAACGCAAAGCCGGCGGCAAAGAGCGTGCCGCCCGCGCCTGGGCCGCTCAAGGCGCTTCGCTCGAAGGCTACGATGTTCGGCGTCCGGACGTCGGGCAGACCGCGCAGCCGCGCGGCATTCGCGACCCGCGTCGTCGCGGCGACGGCCCCGGGCGGATTGATCACGGGCTGCGAACTGCGGCGCACGATCGCGCGCGCGGCATCGAGCGCCGGACCGCAAATGTCGGCATCGCCGACGGCGTTGAAAATCACATCGTGTGGCGGCAACGGTTGCTGCGGGTCGGCGTATTCCGCCACGATCTTGTGAACGCCGAAAAATTCGGGCGTGAGGTAGTGCTGGAGATGGACGTTCCCCGACGTGTAGCTCACGATCGCAAGCACTTCGGGCGCGATGCCTTCGCCGCGGTACGGGGTCGTCGTGATCGCCGACTCACGAAACGCGACGGCCGCCACTTCGCGCGCGGTTTCGGTCTCGCCAAGCAGGCTCAGCACGAGGCCAAGACCTTTGCGCGCCTCCGCGCTCTTGGGATCGAGATCGACGGCTCGCGCGTAGCGCTCGCGCGCCGCCGCGTGTTCGCCGTTTTTCAGCAAGATGAACCCGAGGTTGGCCTGCGCGATCGAACTCGCCGGATGTCGTTCGGCGAGCGTCTGAAACGAGATCCGCGCGCCGCGCGTATCGCCGGTCTTGAACTGCAGCGTACCAAGATCGCAGAGGGCCTGAAAATGCATCGGATCGCGCCGCAGCACGTCGGCGAACGCTGCCTTCGCTTCGGCGGCGCGGCCGAGCGAATCGAGCATGCGGGCGCGCTCGAAGCGCAGCACGAGCGCGTCGGGTTCGGCAGCGAGGCGGGTTTCGATGCCGGCGAGCGCGGCTTCCCGCATCCCGCGGAAATCGATCATGGCCTTACTCGTCAAGGGTGAAGGCGATCAAATCCTGCGCGCGGAGCGCTGCGATCGGACGGCCGCCGTCACTCACGACGACCTGACGGTGACCGCCGCGGATCGCGCGCAGCGCGTCGTCCACGCACGCGCTGCGGTCGAGCAGCGGAAACGGCGGTAGCAGCACTTCGCCGATCGTCGCATCGAGTTTGTGCGGCGCGCGCTCGAGACAATCGAGCACCGCTTGCACGCTGATCCGGCCAACCAGGCACTCGTCATCGACGACCGCCGCGTCGTCGATGTTGCGCTCGGCGAGGATGCGGGCCGCTTCGCGTACGGTGATCGTCGAGCGCACGAACCGGTCGTCGCCGCCGACGCGTGCGAGCACCTCGCCGAGCGACGTTCCGCGCGGTCCGAGAAAATCGCGCGCGGCCATCCACTCGTCGTTGAAGATCTTCGAGAGATACCCGCGGCCGGAATCCGGCAGGATCGTGACGACGACGGCATCCGAGTCGAGCTCGCGCGCGATCCGCTCGGTGGCGACGAGCGCCGCCCCGGAAGAGCCACCGGCGAGCAAGCCTTCTTCACGCGCCGCGCGGCGCGCCATCAGGAAGGCATCGCGGTCGCCGACGCGCTCGATGCGGTCGATCACGCTCAAGTCCAGCGTCGCCGGCAGATAGCTGCGTCCGATCCCTTCGATCGCATACGGCGCGGGCATCCCGCCCGAGTAGATCGATCCGATCGCGTCGACGCCGACGATGCAGACGCTCGGATTGCGCGCCTTGAGCGCGCGCGCGATGCCGCAGATCGTGCCGCCCGTGCCGATTCCGGCGATCAGATGCGTGATCGCACCCCCAGTCTGTTCCCAGATTTCGACCCCGGTGAGCTGTTCGTGCGCGAGCGGGTTGATCGGATTCGCGTATTGATTGGGCGAGTAGGCGCCGGGGAGATCGCGGGCGATCTGGGCGGCGATCGCCGTATAGCTCTCCGGCGAATCGGCTGGGACGGGCGGCGCGACGATGACCTCCGCGCCGTAGGCGCGCAGCACGGCGATTTTCTCCTGGGACGTCTTTTCCGGCACCGTGAGGATGCAGCGGTAGCCGCGGATCGCCGCGACCATGGCCAGGGCAGCGCCCGTGTTGCCGCTGGTCGGCTCGACGATCGTCCCGCCCGGCGCGAGCAGGCCCGCCCGTTCGGCGTGCTCGATCATCGCCACCGCCATCCGGTCTTTGATGCTGCCGCCGGGGTTGAGAAACTCGAGTTTCGCCAGGGTCAGCGCGCGCGCGCCCGCCGTGATGCGATTGAGACGCACGAGCGGGGTTCCGCCGATCGCTTCCTCGGCGCTGGAGCAAGAGGTCGCCGTGGCAGTCCGTTCCACGTATGGGTGTTCGGTTTGCGGGCGGGCTCGGTTTAGGTGCGACGCGGCCCGGCGGCGAACTCGTAACGGCAATCCATGGCAAAACTCTACTTCCGCTACTCGGCGATGAATGCCGGGAAGACGACCGCGCTGATCCAAGTCGCCCACAATTACGAGGAAAACGGCCGCAGCGTCCTGATCTACACGGCCGCGATCGACCACCGGTTCGGCGCCGGGACCGTCACCTCACGGCTCGGGATTTCCCGTTCGGCGCACACGTTCGAGGCGACGACGCGCTTCGGACCCGTGCTCGATGCGCACCCGGATCTCGCGTGTCTCTTGATCGATGAAGCGCAGTTTCTCTCGATCGATCAAGTCCGTGACTTGCATCGTCTCGCGCACACGCGCGGCGTCCCCGTGATCTGTTACGGGATCCGGAGCGATTTTCTCGGCGATCCGTTTCCCGGTGCCGCCTATTTGCTCACGCTCGCCGATAGTCTCGAAGAACTCAAAACGATCTGTTCGTGCGGCAAGAAGGCGACGATGAACCCACGCGTCGACGAGCGCGGTGCGCGTATCCGCAGCGGCGATCAGATCGCGATCGAGGGGGAGACGCGCTACTTGCAAATGTGCGGCGAGTGCTTCTATCGCGAAGACGTTTCGTGTCTGCCGCTACGCGGCGAACCGGCGGTCGCGAGAATCCGCTAGGACGCCGCGCGTTCCTCGCCAATCGCCGTTCTCATGAAGACGACCGAGAACGAACCACGCTGGGAGCATGACGGCGTCCGCGTGATCTGCGGCGCCGAGCTCGATCCGAATACGGCCCAGACGCCCGGGATGACGCGCGCTGCCGCGATCACCGCGGCGAGCGCCGGAGCGCAGAAACTGTGGGCGGGCACGGTGACGATCCATCCCGATGCGAAGACGGGTGCGCACCATCACGGCGAGCTCGAAAGCGTGATCTACGTGGTGCGCGGACGCGCACGGATGCGCTGGGGCGAGCAGCTGGAATTCACCGCCGAGGCCGGTCCGGGCGATTTCATCTTCGTCCCGCCGTTCGTTCCCCACCAAGAAATCAACGCGTCCGCCGACGAGCCGCTGGAGTGCGTGCTCGTCCGCAGCGGTCAGGATCCGGTCGTGGTGAACCTCGCTATCGCGGGAGCGGAAATGCTCTCATCCGTCCCCTGGCGCGACGCGATTCACACCGACCCCTAACGACGAGTTTACGGTTTTTTGAAATCCAGCGCGATCGAGTTGATGCAGTAGCGTAGGCCGCTCGGTTTGGGGCCGTCCTCGAAGACATGGCCGAGGTGCGAATCGCAGCGCGCGCAGCGCGCTTCGGTGCGCACCATGCCGTGCGAGCGGTCCTCGATGAGCCGGACGTTCTGCGCTTCCTCGGGCGCCCAGAAACTGGGCCAGCCGCTGCCGCTCTCGAACTTCTTGTCACTGCTGAAGAGCAGTGCGCCGCAGGCGCCGCACGAGTACGTCCCCGTATCGTGATTGTGATAGAGTTGCCCGCTGAACGGGCGCTCGGTCGCGCCTTCGCGCAACACCGCAAAGCGTTCGGGGCCAAGTTCCGCGCGCCAATCGGCCGGCGTCTTTTCGATGTGTTCGGACATGCATTCGGTTTGGACGCCGGCGATCGCAGGTCTTGCGTGGCG
>Ga0116226_10003565_pt1 | contig 13723 bp, 15 predicted proteins | sample S1TSphfallax_FD_89692 | JGI IMG/M metagenome (GOLD analysis project Ga0116226, IMG submission 89692) | Host-associated microbial communities from peat moss isolated from Minnesota, USA - S1T2_Fa - Sphagnum fallax MG | ecosystem: Host-associated > Plants > Peat moss > Unclassified | place: USA...
TCGGCGACGGCGACCTTCATCGCCGCCGATGCCGTGTTCGTCGGCAACCTTCGTGGCCGGGGTCAATTTGTCGTCTTCGGCGAGGTCCAGGGCGACGGCGACCTCGACGGCGGACTCAATCTATCGGCCAAGGGTCGCTGGCACGGAAATATTCGCGCCCGCGAAGCCATCGTCGCAGGTACGATTTTGGGGTCGCTCGAGGTCGGGGGCAAACTCGAGATCGGCAGCACCGCGGTGATCCGCGGCAGCGTCAGCGCGCGGGCCATTGCCATCGCCAAAGGGGCCGTCATCGACGGTAAAATCGTGGTGACGTCGGGCAACGCAATCGTCGAGTTCGAGGAAAAGCGCGAAAGCCGCTAGACTCGTGCCATGAGAATTGCCTCGCTGACACTGCTGGTATCGTTCGCGCTCGTCGCGCATCGCGTGCGCGCAGACGATTATTTGAGCCCAACCGACGAACGTGTCCGAATCTCGATCGGGGCAACTTATCTTACCTCCGCCACCACGCTTCAATCCGACAGCAGTGCAGGCATGGGCGGTACGCTGGTCAGCGGCGAGGACGAGTTCGGTCTGGACAAGTCCCGATGGGAGCCCGACTTCCAGGCGTTGGTGCGTGTTGCCACGCGACAGCGCTTGAGCTTTGACTATTTTACGCTCGACCGCAGCGGCAACAGCATCGTCGGTGCCACCCCCATCCGCTTCGGCGACGCGAAGTTCCTGCCTGACGATCCGCTGCAAAGCCAACTCAGCCTGCGCACGTTCGGCATCACGTATGAATATTCCTTCTGGCACAGCGAAACAGTCGAACTCGCGGCCACCCTCGGTGTGCACGCCACCGACATCTCGTCGACCGTGAAGGTGCAAACGGAGACGCGCCACGTCATTCAGACGGAGGACGAGGCGGGTCCGGTTCCGACCGTCGGTCTCGATGGAACGTGGGTTATCAGCAAGAGATTCTACATCGACGGTCGTGGGCAGTACCTTCACGTGCACGTCGACAATGTCGACGGCTCACTCGGCCTGTATGAATTCCAGGCTCTGTATCGCTATCGTCCTAACGTCTCGGTGGGGCTGGGCTATTCCGAGATCAGAGCCCATATCGCCTCAACTCAGGGGTCGACTCCCGGACTGTTCGACTTCAACACCAAGGGACCGGAAATGTTCGTCAGAGTCTCGTTCTAATCACAGATTGGTTTCGGTCCAGAACTCCACCCGGTTGTTGGCAGCCGCGGCGCGATTCCACTCTCCCGCCGTCACCGATTCGTTGCGCGGCGGATAGGGTGCGACACCCCGACTGGCGCCGGCATTTTCAATGATCACGGTGATCGCCCCCGAGGTTCGCTGACGCACGCCGGCCACCAAATTGGCAAATGCCAGCGACTGGCGCTGCTGCGCTGTGAGCGCCTCTTCGAACGGGTTGCCGACGAGGTCGCACTTGCTGAGCAGCACGTTGGGATTCGCCGGTACGAATCCGTCGGTGGCGTTTCCCACGAGGCAGAACAAGCCCTCGGCGCTGGTGATCTTCACCACACCATGAAAGTTCTGCGCCTCCAGTTTCGCGAGCAGCTCGCGCAGCGCATCAAGACGACTTCGATCGAATGGAATTTCTCCATAGGGGACCGACTCGACGCGGGCCGCAACCGCCGCGCTGGTCGGAACGTCCGGAGCGGCGTTCGCGGCGCTTGCCGCCAGAGCAGCGGTGAGTTCCTTGTTGCCCGCGGCGAGTTCATCGCGGGCGTGACGCAAATCGGCATCGGCTGCCTCAAGTGCAGCGATGTCGGCATGCGCTTGATTCAATGCTTCGCGATTCAATGCCCAGGACACTGCGCAAACGACGGCGACGGCAGCCATGCAGCAGAGCGCGAGGATCCAGGGCCAGACCCGCGCCGGGGGCAGGGCAGTGAGCTGCGACAACGGTTCGGCAGCCGGCGTGGCGGTCACTTCGCGAACCTCGCTGATGATGCGTGAGGCAAAGCTGTCGAGACTCGCAACGATGAAACGGCGCATTTCGACCGATTGGTCTTTAACCGTCGCCTCCAGGCGGCGCGTATCGGGGCCCGTGGGCTTGGTCTCGACGACGCCGGCGGTGGCGTCGAGTTCCACGGGCAACAGCGCCGGATCGCGCCTGTCGCGCCGATCCGGCAGCAAATGTAATTCGTACAAGACCTTCGAAACGTCGACCGGACGCACTTGCTTCGGCAATACGCCCATGGCGCCCAGAGCACGGGCTTGACCGACATACAGTTCGCCTTCCTGCGAGGTGTACATCATGATCGGAATCATCGCCGTCTGTGGATTGCTCTTGATCGCCTGGACCGCCTGCAGGCCATCCATGCCCGGCATCAAATGGTCCATGAAGATCGCGTCCGGCCGATTTTGGTTCAGATACTCGATGGCTTGTTCGGCCGACTCGGCCATTTCCACATCGATGCCGTACTTCTCGAGCATGCGACTCAAGATCACGCGAGCCGATTTCGAATCGTCCACGACCAACACACGTTTCCGGGCCATCTGGACCGCGAATCCCCGAAATCAGCCAGGGTCTGAACTTGAGTGTTCTTTGTTTTGTGCTATCCAGGTCAACGCAGACTCGACATCGGCAAGTTCGCTGGCAGTGAACCCTTCGATCCGCACTCCGGTGGCCTCCGCCTTCTTCTTGGCTAGTTCGGCACTGGCAACCGTATGTATCCACACCAGGCCACGGCGCACCTTGGCCGTGAATTTTTGCTGTTTCTCTTCGGTCATCGTTCAACTCCTTCAAATGTTCTGGCCATGTGACGGCACGATACACGACTGGAGCGGCAATGAGGAACCTTAGGTCCCGGAACCCCGGGCGTGACTATCGCCGCTGCCGGCGGCCAAATCCAACCGGTCACTGTAGGCGTTGAGCGCGTGTGCGACCACTCCTACGTACTGATTCGCCTGGTCCCAGTGACGCTCCTCGATTGCCTCGCGAATCCCGGGCAGCGTCTTCACGCCATACCCCGTGTTGAGGCCGGGGGCATACATCATGTGCTGATACCACTCCCGCCCGGGCAAGCCGCGCGGATCGGTCAATGTCGCCTCGAGTCCCGACAACACGGCGTTCATGCGAACGCGCTCCGCGTTGTCGCGTGGATCACCGCTCGCGGCAACGCGCAAGTACTCGGCGTCGAACGACTTTGCGCTCGTTTTCAACCGCTCCACGGCATGGTCCAAATCGGCAAAGTTCAACTCGGGTACCTCGGCGAGGCGTACCGGCGGTGCACGCGGCAAACGTGGATTTTGCGCGATTGCATAGGCGCCCTCGCCGAGCAGCTTGTCGAGGTCGCGCGTCTTGGCTCGAGTGCCGTCGAGCAGCTTGTGCAGTTGCTCGTCGTAGCCGGCCACACAGGCGGCAAAATCGCTTTCCCGCGCCGGCAACAGATCGGCATCGGCAGCGCGCAGTACCATTCTGCCGGCAACCTCCGCGAGCGCAATGCCGTACTCGAACGTCGGGTCGACGAAACGGCGAAAGTGATCAAATGAGTCATAAGCGGAGTGATACACGCCGTAATCGGACTCACCGCGAAATTCCACATTCAACGAAGAAATGCCGAGATGCTGCAGGAACGGCGTGTAGTCCGAGCCGGAGCCAAGCGCGCCCAATTGAATCTCATCGGCCTCATCAGTGGGCTCCAGCGGATGGCCCGCGTCATAGGCGGCAACTCGCCGGGCCGAGCCGGCACGCAGCAACACCGTTGCACCGGTTTCCGGGTCCTTGACATCCCCCGCGATCTGCGAGATCGAGTGCTGCAGGCTGTGGCTGCCCTCGACATCCAGGGTGCCGCGGCCATTCGTGTCCGAATTGATATATAACGCCGCTTTTGCCTTGAGTTCTGCGGCGTGCGTTTCGACCCATTCGGTCGAGCCCAGCAGCCCCGGTTCCTCTCCATCCCAGCTCGCGTAGACCAGAGTGCGCCGCGGTCGCCAGCCTTCCTTGGCCAGTTTGCCGATGGCGCGGGCTTCGGCCATCAACGCCACTTGACCCGACAGGGGATCGGTGGCCCCGAACACCCAGGCGTCGTGATGGTTGCCACGGATGATCCAGTGGTCGGGCTCTTGTGAACCGCGCAGCTTCGCGATCACATCGTAAATCGGCTTCTGCTGCCAGTCGGACAGCACCTTGAGATGCACCATTGCCGGACCGGGTCCCAGGTGGTAGGTCAGCGGCAATCCGCCGCGCCACGCGGCCGGGGCAACCCGACCGCCCAAGGCATCGAGCATCGGCGTTGCGTCGGCGTAGGAAATCGGCAGCACCGGAATCCGCAATATGGTCCGGGCGTCGCGAATCGTCAGCCGCTTCGCCGCTTTGGTCGCGCCCACGCCGGGCGTCAGCGGATCGCCGCTGTACAGGGTGAGGTCCTGCACCGAGCCGCGCTGCACGCCGTCGGGCGGCCGGTACCCGCCCTTCGGATAGGTGTCACCGGCCCCATAGCCGTCGTCGCGCGGATCGGAATAAATCAAACAACCGACCGCGCCATGCTCGTAGGCAAGTTTCGGCTTGAGCCCGCGCCAGCCGCCCCCGTAACGCGCAATCACGATGCGGCCTTTCACCTGAACGCCCTGGCGCTCGAGCTCGGCATAGTCATCGGGCATTCCCTGATTGACGTAGACGAGTTCGGCCGTGACATCGCCATCGGCACCGTAGACATTGTATGGCGGCAACTCGTCATCGGTCTGCTTGGAGGTCGCATCGCCCTCCACGGCGGGTTCACGCAGCCTGGCCACGACGTGCGTCGGCGCCACGAGTTCCAGCACTTCCTCCCGCGGGGTCGGATATAGGACGGAGAATTCCTCAAGGCTGGCATCCCAGCCCCAGTCGCGAAATTGCTGCAGGATGAACTCGGCGTTCGCCTTGTCGTGAGCGCTGCCGACATGATTCGGCGCGGATGCGAGCTTCTGCATCCAATCGCGCATGTCCGCGGCCGAGAGGTCGGAATCAAAGCGCAGTTCGAGTTGTCGCTCGCTGACGGCGTCGCGCGCCGAGAAGCCCTGGATCTCATCGCCGCCGGCCGACGGGTCAGCCAAAGCGCTGCCGATCATGCAGCCGGCGAAGATCATTCCCTTCAGCAGTGCGCCACGGCCACCGCTCACTTGAGCCAACATAACTGTCTCCCTCACTCGCGGATGCCCACGCCCCGATTCATCAGAGTCAACGCCAGACCGAACATCAAAACGACGGCCGCAATCATGATGCCGTACGCCAGACGCAGATCGACGTCCGAGGTACCGAGAAAACCGTAGCGGAAGGCGCTCACCATGTACAGGATGGGATTGGCGCTCGAGACGACCTGGGCCCACGCCGGGAGCATCTTCACCGAATAGAATACGCCGCCCAGGTAGGTGAGCGGCGCCAGTACGAAAGTCGGAAACCACGAGATCTGGTCGAAATTCTTTGCGAACAGCGCGTTGATGAAACCCCCGAGCGCGAACACGATGCTGGTCAGCACAACGGCGGATAACACCGCAAAAATGTGCAGCAACGTGAAATGCGTGAAAAAGAATGCGACTACGGTAACGACAGCTCCCACCAGAAAACCCCGCAACATGCCGCCGGCAACATAGCCGATCAAGATCAGCCAATTCGGCAACGGCGACACCAGAAGTTCCTCGAGATGCTTGCCGAATTTCGCTCCGAAAAACGACGACACCACGTTTCCATAGGAATTGGTGATGACCGTCATCATGATGAGCCCCGGCGCAATGAACTGCATGTAATCGTAGCCGCCGACCTGACCCACGCGCCGGCCGATGAGACTGCCGAAAATCACGAAGTACAGGGTTGCCGTCACCACCGGCGGCACGATGGTCTGTCCCCAGATGCGCACGATGCGATTGAACTCGCGAATGATGATCGTGGTGAAGCCGACCCACTCGGCGCGTGCGCGGGAAGCGGCGGGCATGGCTCACGCCCCCTTGAGTGCGGTCGCACGGGCGCTGACGTCGACCAGACGAATGAAGAGTTCCTCGAGACGGTTGACCTTGTTGCGCATGCTGTTTACCTCGATACCCCGGGCGGACAGCTGGGCGAAGATGTCGTTCAGGCTCTGGCCCTTGGAGACTTCGACCTCGAGCGTGTGGTCGTCGGGGAGCGTGGTCTGATAACCCGGCAACTCGGGTGCCTCGGCCAGCGATTCGCTGAGATTGAACACGAAGATCTCGGTTTGCAGTTTGCGCAGCACGCTGGCCATGGAATCGCGCTCGATGATCCTGCCACCCTCGATGATGGCAACGTTGCGGCAGAGGTTTTCCGCCTCTTCCAGATAATGGGTGGTCAAAATGATGGTCGTGCCGGCCTCGTTGATATTGCGCAGAAACTCCCACATGGAGCGGCGGATCTCGATGTCGACGCCGGCGGTGGGTTCATCCAATATCAAGAGTTTCGGTTCATGCATCAGGGCGCGCGCGATCATCAGCCGACGCTTCATACCGCCCGACAGTGATCGCGCGATCGAATTCCGCCGGTCCCACAGTTGGAGCTGCTTGAGATACTTTTCGGCCCGCTGTTTGGCCAGGGTACGCGGTATGCCATAGAAGCCGGCCATGTTGACGACGATCGTGAACACCGATTCGAACAGATTGAAATTGATTTCCTGGGGCACGATGCCGATGCAGGACTTTGCCGCTTCCAATTCGCGATCGATGTCGTGCCCGAACACCTCGACCACGCCGCCGGTCTTGTTGACCAGCGAGGTCACGATGCCGATGGCAGTGGTCTTACCGGCGCCATTCGGACCCAGGAGGGCGAAGAAATCGCCCTCGGCCACCTCGAGATCGACCCCCTTCAGTGCTTTGATGCCGTTCTTGTAGGTCTTGGTGAGCTGGCGGAGGACGAGGGCTTGCATAAGAGCGGCGTAGCCTAAACCTCACAAGGCTCCGGCCGCAACCCGCCGGGGAGGCTAAGGTGCCCGAGGCAATTGCATCGCCGCCGCCAATTGCAGCCCGGACATCTGGACACGACGCAGGCCGGCTGTGTTGGGACGCGATGCGGCGCTGGCCAGTGCAGCCCAAAAAGCCGCCCGGTCGCTCCATCTTGCAGTCAGATTGACCGACTCGGTCATGGCGAGAGAGGGAATGCAATCGATCGTGACCGAGCGAAATGCGGCCACGGTCATTTCGTTCATGCCCGTCAGAAACCGCGCCGCGAGGCTTGCCGTCGCGGCGACATGCCATGCGAAGAACAGCGCGAGGCGCACGAACTCGAGCGTCTTCTGGTCATCAACCGTGGCATCGCAAACAGTCCATTGACCCGCGCTCTGCAACCGCGTGCGCCAATGGCCATCGTCGTGGAAGCGCAGATCGAACAGGGCGAAAGGACATCCGGCAACCGCCTTGCGCTCCGCCGCCGACAGGGACGCCAACTGCCGCGACAAATCGGCCGACCAACCGGGTCCCTGCGTGGCATGCCAGTCGCCCGCGGAACTTCCCACCAGATCCAAAAAACGATGGTTCAACTCGCGCAGCGACTCGAGGATCTCGAGTGAAGGCTGCGACTCCCGGGCCCAACCACCGACGTTTATCTCTTGCATATCCGCCTCCCTGCCTGCCGATCCAGCGCGCCGCGAGGCGCAATCTTGCATTTCGCTGCAAACGCAGCAGCCATCCCAACGAAGAATCACTTGGCAGGTACGCTAACTTTGTGATTAATTTCTGTCAAATTATTTTCTACTTGAATCGTGTGAATTGCCAGCCGGAGGGAGACGACCATGAGAGTGTCCGACGATCGATATACCCGCGACCGACAGCGCTTGGATCTGGCGCTGCGTTTGATCCGCCATGAGGCGCGGACATTCACGATCCGTCAGTGGACGGGATTGAGCGACGACCGCATTCGCAAGCTGTATCGCAGCTACGTCATGAACCATGACGCGGAACGAGTTCTCAGGCATCGCGGCAAATCGCCGCGACAGGCGGCATTCTTCTTTCGCAATGCCGAATTGAATTTCCAGGCGGTACAGCTGGCGAGTTTGTTCGTGGTCTACGGGCTGTTGCAGGGTTCGGAACGGGGAGTCGAATCGCGCTATCGGGTCGGCTCGCTCGAGTCAGGAACGCTGCTGTGCCAGGCATATGAATCCTATCTGGCGTTCCACGCCCCAGTGACCATCTCGTTCGAGCACGCCTGGTTCTTGTTGATGGCGCTTGCGCGCCGCGATGAACTCGCCGTGGCCCGCTGCGAAGCCTGCGGCGGCGTACGCCTGAGCGACCTGCTGTCGAAGCGGCGGCTGGCCTGCGGAAATTGCGAATCCAGCGGGCGGCCCGCAACGGGGTAGGAACGCCCGCGCCCTGTTAGAATCCTCGCATGCAGAGAAGCAACGTATTCGCCGGACCTTACCTGGATCGAGCGGCTCACCTGCGCCAGGACCCGGGTTGGTTTGCCGAGGCCTTGGCGGACGCCAGAAGTCGGGTGGTTCCGGTGTGGAATTCCCGGAGTTTGCTGGCGTCCGGAACATCGCCAAGGGCCGCTTTCGTCGACCTCGAGGCTATTCCTGCCGACCGGCGCGGCAGCAACGACCTGATACTCCTCGGAAGGGTGGGCGACCTCAGTTATTTCGCCTGCGACTTCGATTCCATCGAACCGCCGCAGCTGGCCGAAGACGCGCGCTTCGAGGATCTGCGCCACGTGGCCTCATTGCTGCCGCCGGAGGAAGCGGGAATCTTAGGCTACGCACGGGCGTTGATCTCGTGGCGACGGCGAAATCGCTTCTGCGGAAGCTGCGGCACTCCGTTGATTGCTGCGAAAGGGGGCCATGTGCTCCTGTGCACCAATCCGGCCTGCCGACATGAGCAATTTCCCCGCCTTGATCCCGCCATCATCGTGCTCATCACCGACGGGCCCCGCGCACTGCTCGGCCGCCAGGCGTCCTGGCCCGTGGGTCGCTACTCGACGATCGCGGGTTTCGTCGAACCGGGTGAGTCGCTGGAGGATGCCGTGGCACGTGAGGTGCTGGAAGAGACCGGAGTCCTGGTGGATGGCATCGAATACCACTCCTCGCAGCCATGGCCTTTTCCGTCTTCGCTGATGCTGGGATTCACCGCGCGCGCCGTGACCGCAGAGGTACAGCGGCGGGACGAAGAGCTCGAGGATGTGCGCTGGTTCACGCGCGCGGACATTGCCGCCGGCTCGCCGGTATTGCCCCCGCTCACCTCCATCTCCTTTCGCTTGATCGAGCATTGGTTTGACGCCGGGAGCGAGCGCCCTTTACGCGAATTTCACGAATCCCAGCCCTGGCCTTAACCCCGCTCCCAATGGCCAGGCTTCATCCGCCAGCCGTCGCCCTGTCGCACCCATTGGTGAGCCACCCAGTGTTTGCCGGCGCGCGGCGCCTCCCAATGGCCGGGCACCCACTCGTGCCGATCACCCACCCAGGCCCAATAGCCGCTCAACCAGACGTAACCGGATACCGGCGCAACCCCGCTGACTTCTTCCCGCGGCGGCGGCGGCGCCACCATCACCACGCCATCGGCATAATGGCGTTGGTCAGGGACGATCACGCACGCCGATAGGATGAGGGCAAGCGACAAGAAACAAGCCAGTCGTAGTTTTAGCGATGACATGTCGGCAACCGGAATTTCGAGGAACGTACGCGCCGGTGATTGGTTGACTTAAGTTTACGGGCCGGTAATGTGCGCTTTTGCCCGAGAATCACCCTTATTTTATCAAACATACCACTTGTTTCTACAGTCCGGTCATAGCGTCGCGGTCGGCCGGTCGCCACGCATTGCTGCGCCGCGATACGGCAGCCGCCGCCACCCGCCACGTATGTCCTCGAGGATCACGGCGCGCGCCCTCCTAGGGCCGATACGCGCCTGACGCCACCTTCGACAGTAGCTACGCCGGGACGGGTTCAGTCTCGGAATGTACCGGCTCGGGGAGCGGCGTGTGTTCCGTCTCGGGTAATTCCGTCACGGGTGCCGGCACTATCGGTGCCACCGTTTTAGGCTTCGAAGTCCTTTTCTTCGCCACTGTTTTCTTGGCGACAGTTTTCTTGGCGACCTTCTTCACCACCTTCTTGGCTGCCGCCGGCTTCGCCTTGGTTTTCGTCTTGCTGAACGAGGCCGCCTTGGTTGCCTTCTTTGCGAACTTCTTCTTCGCTGCCTTCTTCTTGACGACCGTGCGCTTTGCTTTCGCCACAGGACGCTTCTTCGCTTTACTCTTCTTCTTTGCCATGATCACTCTTCTCCTCGCGGTCTTACGGCTACTCGCAGTGAGAGTAGCCTTGAAAAAGTCTGCTGTCATCTGCGCGTGATGCTGGAGTCGGTCTCATCTATTGCGTAGGCTGCTCGCGTGATACCCACTGAACCCATTCGACCGCTGCACGATGTGTGGCTCAGGCCGCGTCGTGTATTTCGCGAACTCGCGTCGCAACCCATCGGCGCGCCGGACTACCTGCTGGGCGCCGCACAGGGTGTCGTTGGCTGGCTCGCGCTGAGTCGTGCGGAGAATTGGGGAGCGGTCGAGAGCCTTGTAGAAATCTTCGGCAAAGCCTTGGTTGTCGGCAGTATCGCGGGCATAGCGAGTCTGTTTCTCATGGGTGCCATCTACTCCCGCCTCGGCACGGAGGCCGGTAAGGCAAAGTCTCGCGACCGGGTGATCCATGTTCTGGCATACGGCAGCGTTCCCGTGGTCGCATCGTTGGTGATCTGGGTGTTTGCCGCGCTGCTCGCGGGCGAGGCCACCTTCGAACAGGTACCGCATACAGACGTCGAAGGCTTCATCGCGCTGCTGCTGCATGCGCAGTTTTTCTCCTACCTCTTGTTGCAGGTGTGGGGGATCGTTATCCAGGTCATGGGTTTGAGCGAGATTCAAGGAGTCACGGTACGCAAGGCACTGGCGCTATGGGTACTTGGCCAGGTCATCGGCTTTCTGGGGCTCTTATTCCTGATGATCGTGATTGCGACGCTGTTGCCGAACGCCGGCAGCGGTTGAGGCCACTGAACGTGCCAGAACCGCCAAACACCAGGCACATTCGCCAGCCTGTGCGTTCAAGTCATTGAGTTGACCGGCCCGTATTCAATTAGGGATGCGCGCCGTGCAGACCGGCGGAGTTCGCCGCGGCTTCGCCCGGCGGCGGCACCGTGGACGCCGCCTCGCGATCGACGCGAGTTGCTAACGGGCGCTTCGCGGCGGACAGCCGCGTAATAACCGCCTTGGCGGCTTGCGCCGCGGACGGCAGACCCTTGGCACGCGGTTTCGGGACCGCCGCGCGCGGCTTCGACACCGCCGGGCGTTTCACGGCGGCAAGCTTGGACGCCGGTGGTTTCGCCGGCTTGACGGCGGCACCCGGTGCGTTGGCCGCCTCGGCTGCGGCAACTTTCTTGCGCGCAAGCTTCGCGGCCTTCTTCGCGGTCTTGGAGATTTTACGGGCCTTCTTCAACTCGGCCTTGGCAGACCGCACCAGCTGCTTCGCGGCCTCGGCGCTCGCCGCCGCCTTGTCCGCTTCAACACTCAATCGCTGCAGAGAAATGTTCGCAGATGCCACGGTGACCGCCTCTTGTTGATACGTATGAACGAATCCCGAGCTTAGCCCCGGTCGACCACCTTGTCACTCACTTGTCACATTACGGCAAGACCCGCAGCAGGTAGTGCCGAATGTCGGCAACCTCCGCGGCGCAAAGCGCGTGCGCCATCGGATATTGATGCCATTCGACGACGTATCCCGCGGCCTTCAACCGGTCGCGGGATTCCAGCCCGAGCGCAATGGGCAGCACCGCATCGCCAAGACCATGAGCCATGAAAATGGGGGTGCCGTCGTTCGCCGCCTCCCGCTCAGCGGCGAGCTTACCGGCAAGCGGCAAATAGGTGGACAGGGCCATCACGCCCCCCAGCCGCAGCGGCTGACGAGCCGCGGCATACAGCGCAACGGCGCCGCCCTGCGAGAAGCCGGCCAGCACGATGCGCTCCGCGGCGATGCCGCGCCCTAGTTCCTTCGCGATCAGCTCGTTGACCGCCAGAGTCGACTGGCGCAATCCGGCCTCATCCTCCGCGGACCGTCGATCGAAACCCAGTACGTCGTACCAGGCACGCATAGTCATGCCGCCGTTGATCGTGACGGGGCGCGGTGGTGCATGCGGAAACACGAACCGCCAGGACCTTTCACCGCGACGAATCAAGTCGGGAACGATCGGCTCGAAATCATGACCATCTGCGCCCAACCCATGCAGCCAGATGATGGCGGAGTCCGGGTTCGGCGCAGTCTCCAATTCGATGGTTTCCAACGGCATCGCGACAGAGTACTGCAAGCGCCGGCCGCATCAAACCCGTCGTTGACAGCCACTGCATTTTTATGCAAACTCCGCGCAACTTTATGCACCCCAGGCCCGGCGACTCCCGCATGTTTCGTTCCGATACCGACAACTCCAGCGCACCAGCGCGCCGCATCATGCTGGCGAAGATCATTCGCGAACAGGTCGTCGGCAGACAGGCGGAACTGGTTGCGATGCTGCGCAAGCATGGCCATGCCGCGACTCAGTCGAGCGTGAGTCGCGACCTGCGTGAACTCGGTGTCGCCAAATTGGGCGATCGCTACGTGTTGCCTGATGCTTCATCCCTGCCAAACGGCGATTTTTCCACGCTGAAGCAATTCGTCACCGCTCAATTCACGGCAGGAAGCAATCTGACCATCTTGAAAACCGCCGTGGGTTCCGCCCAAAGCGTGGCGGTTGCCATCGACACCGCCCACTGGCCTGAAGTAGTGGGCACCATCTCCGGCGATGACACGATATTCATCGCCACCGTCGGCCCCGCCGAGCAGACCAAGCTGCGGCAGCGCCTTCGCTCCATTTTCGGACGTTAACCCCATGACAGCGACACCCCTCGAGGGCGGCGAGCCCATTCTTTTAGCTTTTTCTGGCGGCTTGGACACGTCCTTCTGCGTGCCCTGGCTGAAGGACACCTATCGGCGGCCGGTAATCACCGTTTGCGTGGATACCGGCGGCATCGATGCCGCCGCGGCGCGCAGTCTCGAGCAGCGTTCCCGCGCTCTTGGCGCGATCCAGCATCACTTGATCGACGCGCGCGGTGCCTATTTCGACCAGGTGCTCAAGTTCCTCATCATGGGCAATATCCGTAGAGGCGGTTTGTATCCCTTGTGCGTGGGTGCCGAACGGGTGCTACAAGCGCAAACCATCGCGCAAATGGCGCTCGAGCTCAAAACCACGATGGTTGCCCATGGGTGCACCGCCGCAGGCAATGACCAGGTCCGCTTCGAGGTCGCGCTGCGGACGCTGGCGCCGAATCTTGAGATCATCGCGCCGGTACGCGATCGCGCTTTCAAACGCCCCGAACAGCTCAAGTACCTCGAGGAGCACAAGCTGCCGATCCCGCCGTTCGGCGGTGCCTATTCCGTCAATCGCGGTCTCTGGGGCGTGACCATCGGCGGCAAGGAGACTTTGACCTCGGCCGGCAGCATCCCCGACGACGCCTGGGTGCTGTCGAAGGAGGCATTCTCGCGACCACGCCCGCCGGAACATCACACGGTGGGCTTCAACGCCGGCGTTCCGTCCAGCCTCGACGGTGTCGACCTGCCGGCAGTCTCCATCATCGAACGACTCGAGGCCTTGGCGGGCCCTTTCGGCATCGGCCGCGGCATTCACCTGGGCGACACGGTCATCGGCACCAAGGGCCGGGTGGCATTCGAAGCACCCGCCGCGGACGTGCTGTTGACCGCCCATCGGGAACTCGAAAAACTGGTGCTGACCGGCA
>Ga0116226_10003566_pt1 | contig 13723 bp, 13 predicted proteins | sample S1TSphfallax_FD_89692 | JGI IMG/M metagenome (GOLD analysis project Ga0116226, IMG submission 89692) | Host-associated microbial communities from peat moss isolated from Minnesota, USA - S1T2_Fa - Sphagnum fallax MG | ecosystem: Host-associated > Plants > Peat moss > Unclassified | place: USA...
CTTAAACCACTACAAAATCCAACTAAATTTTATCAGAGCACTAAAAACCATAAATACAAGTCAGATGAATATAAAGTGCTTTCAATTTAACTGTGTAGCCTGATCAAACCGATACCGCGGCAACGTTGCACGTACTGCCATAGAAAAAATAATAACCGCCGTCGCCTTGAACACCAAAATAGTATACGTCAATACATGATTTATTCTTATTGTCAACTTGTTATTTTCAAGATGCCCTAACATCGTTATAGCGAGTATATTAAAAATCCGGCGATAAATGATAAAAATACAAATGTTTCGATTAACGCGAACCCCAATAAAGTCGTGTTAAAAATATTTTCTGCTTCTTCAGGGTTTCTAGATACAGCTAAATTATAACCTGCAAATAAAATACCCGTTCCGAGAGCGGCAAACGCAATTGGTAACATACAACCACCCAAAACCAAAACCTTAACAGCTAGTACAAGTAACATCTTACTTTAATTATTTTAGTAAAATTTTTTTCGTTCGAGAAGTTTACTATACATTAATACCTTTTTTTTGTATAAAAAGGACTCTTTTCCAGCCAAAAGTAAATACAACAACGCGTCTCCTAAACGATGCACGTTAAGACGTTCTGGTGAGCTGTTTATGTACGCATTAATTAGTCTAATAGTAACCCCCAGACGCTGCCGTTGTGAAATGTACGAGATTTTTATTTTTAACGGGGTTTTTTTTCTTTTTTTCATTTTTTTTTTTGGTTTAATTTTTTTTAAAATAAATATAAGAAATAGGGTGTTACACAAGTATTTAAGGAAAAAATCCAGCTTACAAAATTCGTCAGGAAATGCTCTAGAAAATTCAACTAACGTGATATACGCGGGGTATGTTTCACTAAGATCTTTGTCAAACTCTTCAAAATAACTGCACACATAAACTATGACCTCACAAAACAAACGATACGTTCGATGCTTAAAACCACACTTTGTGTTCAGGCGAACTAATTTTTTAAATATTTCTTGGCCGCCAATTGAGTGGTGGGGTACTTTTAACAACACATTGTAAATGATCATTTTATGGAACATCGAGGTGTTATAGCGATCTAAACCTTGAATAGAGTGGCCAATTAACAATTGATTATTATTAACTAGCTGTTTTTTCAAAAAAACAGACCGAGTGTTTGAATTTTCGTTTGAATCAGCATGAATTGTCATAGGTGTCAAAAATTTCACAAAATCTACCAAGTTGTACCGAATCCCGACTATTTTTAATATAGGTTAAAAAATCATTGATTAATAAATTCCCATTCAACCCTTCAAGCTGTGATAAAACCGTCCGAAATCGCGCCTCACTGTGATCAACTATAAATTAACACATAGCCCCAATAACTATATATGATAATAATAAGGAAAAAACCATAAAACAAACCCACCCCAAATATTTGTAGACCAGCAAGTATTACAATAATACCGATCAAGATTGAGATATAAACATGTGTTGTTATAATATTAAACATCACACTAGTCAACAGGTATGTTACTGTGGCGATCAGCGCACACGACGCTATCACAACCCTACTACATTTCGACATAATTTTTTTGGTCCAATCGAAGCGCCTAGTATTAAACAAAGTCTACCTTCCCGATCCCGCAAAAAAGAGTGAAAAAAAATGCAGTAGCATCACCATTTAATGAATCAATTTATAAATTTCCATTTCAAATTTTTTTAATTTTGGAAAAAATGCCGGTAACTTTCTTTACAAGCGAAGCGGTGACCAGCAACCACTACATTTTATTTATACCTAAAACGTGAAATCGCGCCCTAACGGTTGTATTAAAATATGAAACAGCTACAAGCTTGACTTACTTGGTCGAGTCAACGGTGCTAGATACATATCAATATGAATTGTTTAACAAAGATGAGGACTATGAATTACATTTACCACGATTTTTACGGGCTAATAACTATTATAGTTTATCTAATCGAACACGCTATACAATTTTTGATTCATACACAAAAAACCCCCTTATAAGCTGTGCCTTTGTATATAAAAATGCTGTGTGGCTTGAACGTGAATTGATTGAAATGTACGGCTCATTGGTACAAACTATGCACGACACGCGAAACTTATTATTAGAATATTCGGCCACCGAAACACCAATGATAAAAACCTACCCAACTGAAGGTTTTGTAGATATTTATTATGACTTTTTTCGCGATCAACTATGTTATGTGAATCACGACTATGTCGAGTTATAATTTATCGTATATGTGTTTATATGCTAAGCTACGCTTCCAATCGGCCGATGGTTGGCACTTTCACCACCAATTTTTTTTTATTTCCACACAAACCTACCCGTGCATTTTAAAAGTGGTTAGTTAAACTACGTGGGCGATATTTTTATTTTATTTTTTTTTGAGAATTTCTTAGTGTTTGCTCTTATATTTTGAGGCTTAACTTGGGCCGGCGAGTATTTTTATAAAAAAAAAAATCACGACGCTAAAAAACAGTTTTACGAGTGTGGTTTTAAAGTAACAACTGATACAGATATTCAATTCAATTTAAGTTTCACCTTACTTTGTGTTTTTTTAGTTTTATATGACCTCGAATTTACCCTTTTAATCCCCATGTTTTTTAACGTTAATTTTATTGTTACTGGTGCGGTGGGAATTTTTTTTTTTTTTGTTTTGCTAATTTTCTTATCTTTAATTTATGACTGACAAAATAATGCATTTAATTGACAAATTTAGTGTATAATAACATAAATTAGCACGGGTATATCGAGTTTCATTTTAATATTTTTTCTTGCACAATTAATTTTATAATATACTATGGCTAGCTTTTCTAAAAAAAAACCAAAACCTACGAAATTGCGTTGTTTGAGTAAACACAAAACATTTTTTGGTCTTTTAAAAAAATTTTATACCGCCCAAACAACACACCAAAGCACGCCTAAGCCAGCTATAACACGACAAATTACCCCAACCACACTACCATTTGAATTATTTAATAAATATTATGTACCTCTTTTAACAATTATTTATGTGGGTGTTTACACGAAATATTGGTTATTTACTACATTAGATACCTTCAATCCTGTAGTTTGTAACTACCTACATTACTATGCAAAAAAGGCTCGTTTAGATAAGCAGCTGTACCCGGCCCACTTACCACGAATTTTTTTTCAAACTTATACTATTAATCATTTTTTAGTTTTTTCTAAACCAAAAAAACAGCTTTTTATGCTTATTTTTAAAACCAAACCTACTTTTATTTTTACATGTGGTTTAATGCGCTTTATTATGAATGAAAAAAAAAAAAGTACAAAAAAACTATACAAAGTCGCAGTTAGTTTAATTAAATTGTCCACGATTCTAATTTCTAAAAAAGATTATTTTATTTCGGGCTATTTAAAATTAATTAATTTAGGGTCGATGCGTTTTAAAATACTAAAAGAAATTTATAAAACCCAAGCTAGTCGAAAAATTCATTATGTTATTTTAACAGTTACGCGAAGCTATGCAGCCCAAAAATTTAAAACCCGACGTTCTATAAAAAAATATATAAAAAAACGCTTTAAACTTAAATAATAGCCACTTGTTTTATAAAGTTCACAGGGGGCCCAAAAGTACGGTTGTTTTTATAAGCTCGTTGCTTATTAATATCATATTAGTCATAAATTTCACGCACAACCACAAACAGTACTTTTTACAACACAACGACAGTATATTATTATTGTCTATATTATCCTCACCAATATATACTATGTGATTATTATGAGTTATGGTAAATTTTTTCCGGTGTTCTAGTAGTATCTACCCTAATATGTTATCTGCAAAAATTTTAGCCCCAATTTTAATCTCTTTTTATTTTTTAAACAATACAAATACCCCAAAGTTTGTAAATTTTCATATAATATCACAACGCCACGGCGTTTCACTTCAAAATGGCCTCTTAAATATACATCCTTATATTATTTATGTAATATACAGTGTTAGTATCTTGTACATGTTTAATAATTATTTTATTAAATTAAATACACCCCGCGCAACCCGATCTATCATATATCATTATATTCGAATAACATTTGTGGGCATAATGCTTGGAGCGTGATGGGCTACACAAGAATTGAATTGGGGGGGCTTCTGAAGTTGAGATCCTGTTGAAAATATATCGTTATTAATTTTATTATTTTATATACGGTTATACCATAACGTTTCATTAACAACCTTTAAGTACCATACGGCGCTGCTCGGCGTTATATTTTTCACAATTATTTTTATAATTTTACGCCGTGGGGTGGCCTCAACAATACATTCATTTATTAAAGCTAACACACAACCAGTTTACTTATACTATATTATTGTTTTTATTGCTAATTATGGTTTAATACAAATGTTAAATGTGGGGGCGCGCCACTTTATACTTTCACATATTTGAGACTTATTTTATACCAAAAATAGAGCACGTTTTATTATTTGTTCATACTTTTTGTTCACACTTTGTTATTTATACTTAATTACGGTTTTATTAAATAATGTTATTAATAGCCCAATTATACAACTAAAAAATTTTATATTAATATATTTTTTAATAATATTAAACATATTTTTTTTGTTCACACCTAATCATCTATTTCGTAAACAATTACAAACAGTATCCAGAGCACTCGTTACCACCACACTATTTATTTTATACGGTTTACATCTGAAAATATCCGCGTGTCTTTTACTTATTGTTATTATAGTTTGTTTAAATTTTAACAATGCCCCACGCCCACAAGCGGTGCACATTATACTAATAATATCTTATTTGTTATGCGTTGTATTTTTTATTAATATACCATCTTATCAGATCAAGTTAAAATACTTTACAAAAAATCATTATATGTCAAGCATATACTTTGGTGAGGCTATAAATTGGATTTATGAGGCGGGGGCCGCTTTAATTAATTTTGTTAGTTCGTTAAAATTTAAACATGTTTTTTCACACCCCAATACTTTTATTATATATACCAATGGTTTTTCATCAAGCTATGAGTTGTATAAAAATCATATGTTTTTTAGAATTTTTTGTGAAGAGTATGTTTGGGGGGTTTTTATAATTTTAAATATGGCATTATTTGGTTATTTATATGACCACTTTAGTATGCAACCCCACTATAAAACCCATTAGTTAATAAAAAAAATAAAAAACTAGGTGCTTGAATCGTTTTAACATCACGTAATTTATATTATCGATAAGATGATATAGTTTAATGGTAAAACAGTAGTCTCATAAGCTACAATTATGGGTTCAACTCCTGTTATCATCTGCAAAGTTTTTAATTTACTTTGCAGGTGGTATATACACGCGTATAAACACATTTGATTGGTTGAATATTTATATAGTCATCGTGTGTTTTTTTAAAAATACATTAAACAACGTAATAGGCTATTTTTTTGGTAGTATTTACACGCAAATTTCCAATACAACGGCTTTTAAAAAAACGATGATTTATATCAAATAAAAGACCATCTTTACGTTACGGAACGGCCGGTATTTATTGTTTAAGCACATTTCGGTTTGAATATCGATATGGCCTCTTTTTAAGGAAATTTTTTAAACGTTCTTTCAGAAAAAAAAAACGTAAAAATCTTTTTTTTAGAAGACGTATATGGCTATTTATTAGACCCAACTATGTATTAACTCACAAATCAAAAAATGCTAGAATGGGCAAGGGTAAGGGGAACTTTAAACGATGGTGTACTATTATATATCCAGGACGACCCTTTATTGAACATTTAAATGTAACACCACGATTGTATTTACGGTATATTAAAAAACTGTCGTATAAATTAAAATTAAAGCTGTATTTAATTCACCACACACAAGTTCAAATTAAAAACCTAAACATAAACAGCGGTTCTTTAAAAACTCCAAACACAGTTACGTACTTTAAAATAAAACGCGCGCTTTATAAACCTCAAAAAATTTTTCAAAAATTACTGCTTTATTACACACAGTAGAATTTGTATATAAAATTAAGATTTTTATCATTTTTTAAAATAAAACACGACACCATTGACATGCATACAAATATGCGACCTTCACCAGATTCGAGCAAACTAACGTATATAAATTTAAACACAAAAAAAACAACGTTAAACAAAAAAATTTTTACACATAATACACCACATTTCATTTTTTATTTAATCTATTGTATTATGTATAATTTCGATCTCAACGCACGATCTCTTAAAAGACGCTACAGTTCTCTTACTACAAAATATACCCAATTTCAAAATAAGCCAGCAACGCCCGTAAATATATACTTTAGCTACAAAGTTTTGCCAATAAAAAAAAAAAAAATTATGTTTTTACGCGCGCCATATAAAAACAAACTTGCTCGATTATCCGTGATGAACTTACAGAGTCGAATTATTTTTGTATTTAAACGTAGTAAACTAAAACGCGATGACATGTATGCCCCCACCGTAAGCAGTTTACCACCCAACTACTTAAACCTTTTTAAAAAATTTAATTTGAGTTTTAGTAAATTAAAGCACGAAACCACCCGCATACAACTAGTTGTAACAAATAGTAATAACTTTACATTAAAACACTATTTAAATAACAGTTAGTATTAATATGTTATTGTATTTATTTCGTTACAATGCTGCTGTATTTTTTAATCGTGGAATTAATTTAAAAAATAACTCGGTTTTAAAGCAACACCCACCTAAAACTACAAAAATCCAAATATGTAGCGCATTTTTAACACCACAATATATGCGTACATTACTACAGTACTTAAATTTACTAAATTGTAATTATTTTTTATCCCCAGACCAAAATTATTTTAATCTTCAAACCATCGCGATGCTTTTCTATTCGCGAATACATCCAGGATATTATCATTATCACGTTTATTTACGCTAAGAAGCCAATAACAATGTTATTTATATTAATTTGGTAACTTTTAATTTTATAGAAGTGGCGTTTACAACGTTTTTTTTTTTTTTTTTAATGGTATTATGAATATTATATTATACGCACATTGATGTTATAACAGCCCCAGAACCTGCCCCAACAGACAAACAAACCAAAAAAAAAACACCAGCGGAGTGCGCGCTATTAAATATGTTATTAACGTTGTTAGTTGTTTGATGTTCGTTATGCAATTATATTTATTTAGCCCACTTTAATAATTATATATTATTTTGAGGTAACTTGAATTTGTGTGATAATACAACCGCGTATTTTGTACTGATATTAACGGTACTATTTTTAGTGTTGGTTTTTAGTTTATTTTTATTTCGTAATGATATTGTTTTCACCGCCGAGTATTTAATATTTATATTTTTAATAGGGTTATTTAGTTATCTTTTAATGGCCAGCACAAATTTATTTTTAACTTTTTTTTTACTAGAAATTATTTCTTTATTAGTATTTGCAAAGTTTTCTGCGACTCGGGTCACTATACCCGAAAACCCAGTAAATTCTAGAAATTCGGCCGACACCCACAAACCACAAATTTCATACGGACTATTTAATGCTTTATTTTTTCAATTTTGGACAACATTTTTAAGCTCGGCGCTATTATTTTATTCGTTAATAAATATTCATTATACATTAGGGATTTCAACATTTTTTTTACTAAATTTTTATTTTTCAGCGGTATCATTAAATTGATATACGCCGAAATCTTTTAATACATTTATATTAACGTCAATGACTGCGGGGTTGTTAATAAAATTAGGAATAGCTCCGTACCAATTTTTTAAAATTGAAGTGTATAGGGGCGTACCGCTGTTCATGTTAATAATATACACAATTTTATATTTAATTATATATATATATTTTTTTATGTTTTTATTTTTAGTTCAAATACCACTGTTGCGAGATTTTACTGGAGTATACATCCTCGGCGCCACTGTGTTTGCGGTGTTTTATTTATTTAGTTTGCTATTTGATACAGCCAACTTTAAGGCATTTTTATCATATAGCACCCTAATTAACGTCATAAATATTTTTGTAATAATTATAATAGTATAACCACAAATAGGTTAATACATCAAGCACATTTTTTTTTAAATTATTAGATTAATTAAAGTGTATGTGTCCAAGTAGCTCAGTGGTAGAGCGTTAGACTGAAAATCTAAAGGTCAGTAGTTCGATCCTACTCTTGGACACAAATATTAAATAATAGTAATGCAGTCCATTTTAAATATTTGATTATTGTTATTTTGAATATCATGATTTTTTTTTTTTATTAATACTAGTAATGTAATTAAATTGTTAATTACTAGCGAAGTAATTTGATTAATTTTATATGGTTATGCTGTAATTGTTGGGGTCTACGTAGACGATATACATCTCTTTACACTCTCCTTATTAATACTTACACTTGCTAGTGTAGAATTTTCAATCGGGTTCGTTTTGATTATTTTTTTTAAAAAAATTTTTAAAACAACTAAAACAGACAACCTTGATACCTCCGATTGAACTGTTGTAAATAAGTTAAATAACAGGCGATAAAATAAATTATGATTTTATGGGAGTTCAAAAAAGCCGCAAATCAATAAGGTTTACTAAATTAAGTCGTGTGAGTTTCGGAAAAAAGAAGTTTGATTTACAAAGTTCGTTAAAAAAAAAAAAATTCGTACACTTTATGTTAAAAAAACATGAAATTAAAAAAACGCGAGTATTTTATGTAAAACAGCGTGAAAACGAAAATCCGTTGTTTTATACATAATTAAACACCAGTGGGTCGTTGAAATCAGTCCTATTTTAACTTATCAATTACAGCGATATTCCAATATTTTGCCATTTTGACCGTGGCATTTCATGATATGCCAGCGTTAATCGGTTTTTTTTTAATTCTTGTTATTGTAAGCCAATTAATTAGTGGAACTATGTTATCATTTAGTTTAGTACCAGAACCTATGTTGGTTCCGGTCGTTCGCGATGAAGAGGACCTAGAAGATTTGTACACGGACGACATGTTTTGATTACACGAACGTGGTGTTGACCTTCTTTTTATTTTTTTTTGATCTCATTTATTTAGAAAATTATATATACAAGCATACGAGTACGAACACGATACCGCATGAAAAACAGGTGTATTTACGTTTTTAGTGTTTCAAGCAGTCACATTTTTGGGTTTAGTTATTTGTTGTACACATCTTAGTGAAATAACATTAACCATTGCTGCTAACATTGTTAATACATTTTTTTTTTTTACGGGAAAACTATATTGATGGATTTTTACTGATAAAAATTTAAACACAGATACTTTAATAAGATTAGCATATGCGCACTACATCTCTGCTTTTTTTGTAGCATATATGTCTATGTTACATGGTATTGATATGCATTATGATTGAAAAAATGAAGTATCTTATGATGGGGTTGATAATGAAATGGTATGATGAGACGAAGCTTTAAGCAATGAGCTAGGAATTTTTATTGATATGTTAATTTTATTGTTTTTTGTAAGTATTTATATGTATCCCGAACCAGAAGCGCTATCCTACGAGTTGTTTATGTGAGGCGATGTTGGTTTTATCACTGATGTCAGATTTTATGGTGTTGCACCCCACTGATATTTTAGACCATTTATGTCGTGATTAATTGTATGCCCACACCACAACTTAGGTATTTTTGGTTTAGTTTATTTTTTTTGAGTATTATTTCATCAACCAACGTTGCACGGGTATAAAGAGGCGTCCGGTATTTTATACAAAACATCTTTTTTATCTTGAATAATTTTGAGAAAACCAATTTTTTACCCACAAAAATATACTAACTCAGAATTAAACTTATATACCCAATTAACGTTTTGACTTTTTTTTATGTGTATGTTATATACGTCATCCTTCTTACCATATGGTCGATTTTATAATCGTGTTAACGGTAATGTTGGTATGCTTGGTGCATATTTTTATGTATTTTTTTATTTAACATTTTCATGACTTCGTCGACCATTTTGATACGATTTGTATAGATATAATTTACAAAATCGAGTTTTTTATTTTAAACATGGAATTATACCAACCGACCTGACCCCCAAACACTCTGAAGAATGAATAAAAGAAAAACGACATTGATACACAGTCTCGTTAAAAGACCAAGATAAGTTTTATATCTTTGTTAACACGATTGTTATTCCTTATTTAAAAATTGCAGCATCATTTACATGATGATTACTTAAAGAAACGTATACACTTATATACAATGTTATTAATTTTTTTGTTATAAAAATTCGAAAACGAGTAAAAAAAAAACTCTAAATAATTTATATTAATATGTTAGTTATGGTGTTATTCTACAAATTTAAAACAGAATATTATAATAATAAATCACAACTTCGTAAATATTTTAGTCTTTTTTTTTATACGCAACAGCTTATTAAATTGAAAAAATGTATCGGGAGTGTTATTTATTCACCGGCAACGGCCGCACTTTCGTTACTTATAATGATACTTTACATTATATTAATTTTAGAAATGCTGGGTCTCATATCGATTACTTTTTGTTTAAAAACAGGTTCATGGGCAGAATTTGTACAAACATTTTTTTATGAAAATTTACCGCCAGAAACATACCATTGCATTGAATTCACAAATACCAACAAATACGTACAATTCATATCAACATCATTTCATTCTATTTAGTTAGTTTTTAAGTTTATGTTAAATACATACAATTGTTTGTAATATGCTTTCATATATAATGTATTTATATACTTTTATAGTTAATTTAGGTTCCGATTTAACAACAGCAACCTTTAATTTAGGTTTGTTTACTAACAACACCAACTACCAAACCGTCGTAGCGACTTTAATGCTACAATTTGGTGCGTTGGTTTTTATTTTATCAATTGTGTGTTTGGCCGCACCAAATTATTTTGGTTTATATGGTGGTTTTATACTAACATCAACACCACTATTTTTTATGTGAATCTACTCTATTTTAACGTTTATATTTATATGAAATTCGTCCCAGCTTATATTTATAAATGGATTTAAGTGATTTATTTTACCAGGTATTGTCGAAGTTCACTTTGATATTTTATTGGATAAACTTTCTATAACATACGTGACGTTAGTGCTTTCTATTGGTTTTTGTGTAATTATTTACGCGTTTTCATATTTTAGGTACGAGCCTCACGTCGAACGACTGTTGTTATTTATAAATTTATTTATGATTAGTATGTGCATACTTGTTATGGGGGGTAATGTTTTTGTTTTATTTTTTGGTTGGGAGCTAATTGGGTTAACTTCATTTTTTTTAATTAATTTTTGATCAACTAAAATTAGCACATTAAAAGCAGCATTCAAAGCATTTTTATTTAATAAATTAAGCGATTTGGGCATTTTATGTTTTATTATATTTAGTCTTCTAGTTATGGGCGACATTCAAATACCGTCTCTCAACAATAACTTTATAAACTTTATAAATTATAAAATAAATTGTTTAGGGCTAAATATATCATATTTAGAGCTCCTTTCATTCTTTTTAATGTTATCGGCATTTGTAAAATCTGCGCAATTTGGATTTCATATCTGATTACCAGACTCTATGGAAGCCCCCGTACCAGCCTCGGCATTAATCCACTCTGCAACATTAGTTTCTGCTGGGGTGTTTTTATTTTTGCGCTTTTCATTTTTATTTGAGTTGGTCACACCTATAAAATATTGAATTATAATTATTAGTTCAATAACTGCTGCGTTCGGTGGAGTTTGTGCATGTTTTCAATCCGACGTTAAGCGAATTTTAGCTTATTCTACTATAAGTCACTGCGGGTTTTTAGTATTCTTATCATGTTCTAACAATTTAGAACTGACGCTCCTTTATTTGTGCATTCACGGGTTTTTTAAAGCTATTGTATTTATGTGTATTGGAAACGTTATCAGATTTGCTAGAAATTATCAAGACTTCCGATTTATGGGTGGATTTTCTAAATATCTACCTTTTGAAACAACGGTAACTTTTATTGGCTTAATAAATTTAGCTGGTTTGCCGTTTTCATTCGGCTTTTTTATTAAACATTTTACTCTTATAACACTTTTTGACGTAAACAATATTTTTATAAAAATAAATTTACTGATAGGAGTGTTTTCAGGCCTAGTATACTCTTATCGCGTTTATTATTATATTTTTTTTGATATAAAAAAAGCAAAAAAAGCAATATATTATAGCGCATCAAAAAAACACACCCGATCAATTTTGTATTCTAACACCACGTTAGCGAGTTGCGCGGCCATATCATTACTATTAATTATAACTACGTTTATAACAATACTAGCGTACTACTATACATTTAAAACCCCAACAACGTTTACAACCGCAACAAACTGATCGTCAACCAATAAAACGCACTTCTTATTGGAAAATAGTCTTGTAATCGTAAACAATTTATCGTTTTATATAAATTGATTTATTTTAATTTTGGGCGTCATTTTAGTAACGCTTAAACTACGATACCAAGTATTTTATTTTCATTTTGTAAATAAAATTAATACAATGTTCCTGTTTTTTTTTTTTATGTTTATAATTTTATCTATCATATGTTAATAGTTTCATTAATATTTTAATTATAGGGCTGCTTGGGCTATTTATTTTTTTTATAAACAACAGTACACCACATATTTATACGTCCAAAATGGATGTGAGGGAATATTTTTACCGAAGTAATCGTCCAATCTAATTTTCATATTGGGTTTTCAAACAATAAATCTGATGTATTGATTCATTTAGCACAATGACAATATTGATGATGATTTTGATTTTCGTTTTTATGAAGTTTTTATTATTTATTAGTATTTAGGTTTATTAGGTTTAGAACTCTAAAATTTAGACCTCGAATCGCCACCACATTAAAACCACATGGAAAGTGGGGTGATCTTTTAGTTGGAATTATTCCAGTTTCATGATGCGCTAATATATTAAGCAATGCGAATTTTTTGTTACGTATGATTGAATGACAAAATGAGGGCGGGTTATTTACCATACGCATTCGTGGTAAACAATGATATTGGGTTTATAAATTTGAAGTAAAGACATTCGTAGATATATTAACAGCTCCAAAAAATATTGGTCGAAACAAGTGGTGTCTTTACACTCCTGGCGACGTCCAAACATCTAATGACTATATGCACATAATACAGCTTCGAATGCAAAATAAATGATTAAAAAAATACTGAAACAAGTATTTTGCAACAGAAACTCGCGAAGATAATTTTCATTTGGTATCGGCTGACGAGAAGTTACGAATGTTTTTTTTTGATCAAGCGTTATCGACTATCAACAAAGAATTACATTTAAAAAACTCCGCAACACCTGTATTTCCATATCATGAAGAGTTGTCTGACTATTCTGATACTTTTGATTCGTTTAAAAATAAAAAATTTTTATTATGAGAAAACAAAACTTATACCAAGTTAAAAACAAATTGGGTCATTAGACTTCAAAATAATGAGGGTGCTTGAGAATCTAAATTTCGTAATCAGCTAGCCGACAAAGCATATAATGACATACCCCATATCAGCCCATTTTATAAATACGACGATTCTGCTGATCTATACGACGACTACAGAGAGGACGAATTTGATGATTTTGATGTATTTGATAATATTACACAGAATACATTACAAGAGAATATTTATGAAAATTATCAGTTGTTTTTTTATCGATATGCCGATTATAATCAAATAAATAGATGAACCAAACGACAATGAAGCATAGACTACCCCGTTC
>Ga0116226_10003567_pt1 | contig 13722 bp, 12 predicted proteins | sample S1TSphfallax_FD_89692 | JGI IMG/M metagenome (GOLD analysis project Ga0116226, IMG submission 89692) | Host-associated microbial communities from peat moss isolated from Minnesota, USA - S1T2_Fa - Sphagnum fallax MG | ecosystem: Host-associated > Plants > Peat moss > Unclassified | place: USA...
CGGTGGCCAGGAGCAGGCTAGCCTTGGCGTCCCGCACCAATTCCACGATCACCTTGGTATGCAGGGGACTTGGATACTGAAAGGCCTTCAGGCCCCTGATGATCGGCAACATGACCCCCGCGGTCAGTCCGAAACAGTGGAAGACGGGGAGGGGATTGAACATCACCCAGGCAGGATCGAGCGTGATGTGGGTGGCCACCTGATCGACATTGGCCAGGATGTTGGCGTGGGTCAGCATCACGCCGCGCGGCGAGCCGAAACTGCCTGAAGTAAAGAGCACCACGGCCGGGTCGTCCGGCTTCTGCGCCGCGCGAAACTGCCGCGGGGCCAGGGAGGCGGCCAGGGCGAACAGGCGGTCGGTCACCCCGATCTTTGCGCGGACATCCTCGAGATAGGTAATCCGGCAGCGCTCCTCGAGGGTGTCGATCACATCGTGCAGCTTGCCCTGCTCGATGAAGCGATGTGAGGTGAGAACCCGCGTGATTCCAGCCACCTTCAAGGCGCCGCGCAGATTACGAAGGCCTGCGGTGAAATTCAGCATGGCGGGCGTGCGGCCATAGGCGTGGAGGGCGAACACGGTCACTACGGCCGCGCTACTTGACGGCAAAAGCACGCCCACGGTCTCGCCAGGCTTGGTCAGGCGAGCGATCTTACCTCCCAGAGCGAAGCTTGCGCGGATCAGATCGGTATATGTGAGGGGCGCGCGCTCCTGATCCTCGAGGATTTGTTTGCTCGGACCATATCGCTTGGCCGCGTCCAGCAGAGCGTCAAAGAGCGTGGTGCGCCAGGCCGGGAGGCTCTTAAGGTCTGGCATGGCGGGCTCCCCATTTTCCATGTCGCTTTGCCGCTCTCATACTCTGCGTGTGTCCTCGCTTGGAAGCGGGGGGCAATCGGGTGCTTGATCCTTAACGCCGGAGGGACGATTTACGGCCCATGGCCACGGTGATCGACAGATTGAACCCCGACAGGGCGGCTGCGGCCTCGGCCCGCCACCCTGAGAAGCGGGAGCGCCCCGACTCGCCGCGCCTGCCCAAACCCCCGTGGCTGAAGGTCAGGGCGCCGGGATCCCCCGGTTATATGGCGACGCGGCGGATCGTGAAGGCGCATGGCCTCAGCACTGTCTGTGAAGAGGCGGCCTGCCCGAACATCGGGGAATGCTGGAGCCAGTCTCACGCCACCATGATGATCATGGGCGAAACCTGCACCAGGGCCTGCGCCTTCTGCAATGTCGCCACAGGTGTTCCCGGCCCGCTGGATCCCTCTGAGCCCGATCGCGTGGCCAGCGCCGTCGCCTTGATGGGCCTCACGCATGTGGTGATCACCTCCGTGGACCGGGACGACCTGGAAGACGGCGGCGCCGACCATTTCGCCGTCACGGTTCGGGCGATTCGCCGCGCGGCGCCTTCAACGACCATCGAGATCCTAACGCCGGATTTTTTAAGGAAACCCGTCTCGGCCGCCGAACGGGTGATCGATTCCACACCCGATGTCTTCAACCACAATCTGGAGACCGTGCCGCGCCTCTACCCGACGATCCGGCCGGGCGCGCGCTACTATCACTCCCTGCGCCTGCTGGAGCGCGCGAAGGCGCGCGATCCGAAGATCTTCACCAAGTCGGGCCTCATGGTGGGCCTAGGGGAAAGCAAGTCCGAGATCATGCAGGTGATGGACGACATGCGCTCGGCGGGCGTCGAATTCCTTACCCTTGGCCAATATCTCCAACCGACTCCGAAGCACGCGCCCATCGACCGTTTCGTCACCCCTGAGGAATTCGCGGCCTTGGAGACGATCGCCCGGTCGAAGGGGTTTCTGATGGTGGCGGCCAGTCCGCTCACCAGATCCTCGCATCACGCGGGGGAGGACTTCGCGCGTCTCCGCGCCGCCCGCCAGGCGCTCGGCTGAGATTTCTGCTTGCGTCACGCCCTGACCCGTCGCCTGCCTTACCGGCCGGAGCAGTTGTTTGAGTTGGTGGGAGCCGTGGAGCTCTATCCAGAATTTGTGCCCTGGGTGAGCGACATGCGGGTTTTTAACCGCCGGGCTGCCGGCGAGGGCGTTACGCTGCTAGACGCCAAGGCCCAGGTTGGCTTTTCCATCATCCATGAGAGCTTTTCCACCCGCGTGCGCCTGGACGCTCCCGGGCTGGCCGTGGACGCCGATCTTTTATCTGGGCCCTTTCGTCGCCTCGAGACGCGCTGGCGGTTCAGCGCCAAAGAGGGCGGCTCAGAGCTGAGTTTCGTGATTGATTTCGAGTTCCGCTCGCGCCTGCTTCACACCCTTTTGGCCGCCAATTTCGAAAGGGCCGTGGCGCGCTTGGTTGGCTGTTTTGAGCGTCGCGCTCAGGCGCTCTATGGTTAGGCCTCAGGCAACTCGCTCGTAGGTCAGGCCCCTGGCGAGCCAACAGCCAACGCGGACCGCATTCACCGCACCGGCGGCATCGGGCTTGAAAATGAGCGTCCAGTCGCCCGGCGGAGTGTGATCAAGGGCGCGGGGGCAGGGGAGAGCCCACATGTCCGGGCCGACAGGCTCCAGAAGCTCCATGCGGCTCTGTCCCAGAAAGCCGGAGAACCCGCCATAGAGCGCGCCACCCGCATCAGCGATGGTGAGGTCCGCGCCCAGCTCGGCGCATTGATAGACGCCGGCGCGACCGGCTACGGGCGCTTTCCCCGCCTTGATCGGGACCAGGCGGGATCGCTGATTGTCTTTAGGACGATCCAGCCAAAGGCCGTCCGCCTCGAGCTCCAGCCGGCTATCGCCATCCGACGCGCCGCCGTCAGCCTGGGCGGTCAGCAATTCGGGATGGTGGCCTAGGCGCAGCCGGAGTGCGTGATCGGTCGCCTTGGTGATTCGGGCTAGAATCTCGGTCTCCGGTTCGATCCACGCACCGATCATGCCGTCAGGTAGGGCGGGCGCTGGAGGCGCGGGCGCGTCCTCGCCGAGTGCGGCTGCGAAAAGGTCGAAGGTCGCGCTAGCGGCGTCGGAGAGGTGATTGAAGAGGACGACCACGGAGAGCCGTTCGGCTGGGCAGTAGAGCCGGTGGCTGCGCCATCCGCGCAAGGCGCCGCCGTGACCGCTGATATCGCGTCCGAACTTCTGGGAGCGCGCCAGTCCAAAGCCGTAGGCCGCGGGCGCGCCGCCTGAAAAGCTCACGGGGGCATTTAGTCGGCCGTACACAGATTCGGGATCATCCCGTCCCGCATCGGCCGCCCGCTCCCAGGCGATCATGTCGTCCAGGCTAGCGCCGAGCCCAGCATCGCCGGTCCAGATGAGATTGTTGCGCGCGGGCCGAAACCCGCTGGCAACATCGCCTTCATATCCCTCGGCGCCATCGGGCAAGGCGCGTGTATCGGCGGCGAGAAAAGCCGTCTCCAGGCCAAGCCGGTCGAATAGCCGTCGCCGCAGCAGGTCGGCGAAGCTCTCGCCCAGGCGGTTGCTGACGATATCGCCCAGAAGCCGGAAATTCTGATTGGCGTAGGAATAACGCGTTCCAGGCTTGAACTGCAGGGACCGCGCGCCGCTAATCACCTGCGCGGCCTCGGTCTCGCCAAAAAGTCGCTCCGCCGGCGCGCCGTGCAGCATGGCGAGCGCCCAATAGTCCCGAAGGCCGGACTGGTTGTGGGCGAGATGGAGCGCGCCGGGCGCGCTTTCCTCCAGGTGTGGCAGCCGCGCGGCCACATCCGGGTCGAGGACAGAGGGATCTGGAAAGGCGTTCAGCAATAGGGCGCAGGTGAACTGCTTGGATATCGAACAGATGCGAAAGAGGGTGCGCGGAGTGAAGGGGATCCGCAACTCGGCATTGGCGAAGCCCCAGGCGTGACGGATCAGGGTTTCCCCATCCTTGAGCACGGCCACCGCCCCGCCGGGGCCCGGATAGGCACGGTGCAACCCCGCAAGGGTTTTCTCAAGCCGTGTGATCAGGCCCGGCTTGCCCGTCATCTCAGACGTTCCCGGAGCATTTCCAAGGCGGTCTGCACGGCCGCCATCTGGATTTCCCAGCGCGTTTCCAGCTCAAAGAGCTCCATACGGTGCTGCACGGAATGATTGGCGCGCGCGGTGGCGAAATGCACCGTGCCCACGGGTTTCATGGGACTCCCGCCGCCAGGGCCCGCGACGCCCGTGATGGCCACGGAAACGTGGGCGTGGGAATTCTCAACCGCGCCCTCCGCCATCATACGCGCGATGGGCTCTGACACTGCGCCAAGATCGGCGATCAGATCGCCGGAAATGCCCAGCAGCTCCTGTTTGGCGCGATTGGTGTAGGTGACGAAACCGCGTTCAAAAACATCGGAAGCCCCAGGGATTGCGCAGATCGCCGCCGCCACGAGCCCCCCCGTGCAGCTTTCCGCCGTCACAATGCGCAGGGATTTTTCCCGGGCGTCATCAATGACCAGGCGTGCGAGCGTGTCGATTTCGAGGGAGAACATCAAACGTCCTGATTTGGCGCCGCGGAAAGGGAGGCCCGCGAGACCAACATCGCCCGCGCCTGTCTTTCAAGGGGGCCTGAAATAACGAACGGGCGACTTCGTCAGGACTAGTCCCGTGCTGGGCGCCACAATGGACCCACGGCGAGGAGCAGGACCACGACATTGAACACGGCGTTCGAAAGGGCGCCTGCCGCAATTGATCCCGCGCTATCCAGGCAGAACCAGGCGAGCAGACTGGCCACAACGGTGCGCCTGACGGCATCCGGCGCCACCGGATAGACCCATGATGAAAGACGCCAGATCATGACGCCCCAGCCCAGCAGGAACCCGCCGCTCAAGGCTGAAAGAAATCGCGTGTCGAAGGCCAAGTAGTCCGACGGATGGTTCAGGCGCCACCCGAGCAGGTCCAGCGTCATCCGCGCAAGCCCCGAGGTCGGGATCATGGCGCCGAGAAAGAATACCGGTCCGAAGGATCCGACGACGATGGCCGTGATCTTCAGCCAAAACCGGTGAAACGCGCCACTCATCGTTGATGCACCCCTAGGCGGTGGGCCATGCGCTCAGGATGGTCGCGGCGTCGAAATAGTCGCGCCAGTAGGTGATCTGACCATCGTGCACATCGAACACCCCGGTCACCGGGAGCTCGACCCATTTGTCGATCAGGCGGTGTCGATCAAACCGCTCAACGAAGACGACCGGGCCGCTCGACGACGACCGCAATACCTTGAGCTCATTTTCCAGGGTTGGGGCGAAGAAGGGCTCAAGCACGCCGCGGACGGCGACTGCGCCACGCACGGCGCCCAACGGGGGCGGATTGATGTAATCACAGTCTTTCGAGATCAAGGCCATCGCGCGGTCATAGTCGCCCCGCTCCATGTGCTTGAGAAATTGCTGAACGACATCGAGCGATGACAGGGTCGTGGTCATGGGAGCCTCCCGCGTCGGGCTGAGGCCCTTGTTCTTTCCCATGCCGGAACCCCGCGCAATTACGTCAGGGGTTATCGCCCCGGCGCCCCGGCCATGCCGCGAAACAAGGCCTCGGACCGTGGGTCGGCCGGGAATAGCGTTTCGATGCGCAGCTCGTCAGCCGTGACATCCTGAGCGGTCCCGAGTGTGGCGATGATCGCGAACATCGAAATCGGCTGATCGCCCACCTGCATGTTGAACGGAAGCACAGGTACGAGCGCGGTGTCCGCCGCGGACCAGAGCACCTCGGCGTCCTGATAGGGCGCCAGGGCCGCGAGAACCGCCTTCATCTCCTGCCCGCCTAGCATCTCCGCTTCACGCTGCGCCCGGCGCCAGATCAGTGGGCCCACAGCGGTCCAGTTGGTCACCAGGGGCCGGATGCCCTCAGGGTGAAAGAATAGGCGCATAAGGTTACGCGGCCCTCCGCCGACCCGCTCCCACAGATCTTCTCCGAGCATTTCGCCTAAGAGGTCGAATGGTCGGTTGGACATTCGCACGTTCCAGGCGCGATCCATGGCGACAGCCGGAAAGGGCTCATGGGCGGCCAGGATCATGCGAACCGCGCTCATCACCTGGACCATCTGCGGATCATCGAGAGCGCGAGTGCGGAATAGCGGGGCGAAACCCGCCGCTGTCAGCCAGTCGTTGCGGTCGCGTAGCGGCACGTCGAGCGTCTCGCTAAGCTGTAGGATCATGTGGCGGCTGGGATTGGCCCGACCGGACTCCAGAAAGCTCACGTGTCGTTGAGAAACCCCCGACGATAGCGCCAAGTCCAGCTGCGATAGTCTGCGCCTTTGTCGCCATTCACGCAGCAGGCCCGGAAATCCGCTGCCGATGGTCGCGCGCTCCGCGTTGGTCAACGATGACAAGCCGGGCCCCCCAAGGTTCTCCCTATGGTCGCGCACCCGCGGCTGCGGCTCAATGACCCACGAGGTAATTGCGCAGCGCCCCGGCGCGCGGCGTTCTTTCGCCGATTGCGGAGGGAAGGGCGCGGTCGGCTAGCCCTAGCAGGTCAGCAAGGCACCTCCACCGTGGCGATGGCCTGGGCCGCAAGGCCTTCTTCCCGACCCGTGAAGCCCATGGCCTCTGTGGTGGTGGCTTTGACGCTAACGGCCGAGAGCGGAAGGTTCAGCAGGCCCGCGAGGCTTTCGCGCATCGCCTCACGATAAGGTTTGATCTTGGGGCGCTCGCAAATCAGGGTGACGTCGAGGTTCACCACGCGGCCGCCTTGAGCCGCAACGAGCGCGGCGGCATGCTCAAGAAAGACCGATGAGGCCGCGCCGCGCCATTGGGGATCGGTGGGCGGAAAGTGGTCGCCAATATCGCCCTCTCCGATAGCCCCAAGGATCGCGTCGGTCAGGGCGTGAAGCCCGGCGTCGGCGTCGGAATGTCCGATCAGGGTCTGACCGTGGGGTATTTTGACGCCGCAGAGCCAGACACCGTCGCCGGGACCAAATCTGTGGGCGTCAAAGCCCATGCCTACGCGGGTCACCCTTACGGCGCCCACCAGCGCTTCGGCCATCTCGAAATCCTCCGGATAGGTCAGTTTCATGAGGCGCGGATCACCGGGGGCCAGGTGAATTCGACCACCCGCCCTCTCCACGACACTCGCGTCATCCGTGGGGATCTCGCCTTGCGGCCAGACCGCATAGGCGGCCTCAAGAACCTCTCGGCGAAAGGCTTGCGGTGTCTGAGCCCGCCATAACCCTTCCCGGGACGCGGTGGAGATCGGTGACCCGTCTGGCAGGTGACGTTTGAGCGTATCGGCCATGGGCAGAGCGGGAAGGGCGCCGTCATGTTCCATCGCGGCGCGCGCAAGCTCCCGCGCGAGAGCGGGCTGCAGGAGGGGGCGGGCGGCGTCATGGATCAACACCGCGTCTCTGGCGCCACAGGTCAGGGCGGAAATGCCCGCCAGAACCGAATCATGACGTTGGGCCCCGCCGCGTGCGGTGATCCAATTCTTGAGTCCCGCGAAGGCTGCGGCCGCCGTGGATTCGTGGCCTGGCGGAATGACAACCACTACCTCCTGCGCGCCCGCGGCCAGAAGGGCCTCGAGGGACCAGCGCGCCACAGGCTTGCCCGCCAACACACGCCATTGTTTCGCGGCTCCGGGACCTGCGCGCTGTCCTGAACCCGCGGCGACGATGACGGCTGAAAAACCCATGCCGTTCTTTAGGTTGCCCGCGCGCGCGCATCCAGGCTTTACGTGGCGGGCCTCTCATGCCTAAACCTTGGGCGCCGGGGGTGGGCAGAAAATGAGCATGAGTGTTGCCGAGGAGATGATCTCGCGTTTCGGACCCGTTTGGCTCGCGCCCATGACGGGCGTCTCCGATCTGCCATTCCGCCAGTGCGCCACGCGCCTGGGCGCGCGTTATGTGGCAACGGAAATGGTCGCGAGCGAGGCGCTTGTAGGCGCGCGGCCTGACGCCTTGCGACGGATGGCGGCGGGCGATGGTGAGGGCGTCTTTGTCGTCCAACTCGTTGGCTTCGATGAGCGGCTGATGGCCGCCGCCACAGGCCACGCCGCGCGGGCCGGGGCTCAAATCATCGATATAAATCTGGGCTGTCCGGCCAAAAGCGTCACGGGAATCGCGTGTGGCTCGGCCCTGATGAGACATCCTGAGAAGGCCGAGGCTCTTGTGCGGGCCGCGGTGGAGGCGAGCGACGTTGCGGTCACGGTGAAAATGCGGCTCGGCTGGGACGAGTCATCCATGAATGCGCCCGAATTGGCCGCCCGGCTTGAGGGAGCCGGCGCGCGCGCCTTTACCGTGCATGGTCGCACGCGAAGCCAATTCTATTCCGGTCAAGCCAACTGGCGGGCTGTCGCGGCGGTGAAAGAGGCGGTGCGGTCGCCGGTGATCGTCAATGGCGACATTGTCGATGTGGCGAGCGCGCGACGCGCACTGGCGGAATCGGGCGCGGACGCGGTGATGATCGGTCGCGGGGCTATTGGTCGACCTTGGTTGGCGTCTCAAGTGGCCGCCGAGCTCCGGGGCGCGTCTTTCGCACCGCCCGCCGGCGAGGCGCTGTCGGGCATCGTGCGGGACCACCTGGCGCGAAGTGTCGCATTCCATGGCGAGCGGCATGGGGTGCGGATCTTCCGCAAGCACTTGGCGGCCTATATCGACGCGGCAGGCGCGGGGCGGGAATTTCGCGGGCGACTGTGCCGCATGGACTCGCATCGTGAGATCGCCCACGAACTTGATCAGCTTTGGCGCGAACCCGAGAGGCTCGCCGCGTGAAAACCCAGTTCGCAGACGCCCCTGCGTCCGCCCTTGAAGCGGCGCGCGCCGCCGCCTTTGATCTTTGGCCCGAGGCGGCTGTGGTTTTGGATCGCGGCGGGCGGGTGCTGATCGCCAATGAGGCCGCGCAGGGGATGTTCGGCCGGGGATTCGCTTTCCTCTCGCGCCTATCTTTTCTGGCTGTCACGCCGCCGAAGTCACCCCTTGCCCTACTGATCGCCCGGTGTCTGGAGGAGCGCAGCGCGGTGCGCGAGCGCGACCTCAAGCTCGACCTGCCCAACTCCTATTCTCTTATGGCCGACGTGGCCGCGACCCCGCTGATCGATGACAATATTCTGGTGACGCTCCACACGAGGCCCGCGGCGGCGGCGGCCGAGCGTTCCGGAGATCCTGCTGGCCTGCGCTCGGTCATGGGCCTTGGACAGATGCTGGCGCATGAGGTGAAAAATCCTTTAGCGGGCATTCGCGGCGCGGCCCAACTTCTCAAGAGCGGGGCCAGCGCCGAGGATATCCCTCTTGCGCAGCTGATCGTGGATGAAACCGACCGGATCGCGCGTCTGCTTGATCGCATGGAGGCCCTGGCGGACGATGTGCCCCCGGCCCAGGCTGATGTGAATATCCATCAGGTGCTCGATCGCGTCCGCGCCCTTGCCGCCAATGGCGTGGCGGACGGACTGTCGATCAAAGAACACTATGATCCGTCACTTCCGCCGGCCTGGGGGGAAGAGGATCAGCTCATTCAGATTTTCCTGAACCTGATCAAAAACGCCGCCGAGGCCGCCCATTCCCGCGAAGATGGACGTGGCGAGATCACCCTTTCCACCGCCTATCGCCACGGCGTTCGCATTCGCGGGCCGGGCGGCCGCTCGGCGCCTCTGGAGGTCAAGGTGGCGGATAATGGTCCAGGCGTGCCGGCGCATCTGCGCGATCATCTGTTCGAACCCTTCGTCACAACCAAGGCCGCCGGCGCGGGCCTGGGCCTGGCGCTGGTCGCCAAGCTGGTGGCGGGCCACGGGGGCCTCATCGACTTCACGTCCGAACCCGGACGGACCGTGTTCCGGGTATTGTTGCCCGCCGCCGCGGTCTGAACGCGCCTCTTTTTTCGTAGGAACCTCAGCATATGCCCGCTGCCGCCCAGAAGATTCTTGTGGCCGACGATGACGCCTCGATCCGCTTGGTGCTCTCCCAGGCTTTTTCGCGCCTCGGATACGAGGTGCGGGCGACCGGCAACGCCGCCACGCTGCTGAAATGGGTCACCGACGGGGACGGCGACCTGGTGATCACTGATGTCGTTATGCCCGACGGCAATGTGTTTGACGTCTTGCCCCGCATCCGTAAGCAACGCCCGAAGCTCCCCGTGATCGTGATGAGCGCCCAGAACACGGTTCTAACGGCCATCGCCGCCGCCGAGGGTGGGGTTTTTGACTATATTCCCAAGCCCTTTGACCTCGACGACATGGCCGCCCTGGCCCGGCGGGCCCTAGAAAATCCCACGGACAAGGAGGCCGCCAAGGCCCAGGCCCGCGCCGTTCGGGATGAGCGTCTGCCCCTGATCGGCCGTTCGACGCCGATGCAGGAGGTCTATCGTTCCATCGCCCGCCTGGTGGGCGCGGATCTGACCGTCCTGATCCTCGGCGAGTCGGGAGTCGGCAAGGAGCTGGTGGCGCGGGCTTTGCATGATCTTGGCCGCCGCCGCGATGGTCGTTTTGTCCCCATCAGCCTGGCGGCGATCCCGCGCGCGCGGGTGGACGCCGAACTGTTTGGCCACGGTGAAGGCGATGTGGGGCGGCTCGTGGAGGCTGACGGCGGCACGCTATTCCTCGATGAGATTGGCGACATGCCTTTGGACGCCCAGACGCGTCTGCTGCGCGTTTTCGACGGCGCCGAGCCGGCCACCAACCCGAAGACCGGCAGGCGTCCCAATGTGCGGGTGATCGCCGCCACCAACCGCGATCTGCGGGGCCTCGTCGCCCAGGGTCTCTTCCGCGAGGATCTCTATTTTCGCCTCAATGTGGCGCCGATCAGGGTTCCCCCCCTACGCGACCGCGCGGAGGACATCCCCGAACTCGCACGCGCCTTTCTTCTGCGCGCCAGCCGCGAGGGCCTACCCTCCAAGACGATCGATCAGAGCGCGCTGGACCGGCTGAAGCTTCATGAATGGCCCGGCAATGTGCGGGAATTGGAAAACCTCATCCGCCGGGTCTGCGCCCTCTATGGCGAGGAGATGATCACCGCGCGCATCGTTGAGCGCGAACTCTCGGAGCAGGCGCCGCCATCGCAAACCGAAGGCGCGGTCACGCTCTCGGCTCTGGTGGAGCGTAATCTGGCCTCCTATTTCGCGGGCCAGCCGGGCGGCGTGCCCCCCGTTGGCCTCTATGATCGCGTTCTGGCGGATATCGAGCGGCCCCTTTTTCAACTCACCCTCGCCGCCACCAAGGGCAATCAGATGCGCGCCGCGGAGGTGTTGGGCCTCAATCGCAATACGCTTCGTAAGCGCCTTCACGACCTGGGGATCGAGGCCAAGGGCCGGGTGTGAGGTCGTAACCTGTGGCGCCGCGGACGCGGGACTGTTGCATTCGCGGCACAGGCTCCTAGAGTCGGGACATGACCGCCAAGGGACTCGGCGCCGCCTCGCCATCTCATGCCCGCACCGATGTCTCGGCCCCCGCGGGTGAGCGGGACGCGCAGGGCGTGACGATCACGCATAGTGGCCGTGCGGTCGACTCACAGGCCCTCATGAGCGTCTGTTTCGGCTTGGCGGCGAGTGCCGTGGTGGTCGCCGTCGTGCTGGGTTCCTCTCCGGACATGAGCGGGCCCCTAGGGCCGGCCAGCCCCGAGGTTCTCGCCCTGTTGGCGATCAGCTTCGTGCTTATCCTTGTGCTCGCGGGGCTTTTAGGCTGGCGGCTGCTGCGCCTGGTGACCGCCCGTTCGACGGACGCGGGCGCGCGGCTGCATTTGAGATTTGTCACCCAGTTCGCCTTAGCCGCCGTTGTCCCCGCCGTGATTGTGGCGCTGTTCTTTGGTCTGCTGGTCACCCGCGGCGTGGAGAGTTGGTTCAGCGCCCGCGTCCAGACCGTCGTCGAAAACTCCGCCACCGTCGCGCGCTCCTACATCCAGGAGCAGAAGAGCTACATCAGCCGCCATGTGAATCTCATGGCGCAGACCCTGAACCAGGCGGCGCCCAGCCTGGCCGATTCACCGATCGCTTATGGCCGCTTTCTCAAGGAAATCACCGCCGAGGGCGGCTTCTCAGCAGCCTATCTGCTGGACCGCGATGGCCGCGTTCTCGCCCGCGCGGACACGCTGGGCGCCGCGACGCCCCTTCTCATTCCGCCCAAGGCCAGTTTCGCAGCCGCAGATGAGGGAGATGTCTCGGCCGCGCCTTTTGAGTCAGTCGATCTCTTCCGCGCGCTCTACCGTCTGAAGTCCTATCCAGACGCCTATCTCTATGTGGTGCGGCCCGTTGACCAAGGCATTTTCCGACATCTCCGCGAAACTGAGAGCTCGCTCGCGGGATATGATTTGGCCAAACACAGGCGGGTTCTGATCCAGGGCGCCTTCGCCCTGAGTTATCTTGAAACCGTTCTGCTCGTACTTGCGGGCGCCATCTGGCTTGGCATGGCGACCGCCGACCGGATCGCCGCGCCGGTGGCGAGATTGGTCCAGGCCGCCGGGCGCGTGGCGAGCGGCGATCTTACGGCCCGGGTGGATACGCGCGGCGATCCCGCCGAAATCGCCGTCCTGTCGCGGGCCTTCAACCGCATGACCTTCGATCTGCGTGAGCAGCAGGACGCTCTGCGCACGGCCCACGTGGATGCCGAGATGCGACGGCTGTTTACTGAGGCTGTGCTTCTGGGCGTCAGCGCCGGGGTCATCGGACTGGATCCGCAGGGGCGGATTTCGGTCGTGAACCGTCAGGCGCTCAGCCTGCTGCATATTACCGATAAGGACAGCCAGGGCCGCACCTTAAGCGAAGCGGCGCCGGAGTTCGAGGCGGTCGCCGCGGCGGCCGCGAGCCGGGGCGGCGAGGCGGAGGCGGACCTGGAGGTGACCCGGAGGGGCGACACACGGCTCCTTCGGGTGCGCGCCAGCCATGGCGCGGAGGGGCTCGTACTCACGTTTGACGACATGACACGCCTGGTTTCGGCGCAACGCAACGCCGCCTGGAGGGACGTCGCCCGACGCATCGCCCACGAGATCAAGAATCCGCTCACGCCCATTCAGCTTTCGGCGGAGCGGCTGCAGCGCAAATATCGCCAGGATATCTCTCAGGACGTGGAGGTTTTTGACCGCTGCATCGACACGATTACCCGCCAGGTGGGGGATATCGGCCGCATGGTGGATGAATTCTCCTCATTCGCGCGGATGCCGGAGCCAAAATTCAGCGCCTGCGATATCGCGGAGCTCGTGCGCCAGTGCGTCTTCGCACAGCGCGTGGCGGATCCGGGCGTGGAGGTGGAGATCGTCGGCCCCATTTTGCCGACGACGGTGATCTGCGATGGCCGTATCGTGGCCCAGGCCCTCACGAATGTGCTGAAAAACGCGGGCGAAGCGATCGCCGCCCGACCCGCGGGCGTGGCGCTCCCGCCCGGGCGCATCCAGGTCGCCCTGGTCGCCTCACCCGACAAGGTGGATATTGAGATCGAAGACAATGGCGTCGGCTTCCCCAAAAAGTTTCGCGAGCGCCTGACCGAGCCCTACGTCACCACGCGCGAAAAGGGGACCGGCCTTGGCCTGGCCATCGTCAAGCGCATCCTTGAGGAACATGGCGGTCGCCTCGTTCTGTTGGACGCCGCCGAAGGCGAGGGCGCCAGGGTGGTGTTGTCCTTTCCCGCACCGCGAATCGGCGCAGGTGAGGGTGTGGCCCAGGCCGCGAGTAAGGTGCAGGCATGAATAGTGACATTCTCGTCGTCGATGATGAGATCGATATTCGGGAACTTGTGGCCGCCATTCTCGAAGACGACGGCTACGCCGTGCGCACGGCCCAGAATGCCGAGGCCGCCCTGACGGCCCTGCGCGCACGCAAACCCGCCCTGCTCATTCTCGACATCTGGATGTCCGGCAACGGCATGGACGGCCTCGAGCTACTCGAC
>Ga0116226_10003568_pt1 | contig 13722 bp, 11 predicted proteins | sample S1TSphfallax_FD_89692 | JGI IMG/M metagenome (GOLD analysis project Ga0116226, IMG submission 89692) | Host-associated microbial communities from peat moss isolated from Minnesota, USA - S1T2_Fa - Sphagnum fallax MG | ecosystem: Host-associated > Plants > Peat moss > Unclassified | place: USA...
AGAAATCGATTGAAGAATCGATTGTTGTACAGCGTCGATCCATGGGTATGCAGAACGCCCTTCGGGTCGCCAGTGCTACCCGAGGTGAACATGATCCGGCTCACATCGTGCGTCATCACGGGACGGTGCCACAGGTGATCGTCCTGCCCCTGCGCGGGCGGCTCCCGCGCCAGAATGCTCGCAAGCGTAACCGCCCCTGCGTGACGATCGCCGCGACCGCCAACCGAAATGATTTGCTTGAGGCTGGGCAGCTCGGGGCGAAGCGCCTCCATCATCCCCACCAGATCGAATTCGCCGTCCGCCGACACCAGCACAATGACAGCTTGCGAAAAACCCAGGATGAACTTCACTTCCCGCGACCGCAGTTTGACGAGATAGGGCGAAGCGATCGCGCCGATAAGGTTGGTGGCCGCCAGGGCTACGACATATTCGATCCTGTTCGGAAGCTGAATGCCGACGACATCACCACGCGCCACCCCGGTATCGATGAGATACGCCGCCAGCCTGCGCGCATCCGCCCACAGCACAGCCCAGGTGATCTGACGGTGCTCGTCCACAACCGCGATGTCATCGGGCACGCGGATTGCATTTTGCGCCACGAGACGCGGATACGTCATGTCCCCCCAATATTCCGTGGCCGCGTATTTGTCGATGATGTCATCCGTTAAAATCGTGTCGGCTCGGCCTATCGGCATGTCAGTTCCAACCATCTGCCGGATTTCTTAAGCAGCACGATACAACACGCCCTCGCGCCGGACGCGCTGACTGCACGACCCCGATTAACCAACCGGACGGTTGATACCAACCAGCAATGCTCCTGTCAATTTCAGTCCTTTGTCAGAATCCGATTGGCGTAGCTCGCGAAGGATTCCGCAATCTCCTGCACGGACAAGGTACCGTTCGGCCTATACCAGGCCGAGAAATAGGCAAGCATGCCGAGGATGGCCTGGCAGGCCATCCGTTCATTCACCTCGCTCCATATCTCGGCTTTCACGCCGGCGCGCACCACGCTGCGAAGCATGTCATCGACTGCGCGGGTGCGTTCCTCCAACGTCGCCAGCTTGTTGCCAAGATGCCCTCGTTCCCCGGACCAAACGACGATTGCATCTTGGTGCGCGGCCATAACTTCCAGTTCAACCATGATCATGCGGCTGAGCTTCGCACGCGGCGGCAACCTGCTCTTGAAAACCTCGCGAACGCGGTGGTGAACCTGGGCGACGTAATCTTCCAGAACCTCGGATAACAGCTGATCCTTGTTTTCGATATGGTGATATAGGCTGCCTTTCAGGATACCGACCGCTTCGGCGATGTCCTGCATGCTGGTTCCATGAAACCCGTTCTGGCGGAACAGCTTCAATGCCTTGGCGTGAATCAGGTCGCGGCCGACCGATGGCTGGCCTTTGGCTTTTCGATCAGTTTTAACAAGCATCTGGACTCTCATCTCCGTTAGTTTCTTGACCGCAAGGCACCCTTGACGCAAAACTTCTAAAAAGGCAAACCCAACCATACGTTTGGATGGGGAGGTCCCGTGGTTACGGAAATCGTCGAGTTCGTCATAAAACCGGGATGCGAGTCTCAGTTTGAAGCAGATATGGCATCCGCCAAAATCATCATTTCACGGGCAAATGGTTTCAAGGGTATAGAGTTGATGCGATCGATTGAAAACTCCGAATCCTATCGGCTTTTTGTATTGTGGGAGACGATGGAAAACAACACGGTTGAGTTCCGCCAATCTCCCGATTATCACGAGATGGGCCGCCTATTCCGCCATCAGTTGACACAACGGCCAGCGGCGCAGCATTTTCACATTGTTAATTTGTAGCATTCTCACATAAATCTTGCTCAAATAGGGTCGGATTCGCCGCCCTGCCGGCGGCGAGTTCCAGCTTTTGGCGCAACGGTGTCGCACAGCACTGCGCCGGATCAGCCGGCGGATGGCTCCGTATGCGCCGACATCTCAGCCGCTTCATCGGCCGCGGCATTGCCATGCACGCTCGCATGCTCCGGCGCGAACATCAACAAAACGTAATACAGCACGCCGCCCATGAGGAGCGCGCTGATCCAACTGAGATCGACGCCACCCGCAATGTTGCTGAGGGGCCCGGTGTAAAAATTGCATTGCAGCGCCAGCGCGCCGAACACCGAGCTGACGACGAACGCGATCAGCGCGCGCAGATTCCAGCCGCCAGTATACCAATACACGCCACCCGCCTCGCCCCGGTTAAACACCTGAAGGTCATGCACATTGTAATAACCGCCGTGCTTGTAATGGCCAACCAACACGATGGCGAGCCAAGACGCCATCACCACGCTATCGACCTGCAGGAAGGCGGTGAGGCTACTTTCGGCCTTCCACACCATGGTGCCGAGATAAACCAGCAACAAAGCGACCATGCTGAGCACCAATGTTGCAACAGGCCGCTTCAATCCCGGAATCAGAGAGGCGAAATCCAACCCGGAACCATACAGGCAGATTGTGCCTTGGCCAAAACTGCCGACGACGCCCATGACAACCAGCGGCACCAGGTACCAGGTGGGTGCCATGGTCACGATCCCGGTAACCCAATCGCCATTGACACTGGCCGTCGCCACCGCTGTGAAGGCGCCGAAAGTCAGCGGAATCGTCATGCCCACGAAAGTACCGATCCAGGTCGCGCCCATGATGGCGGCTGGGCTGTGCTTGGCCGGCGAGATATAGCGTGTCCAATCCGAAATGAACGGCGCATAACCATAAGACGTGATCGCGGTGACGGTCACAGCCAACAGCCAGGTCGGCCAGAACGCGCCGAGCAGCAATTTGCCATTCGGGAAAGAAACCGAGAAATGCGGCATGTAAATGAAAATGCCGACAAACAGTAGCATGCCGGCGATGGGCACCAGCAGGCGCTGGACCGCAACCATGCTCGCATGACCATAGACCGCGACGACGACGCAGACCAGGGCGATCACGGCATAGGCGACGCCCATTGTCAGATCGTTGTTGGGCAGTCCCATCAGCTTCTGCGAACCGGCCACAGCAGCCTCTCCCCCGGTCCAGACGGACAAGGCAAAATAACCGACAGTGCCGGCGATGCCGATAATGGAACCGATTATGCGGCCCGCGACGCCAAAAAAAGCGCCGCTAGCCACTGGACCGTTGGTGCCGGCGCGCGCGCCGATCATTGCAAAGGGCGTCAGTAACGTCGCACCCAGCACATTGCCCGCGATGATGGACGAGAATGTGGCCCACCAGCCAAGACCGAAACTGACCGGCAGCCAACCCAGAACGATAATGCCCAGCGCCAAGCTCCCGCCTGTCAAAATCCAGATGAGAGTCATCGGCGAGGAATGGCGCTCGGCATGCGGAATGAAATCGACTCCGCGGGTTTCGACATGGCCGACAGCGTCATACTGTGTCGGTAGCGTGGAACTGCTCATAACGACCCTCCGGATCAAAAGGCGGGTTAAACAAGCCGCTCCGCAGCTTCATGCGCGCAACGTGTACTTCATGCGCACCGGTGGGGTTTTTCGAAACCTATCCGCGACCGCCCTGGCGCGGCAATGAGGTCAGCAACTCTTGCGGCAAACCCGGAAAACTTTACACACAGGGTCGCTCCGTGACAGGTGGCATGGCGTGAATGATGCGGACGGGCTGCAAGGGATATCTGACCCAATCGATTCGCCAAAGCGCTGGCCGACCACATGCCTTTCCCTTTACAAACCAAACGATTGGTTCTTATGCCTATCGATCGGCTTCGGCTGTGTCAAGGGATTTCCCACCGACTCATCAAACCGATGATCGCAGCCATACAGGCGTAAAGCCAATTCGGCGGCGCCACGTTTTTTCTTTGCTCAAGCAACGTTTCACCGTGATCGGATCGAATTCGCTAAAACGGATAGGCGGGCGCGGTGCCCTGGATGGTGACCCCTTGCCATTGCGAAAATATGTCCCAATTCGCCGGCCCGCCGATGGCGGTACCGTTGCCGGATTTGCCGCGGCCGCCGAAGGGGTTGATGACATCATCCGCCACGGTCTGGTCGTTGATGTGCAGCACCCCGACGTGGAGTTTCTCGCCAAGCGCCATGGCGCGGCCGACCGACCGGGAAATGATACCGGCGGCAAGACCATACTGCGTGTCGTTGGCAAGGCTGACGGCCTCAGCGTCATCGGCGAATTGCGTCAGCACGGCGACCGGGCCAAAAATTTCCTCTTGGAAGGCTGGCATATCCGGCGTTACGCCGGTCAGCACCGTCGGCAGATACACTAGGCCGTTGGTGCCGCCGCCAACCAGCAGTTTTGCACCGGCATCCACCGTGCGTCGCACGATGTCATCCGCATGCGCAAGCTGCCGCTGATCGATCAGCGGGCCGAACGCATACGCGCCCTCCGCCGCGCCAAGCGCGCGGGCCTTGGCCACGAGTTTTTCCGTGAAACGCTCGATCACCGATGCCTGCACAAGGATACGCCCCGCCGTCATGCATATCTGCCCCTGGTGCAAATACGCTCCAAACGCCGCGTTGGAAGTGGCCAGGTCAAGATCGGCGTCATCGAGAACGATCAGCGAATTCTTGCCGCCAAGCTCAAGTGACACTTTCTTGAGGTGTTCGCCGGCGAGCTTGCCGATCAGGCGGCCGGTGGCAGTGGAGCCGGTGAACTGGATCATCGCGATATGCGGGTCGGTGCACATCGCTGCCCCCACATCGCCGTCCCCGGGCAACACGTGAAGGACATCCGGCGGCAAGCCAGCATCGTCGAACAAGGAGGCAATCAGCATGCCGCCGGAAATGGGCGTGCGCGGATCGGGTTTCAGCACCACGCCATTGCCGATGGCCAAGGCTGGTGCCACCGCACGCAGGCTGAGATAAAATGGCGAATTGAACGGCGAGATCACGCCCACCACGCCAAGTGGCTGGCGGCGGCAGAAGGACATGCGGCCGGGGCTGCTGGGCAGCACCATCCCGAGCGACTGGCTGGGCATCGCCGCCGCTTCATACAGCAACCGGATGGAGAGGGTGATAGCGAACATCGCAATGCCGATTCCGGCCCCGCTTTCCTGCATGATGATGCCGGCGTAATCCTGTGTCCGCTCCTCCAGCAAAGCGGCGGCCTTGCGCAGCAACCGGGAACGGTCATCATAACTCACACCGGCCCAGCCGGGCTGCGCGCGCGCGGCCTTCGCGGCGGCCAGACCGACCGTTTCCACCGTGGCGGAGCCGACACGGTCGATCACCTCGCCGGAGCAAGGCGACACGATATCAACCGGGGTGCCGTGTTTGCGCCAGCCCGAGGAATAAATCGAATCACGCCATTTCGGCTCAGGTTCGGCAAATGCTCCGTCCACCTTGTCTCTCCATTCTCTCCGCGGTTCAGGCGCTCAGATAACGACCAGCCGCCCACCATATGCACTTGTGATGAACGACAACGAGAAGAAAAATCCCCTCATTGGTGACCATGCGCGAGGGCACCGGAAACCGTTTCGCTTTCCGCAAGGCCGTAGCGGGAGATCGCGGCAGAACGGCTGACATATCCATCACGTATATCGTCCAGAATGCGCTGCTTCTCGCGGTCCTTCGGATTACCGTAGCCGCCGCCGCCGGCGACTCGAAAGCTGATCACATCACCCTTCCGCACCAACCTGACCTCCTTCGATCCAAGCTCGGTTTCCTCCCCGTCACGGATCAGACTCGTCTGTGCGCAGGCACCGGGTTCGCCACCGAAGATTCCGTATGGCGGGTTCTTGTGCCGATCGCCGAGCAATGACAGCGTGGCATCCTCGCACAGCAACTCGACATCCTTGCGCAGCGCGCAACCGCCGCGATATTCGCCGGCACCGCCGGTATCCCGCAGCAGCTCCAAACGACGTATGCGAATGGGGTTGTTGGTTTCATGCACCTCAACCGGCACGTTCGCGCAGTTCATCACCGGCGCCATGCCCTCAACCCCGTCCTTCCAGGACCGTCCACCGTAGCCACCGAAAATCAGGTCGTACATGATCCAGGGTTTGCCTGTGCCGGACTCAAAGCCGCCAAGATTGGGATTTCCCCAGTGCGAGAATCCACCCATCGCCAGCTTCGGCACGGCCTGCGACAACGCGCCATTGATCGCATCGAATATCCTCACCTGGATGGAGGCGCGGCCACCGCTGGCCGCCGGATATGTCGCGTTGAAAAAACACCCCTCACGGGCCACCGTTTTGATCACGCGTTCAACGCCGACATTGTTCGGTACGTCGATCCGGGCAAAGATCCGCAGCGCGAAGCTCGCATAAGCGCGTGTGTAATTGATGTAGCAGTTCAATCCGGCCGGCACCTGATCGCCGCTTCTGGAGAAATCCACGGTCGCGCCGGCCGCATCGATGGTCACGTCCACGCATACCGGGATCGCCGGCGTGTCCGGGCCATAATCATCCATCCTGTCATCGAAACTGTAGCGGCCTGGAGGGATTTTGCTGATCAGCTCCCGCGCGCGCGCCTCGGAGCGATCCAGGATTTCCTCAATCGCCTGTACCATCATCACGGCACCATTCTGCGCGAATAATCTCCGCAGACGTTCAGCGCCGACATAGTTCGCATTTCGCTGCGCCAAAAAATCCCCCCGCACCTTCTCTGGCAGACGGACGTTTGCCAGAATGGTGCGTAGCAGATCCTCTTCGAACGCGCCGTTCCGTACTAGCTTCACCGGCATCACCCGAATGCCTTCGCTGAAACAATCCGGCGTGCCCTGCACGGATTGTGACCCCGGGGAGCGGCCGCCGACATCAACATGGTGCGCCGTGTTGACCACATAGCCAATCAGTTCGGCGCCCTCATAAACCGGGGCGACGAAGAAAAAGTCCGGAAAATGGCCGCCGCCCAGGAACGAATCATTCGTGACGATCATGTCACCCGGAGCCAGCGAGCCAGGCGGAACGAATGCCAGGACGTTTTTTACAACATACGGCATCGCGCCCAAATGGCCGGGCGTAAAATTGCCCTGAACGATGAGGCGTGCCTGTGCATCGAACAGCCCAGTCGAAAAATCCTGCCCTTCACGCACCGCTTCCGAAAAAGCGGTGCGCCGCAGCGCCCCGCCCATCTCTTCTGCAATCGAAACCAGCGTGTTCCAAATGACCGTCAGGGAAATCGCGTCGAGGCGCCTCGGCGCAGCTGCAACGTTCATGATGCGTGCCCAACCATGATCACGAGATTGCCATTGGCACTGAGCGCCACGGTGTCGCCGGGAAGCACAACTGTCGTCGACTCCCGCTCCTCGACAAGTGCCGGCCCCGCAAAAACATGGCCCACTTGCATCGAATACCGATCGAGAACGGTGGTTAACACCATCCCGCCCGCCTCCGGGAAATAGGCAGATCGGCGCCCCTTGACCGGATCGGACGACCCAATGGCCGCCGGCAACGTCAGCCGATGCGCAACACGCGCCCCGACAATCGTTGCAATCACGTGCCAGTCCGTCACCTCGATGGGTGCGAGCGGATCGTTGTACCCATATTCGCGCTTGTAAGCCTCCAGGAAGGCCGCCCGGGCCTGCTGCTCATACGCAGGCCCGATGGGCGCTAACGGCAGCGGCACACGAATCTCGTAGCCTTGTCCAACATGGTGCATGGACGCGCTCCGTTCCAGCACGATATCGCCATCGCTTTGCATCCGCCGCACCTCCGCCGTCAGCCGGCTTTGCAGATCGCCGAAGATATCATCCATCGTTCGATACGCCGTCCCATCAAGCCGGACAACGCGCGTGAGCCCAAGATCGAGTTTCCGATCCGCGACCAAAAGACCAAGTGCCGAGCCAACGCCGGCGCCACGCGGTACAATCACCTTTGGCACGCTCATCGCGCGGGCGAGCCGACTGGCGTGCAGCGGGCCGGCGCCGCCGAAGGCAACCATGGCATATTGCCGCGGGTCCCGCCCCCGCTCGATCGAAACAATCCGCATGGCCCGTTCCATATTGGCGTTGGCCACCAAATGAATGCCCCAAGCAGCTTGCTGGACAGAAAGCCCGAGCGGTCGGGCAATGTCAGATTCGATTCCAGCGGCTGCGGACTCGGCATCCAATGTCATAGCGCCGCCATTGAAGTAAGACGGGTTGAGATAACCAAGCACCAGGTTGGCATCCGTGATCGTTGGACGTGTCCCACCCTGCCGGTAACACATTGGCCCTGGTTTGGCGCCCGCGCTCTCCGGCCCCACCGAAATCAGCCCCATTTTGGTCTGTGCGATGCTCCCGCCACCGGCGCCAATTTCGAGCAATTCGATCGCCATGATGTTGAGCGGCAAACCGCTGCCTTTGCGGTAGCCGACCGCGTCAACCTCGAAGGTCGGCGTAATCGCGGGCACACCGTCATCGATGGCGCCTAATTTGGCTGTGGTGCCGCCCATGTCGAACGTCATGACATGATTGAAATTTTCCTCCTTGCCGACTTCGGCACACAGCAACACGCCCGCGGCCGGCCCGGATTCAACGATGCGAATGGGATACTTGGCTGCGAATTCGGCGGAAACTAGCCCGCCATTTGATTGCATGATCGAGAGGGGCGAGGTGATGCCGAGTGTTTCCAGCGAGCGTTCCAGGGCGTGAATGTAGCCCTTGACCAGCGGCTCCACATACGCGCTGGCAACGGTCGTACTCGTTCGTTCGTATTCACGAAATTTCGGCGATATCATGGACGACAGCGTGACACCCACTTGGGGTGCGGTTTGCGCGATTAATTCGGCCATCTTCTCTTCATGCGCCGCATTCGCATACGCATGTAGAAAGCAGATCGCCACGGATGTATAGCCTCTGTAACGGATCATCTCGGCAACCGCGAGGGCTTCGCCTTCATCGAGCGCTGCAATCAACGAACCGTCATGGCCAACCCGCTCGCTGACTTCGAGAATATCGGCGCGCGCGACGAGCGGTACGGGTTTGTCGAGATGAAGATTGTTCGTGTCGTAGCGCTTCTGGCGCCCCAGGATGAGAATATCGCGAAAGCCCCTGGTGGTCACGAGCGCCGTGGCACTGCCTTTGCGTTCCAAAATCGCGTTGGTGGCAATAGTCGTCGCATGAAGCGTGGCGGTGATCGAGTGCGCCCGCAGTGCGCCTGAGCTGGCTTGAAGAGCAAGGCTGTCCAGAACCGCCTTTGCCGGCTCCGCCGAGGTCGTCGGCACTTTCCAAACAGTCACCTTGCCGGTGTTCGTTTCACATAAAACGAAGTCGGTGAACGTGCCCCCTATATCAAAAGCCAGCTGATACATCATTGTCCTCAGTGTTTATACCGCACTCATGTCGGTCATCAGGGCTTAGGTCAGCCACCCTTATTCAAGCCTCGCGGCACGATCGACAAATTGGTCTTGAAGTGCGGAAGAACGTGCCGCCCGAGCAGTTCCAGATTGCGCTTCACCTTTTCATGCGACATGCCATCAATTCGCAGGATGATTTCGGTGGCGCCAAGGTCGATGTAGCGCTGTATCTGCCGAATACAGGTATCGGGCGAGCCACAAACCACCGTGCCTGATTCTTCAAAGAGCCAAGTTGGATCGCTGATGTTAGAGGCCATCGTCTCTGCTTGCGCCAAGTACCCGTAAGATGCGCTCATCTGCGATAGCCGTGAGAACGTCATGGCTGCCAGATGCGCGGCATGATAAACCGGCTCGTAACCGTCTCGCCTCGCCTCCTCGTCGGTCTCGGCGCAATAGGTGTAGAGCAGCGGCGTGAAGTGATAGTTGGGCTTGTATTGCGGCGGCTCCTTAAGCGCCGCAATCGTTTCGAAATACACTTTGGAGAGGAGCTCGATCCACTGCCAGCCAAAGAAATACGAGCTGGTCATCACGCCGATTCCTTCACGCGCGGCGGCTTGCATCGATTCCGGGCTGGTCGCGACGACGGAGAGCGGCGGGAAGGGTTTTTGCAGCGGCTTGGGGACAAGATAGCGTTTCGGAATGTCGAAAAACCTGCCCTTATAACTGAACGGTTCCTCGGTGAACGCCAGGCGGATAATGTCCAGCGCTTCCTTCCACTCGTCACGCGTCTGATCAGGATTGACCTCAAAGGCTTTGACGGTGAGGGAGGTGTTGGACCGGCCCGTCCCAAGCTCGATCCTGCCGCCGGAGAGAATGTCTTCGGTCGCGATGCGCTCGGCAACGCGGATCGGATGATTGATACGCTGTGGCAGTAAGCACACGGCGTGCCGGAAACGAATGCGTGCCGTCAGCGGAAGCAGATATGAAAAAAGGCATTCAGGTGCGGATATGGTCGCGCCAAACGTTAGATGCTGTTCGGAGGCCGCAAAGAGATCGAAGCCCATTTCCTCCGCCAGGATAACCTCCTTGATGAGGTCGCGGTACCTGTGGAAGTAGCTCTCGCCTTCAAAGACTTCCGCCTCCGACATGAAACCAAAATTCATGGGGCTTTCCTCTTCGCTTGGCCGGCCAGACGGTTTTTCACGATCAATTCGGAATTTTGGCGGAAGGAAATTGCGGTGCGCGTTTTTCGGCGAAGGCAAGCTGCCCCTCTTTCATGTCCGGGAGCAGCAGGCTCGCCAGTTCGAGCGCGAGCGATTCGTTGAAGATTGAGATATTGTTTTTGAGCCAGCTGTTGAGGGCTTGCTTCGTGCCCTGGATCGCCCATTGCGACCCATTGGCCAGACGGTTGGCGACCTGCCAGGCTGTCTCCATCAATGCCTCCGCCGGCACGGCGCGGCTGACCAGCCCCATCGCCGCCGCGTCTTTGCCCGTCACCTCCTCACACAGCAGGAGATAATATTTCGCGCGCGCCAGGCCACACAGCATCGGCCAGATCAGCGCCGCGTGATCGCCGGCGACGACGCCGAGTTTGGTATGCCCATCAATCAGCCGTGCGTGATCCGCCGCGATCGAGATATCCGCCAGCAGCGCCACGGCCAGCCCCGCACCAACGGCAACGCCGTTGATGGCCGATACGACCGGCTTGCGAATATTGATCATGTTATAGACAAGAGTGCCGGCGTCCCGCCAAACGAGCTTGGCGTTCGCCACCTCGTCTGTGGTTTTCTCCCGCATGTCACCACCGGCGCAAAACGCGCGGCCGGCGCCGGTGATCAACGCGACCTTTGCTTTCGGGTCCTGATCGAAATCAAGCCATATTTGTGCCAGCTCCTGGTGCCCGGCATTGTCACAGGCATTCAGAACTTCCGGCCGGTTCATCGTTATCAGAAGAACACCGGTCGGATGAAGCTCAACTTTCAGGAATTTGTAAGCGCTGTAATCCACGGTGGAAACTCCTTGGGGCGGACGGGGGGATGATTATTGGGAGCCAGAGAGGTTCGCCTCCTCATCCGGGCGGCATGGTGGCGTGTAGCGGGAGCCGTCCAGATTGCGAAAATCCTGAAGCTCAATGACCACACCGTTGAGCGAAGATGGCCGCGTCCAATTGCCGAGGAGCAGCGGTATTGGCTGCCCGACGCTGAAATTATCATGCAATTCGATGGGTTCATCAAGAACGAAGGCGACGCCCGCTTGCCGCCATTGTTGCATAATGGCATGGATATCGTCGACCAACAAGGTGAAGGAGAAGATTCCTTCACCGCGTTTCGTGACAAACTTCCTGATTGGCGAATCCTCGGCCAAGCCTTCCATGATGGAGATGCTGGAATTCCCGATTGGCATGCTTGTCAATTTTGCCTGTACCGGGGGCGTCGGCTCTTCCCAGACCGGCGTGTGACGTAGGCCAAGAGACGTAAACTTGCTGAAGGCGACGTCAAAGTCGCCGACCGCCAGACTGATTTCCCTGAGTTCTAGTATTTTTGCCATTTTGAAGGGCCACCCATGCCAACCTAACCGTTACCAATTGCGTCGGCGCGCGGATGTGCCGTCAGAAGAGGTTGCCGTAATTCGGGCACCTCGCGCGAATCGTGATACTGGATGATTTTCCAGCCGCCCGCCGTCTTGCGGAGCAGAAAGATCTGCCGCACCAGGCCGCTGACGATCTTGTCGCTGCCCAGGATGTCAAATGTGGTCGTGCCGCGGAGATAACACCAAGCGACATCACCGATCACGTCAACCTCGAAATCAATTACGCTCTGGTCGCGAAAGTTTTGCGCAAGCTTTGCGATTTCGCGGTAATAATGTTCGACCTCCGCCCAGCCACGCAGCGGGTCCGGAAATTCTTCCGCCTGATAAAGAATGTTTGGATAGTCGCAGTCCCAGGTCCCAAGCACGGCCTCCACATCCTTGTTGCCAAAGGCCCGCGCCCAGCGCCGAATGACTTTCTTGACGGCGTCCTTTTCTGCCTGAACGTCTATCATATGCGAGACCTACCAAACGTTCGATTTATTTGATCCCGGCATGAAGTCGCTGTCAAGCCCGATTGGCCTGGCGCCCTTCCGCGAAGCGCTCATGGAATGATTTTGTGGGTGAAGCGGCTGCGAGTGGCTTGGATGTGTCAGCGCACGGCGCCGCTTTCGTCAATCCAGCCAATAGCCCCGGCTCAGCTCAGCATTATATCCAGCCCGGCCAGCCAGGCTGGATGATCCGGACGGTCATTGGCTTTCAACCAGGCAATATCCACCCAGGCACGCGCGCCGTCGCGAAGGGCAATTGACGCAAGCGGCGCTGGGCCGATCAAGGGCATGTTTAAGAATATGATCAGGCTGCGCTTTTTTAGGAAAGACGGGCTTGCGTTTCAAACCGTCACGCCATCACCAATACGGCGCGTCCCAGCAATGTTTTGGCTGCCAGCGCCGCCAGCCCGGTCGCGAAATCATCCAGCGGCAGCGCCAAATCTACCACTGCGCGCATTTTACCATCGGCTACCAATGCCACGATATCGTGCAGATCCTGCAGCGTGCACCCTACCGAGCCCATCACCTTGGCCTCGCGAAGTATCAGCTCGAGCGGATGGTTGTTATACGAAGCGGCTTCATAGCCAATCAGCACCAACCGCCCACGCGGGCGTAGCATTTTCGTGGCGTTCTGCATCGTCGCCTCGGCGCCCACCAGCTCGAACACCACATCCGCCCCTCTGCCGGTCATCGCCGTTACCGCGCCCACCACATCCTGTGTCTCGGCGGCGTCGATCACGCCATGCACGCCCAACTCAGTGGCCAGCGCCAGCCTGGCCGCCCCGATCCCCACCCCGATCACTTTCGCGCCCGCCAGCAAGGCATATTGCACCAGCGCGAAACCGACGCCGCCGATGCCATTCACCACCACCCATTCGCCCGGCTGAATGCCGGCCATTTTCCCGGCATGCACCGCCGTGGTCCCCGCGCAGCCCATAGTGGCGATTTCGTGCAGCTTCACATGCGCCGGCACCACCACGCAGTTACGCGCCCGGGTGACGATGTAGTCGGCATAGCCGCCATCGGAGAAGAACCCGGCCTGCCCGATCGGCGCCGTGCAGAGCTGCTCATCCCCGGCGCGGCAATATTGGCATTCCAGGCATCCTTCCATAAAATACACAATTACCCGCTCGCCGATGCGCTCCGCCGGCACGCCATCGCCCACGGCCTCAATCACCCCGGCAATCTCATGCCCCACCGTAAAATCCCGCCGGCCCATGTCGAGCAGCCCATCGAGCAGATGCAGCTCGGTATGGCACATCCCGCACGCCGCGATTTTAACACGCACCGCGCCCGCCCCCGGCTCAGGGATTGCGACGGCCTGCAATTTAAAATCTTGTTTAGGCCCGAGGTACCGCACTGCACGCATGGTTTTCATATGGATCATTCCTGTGTCCGCCTCCGATCGAGCAATCCTCGTGCCAAGAATCAACCAATCGTTTGGATG
>Ga0116226_10003569_pt1 | contig 13721 bp, 15 predicted proteins | sample S1TSphfallax_FD_89692 | JGI IMG/M metagenome (GOLD analysis project Ga0116226, IMG submission 89692) | Host-associated microbial communities from peat moss isolated from Minnesota, USA - S1T2_Fa - Sphagnum fallax MG | ecosystem: Host-associated > Plants > Peat moss > Unclassified | place: USA...
TGGATCATCTACTAGTTTAATTGTTGATTTTTTTATACACCCTAAGGTTGTGGCCTCTTCTCTTCCTATTCCTTGCATTCCTCATTAGATCTTCATGTTGATGTGGAGCCTAATAACACAAAATGAAAACTTGAATTTGGTGGCCAGAAACCTAACCCAAAGATAACAAAGTTTTAATATTTTATGAGGAGCTTAGTTTTGATTTTTGAAACATTCTACTAGTTGAACTTTCATTTTTTTGGAATTTACATAACAAATTTTTGATTTCCCAAAATTAAATTGAGTTTTTTTTCTTTTTAAAACTCCAATTCCTAAGTTTTTTTTTTTATAATTCAAATATCCAATATCTAAGTTTTTTCAATATCTGCAAAATTCCAATATTCACAACATTTCAACATCTACACAATTTATTTTTTAATTAAAAATTACAAAACCTACAAAATCATGATTTCATGTTAGGGTTAGGGTTTTTGCAAGAAGGTCACATGCATTGAAACATCTTTTGTTTATTCATGGTCATCCATCCACCCATTCATCCACCCTTCCAACCTTTGATCCATCCACCCATTCATTTAGGCATATATCCATTGGACCATCCAGCCTTCCATCCACCCATTCATTTAGTCGTCCATTCAAACATCCATATATCCAAATAGCCATCTAACTAATACATACATTCTTCCATCTGTCCATTTTTAGCCTTTTATCCATCCACTCATTCATCTAACCATCTACCATCCATCCATCTAGTCATTCAAACATCCATCCATCAATATTGTTATCCATCCATCCATCTAGGCATCTATCCACCCATCAAAATGTCCAACTTGATAACCATCCATTGATCCATCCATTCACCGTTCCACCCATCCACCCGTTCATCAAGCCATCTAGCAATCCATACATCATTCCATCCATCAATCCATCCATCTAGCCTTCCATACATCCTACCATCCAAGTAGCCATCTATTTTGCTTTACATCCTTCGAACCATCTAACCATCTAGCCATCTAACGAACCTTCCGGTCCATCCATCCATCCATCCATCCATTCATCTTGATATCCCTCCACCCATCCATCCACCCCATTCATTTAGCCATCCAACCACCCACCAAGCTTGCATCTATCTGTCCGTCCATCTACCTATTCACACATGCATCTAGGCATCTACCTATCTATCCATCCAATCAACTAGCTAGCCAACCTACTACCAACCCATACATCTAACCATCCATAATGTAAAAATGGATAATATGCAATATAATACATCTTTGTCAATTGATGATGTTGTATATTCATGTAATCTTCATTAATTTCATCATATCGTTATGATGTTGGTAATTGTCTATTTAATTCCATATCTTACTTATTAAAGTATTCATTAACATCCCTCCAAATAAGACAAAATATTATGCAATATTTTTTTAAATGTTTAGAATCAAATACAAAATTGCACAAGAATGTCATCTTAGAGAGTTGAACGGGCCAATAGTTTTTTCTATGATTTACATGATGGTCAAGTTTCCAATGAACATCAATACATTGAAAAATGTCCCAAAGTGCAACAATAGGTGGTTTATGGGGAGATTTTACATCAATTTTTTGGATAGCTAAATATTTAAAATGACCAATTTATGTTTGGAATAAATATTCAAATAGAATTATGTGTAAGTGTGGATAAAATTACCACATAGACCCTTTACATATTGCTTAGAAAAGCATTTTTTTATGTGAAAGATTGTGTTTTTTGAAACAACTTAAAATTGTTACAAATAAATTAACACATTTTTAGAAATTGAAATCATAAACCATAAAATAATAACATGCATATGTTCAAATTGTTCAAATAACATCAACAAAGGCAAAAGACCCCAATATCAAGTTCCATATAATTATATATCAAGAAATAAAATGATATCGTCGATAACAAAATTAACACATTTAGAAGAACATCTTATTTCTCCACAATTATCTTTTGCTCAAATATATAAACTTCATGGTTATGGTCAATATAAAATGAAAAGTATTGTTATTAATGTCCTAACAAATATTAATCAAACAAAATTAGTGTTACCATGTTTATGTGACGAAGCAACAAATAGGTTTATTTTTAAAGCAATGACTTGAATATAAATCACCTTACATGTTTAGAAATGTGTCATAATTTAATCATGCTGGCACTAAAGGATTTAATTTCAACACCATTATACTCAAATTTAAATGTTACCATACACCATCAATGGAGCAATTTGTTTTCTATGCATACAACCTTATCTAATCAAATAAATGACCAAAATATATCATCATCTAATGATTTTGATTTTGAAAATGAAGACCATGTTACTTGTGCACCAATAGATTCCATGATACATAACTTTTTAGATGCTTCAAAAATTAATGATTATGAAAACATTATATATTATATTGTTCCAAGTTGATATTTTCATCCTTTAGGTTTGTTGAGAGATAATCATTTAGAAGAATTAAATTTTCCAACATTATTTTATGGGCATCCAAGAAGTTTAATTATTTCTAAAAATTTATCATATCAACAAATAGCACAATGGGAATTGCTTCACAAATCCAAAGTTTTTCAACTATTATTTTTAACTTTTTTTTAATGTCATTAAAAATTCTATCCAAATATTTACAGGCTCTAAATGGGTATTTATACATAAAGGAAAACTAAATTGTTGATTAGCGAAGGTTTCTAAGGTACAAGATAAACCAAATTTAAATAAGATTTTCAAATCATACTTAGCATATCATGATTTAGAAATGTTATGTACTTCATTAGAATTTTTTTTAAATCATGAAAAAAAAAATTTGCTATGATAAAACAAATTGGCCCTCCAACATTTTTTGTAACTTTTACATATGTAGAAAGATTGTGGGATCCTTTCACAAAAGCCCTACAAACCTTGCATGTTAAACAACTAAATATCCCCAACAAAATTTAAGACCTTCAATCTATTCATATAAGAAATTGATATGCAATGATCTTATAACATGTGCAAGATATTATGATCATAAAACATCATGTTTTCACACGTTATTCAACAAAGACCCATCTATTTTTGGACAAGTGTGTGATTTGTGTTTTGTCATAGAATTTCAAAATTATGGTAGTGAGCATGACCATGGCCTTTTATGGATTAAATATGCACCAATATATGGAATTATACAAATGAAAAATTTGAAAATTTTGTTGATAAATACATTTCATACGATGTATTGTTATTGCCAATTACATTATAAAATACATGACAACTTCAACACACTCAAACATGTAAGAAAAAAAATCATGTTTTCTATAGATTCCATTATCCCTCACCTCCCATGAGTAAAACAACAATATTAAAACCACTTGAATTTTTAAAAAACTTACCTTTTAACAAAAAATATTTGTAACAATAAGCAATAATGTTTTTTTGAATTTTTAAAAGATTTTAAAATAGATGTTCAAACATTACATTTTCTGAATTTTTAAATATATTACATCTTGATGAACATACATTTTAAGTTGAAGAAACAAATTAATGAAACTGCATATTTTTCTTAAACAAACACCATAAAATATTAAAACCAATGCATTTAACATGCGTGCTGCTCCTTTATGGTTTGCAAATATAAATATTCAATTTATTTTAAATCTATGTGCAATTGCATCATATGTACATCATACATGACTAAACTTGATAAATTTATAACCTTATAATGCATTCAATAATAGAAAAATAAACTTTAAATAAAACTGATGCCAACATTAAAATCCATAAATTAGGTAATGTTTTTTTCAATGCTCAACAAATGTATGCCCAATTAGCTGCTTATTTAGTCCTTTCAATTCCTTTATATCACTCATCATGGACATATAAATTTATCGATACTTCTCCATACTAAAAACGTGTTTTTGTGTTAAAACCATGGTCCCTACTAAATCAATTTAAACCCAATTCTACTAACATATTGTGTGCATCAATTATTGACAAATATTTAAATTGACTGAATATATATGAATGTTTATCATTAGGAGAATTTCTTGCTTATTACAACATGAAAAACAACAAATTATCAAAATGTCACAAACAAAAAATCATTAGATTTGTGAATCATAATAAACATAAAGTTATAAAAAATTGGTCAAGAGAATAACTTCTTTTGTATTCACCATTTAAAATTTATGAAAATTCATTATTAGGGACACATGTTACCTAACATGATGCATATTGTGAATTAAAAGAAAATATATCCATAATTAGAACCAAATTCAATTATAACATGCAATACAAACATACAAATGAAAAATATAATGTTATGAATTTACAATTGAACTCTTCACATATAGAAAACATGTGGAATAATGACATTGATGATGACATTGGTGACACAAGTCCTTTAATCCCCGTCACAAATACATTAAATATTGAAAAGTATGATTTGAAATATGATTTCATCATTTAATCATGTAATACATTATATCATGAAACACAAAATTTTGAAGATGACGGTTTCACAATATCATCAAATTCTATGATAATGGGTGAATCAAAATATCATAATATGTTTAAACAATTAAACAATGAATAAAAATTATTCTTTAATGATATCATGTATAGGAAACAAATGTATCTTAATATTCCAATACATATATTTTTGACAAGAGGTGCTAGAACTAGTAATTTTTTTACTTTAAAACTAATAATTCAAGGCTTATTACACATGTACAATAAAGACCTATCATCAAACTTAATAAAAATTAAAACATTACCTATGGCATCTATAGGTAAAATTACATTCAATATTGATGTTCAAACATGAACATATTTAGTTCATTGAACATACCTATTCAACAAACATTAACAAATTTGTCAATTTTATCATTAGATATAAAAAACAGACTCACATGTCAATATGAACAATTACCACTAACTGTAATAGATGAAATATCTATTGCACCTAGTGTAAGAATGTTTAATGTTATAAACCACCGATTAAGGGCAATAAAACATATTCAAAATGAATTTCTTGATGGTCTAGATGTCATCATGTCAAGTGACTTTTATCAAGCACCTCCTATTAAAGACTATTGGGTTTTTTCTTCCCTTAATGATATTATAAATGCATTAGCACCAAACTTTTGGAAAACAATGTTAAATGTTTTGAATTAATTTTAGTTAAATGTGACAAACTGATACACAATTTATTAAAAAATTAAACAAATTTTGTACTTGCTCACAAACTTTAGAAGATGTTCAATATATCAATTCAAATTGTTGTCAACAAATACCAAACATTTTAATTACACCACATTTATTTTATACAAATATTTTAGTGCGAAAACATAATAAATTTGTGTTTAACAACAAATATGGCCCAAAATTCAATTTTGAGGCTACAAACATTTATCATCATTCATGTCCATCATCATATAAACTTCCAAATGACCCAAGTAAAACTACATGTTTACATATTACAATTTGTATCAAATAAGATATGGTAGTTGAATTGTGTGCGGGAAATTTTGCAACATATGATGGCCTTGTAATGGAGCTAATGGAGTATTCAAAACATCAACATCTTATCATAACAAAACCACAGTTTAGATTTTGTTCCCAAATCAAAAAAATAAAAGTGTTAACTAGAGAAAAATCTACCCACTTTTATATAGATAACATTCAACCAAATTGGACACCAATTGAACCAATTATCAAAGACATAAGAATTAACAAAAATAATATATCATATTATAACAAGAATTCAATTTCCAATTCAATTAGTAGTAGCAAGAACCATTCACCAATCACAAGGATTATCATTAGATGAGTTAGCTTTTGGTCCTACTAATGTAAAAAAACATGGATTATGATATATTGCTCTTTCTCACATTCAAAAAAAAGAACAATTATATTTCTTAACTCCACTCCAACATCAAAACTTTCACATTGATCAACATGTAGTTGAAGAATTGAATAGATTAAAAAATTTTGTAAATTCGATAACTTTTGTTCTTTGATTGAAAGACTTTTATCATTCACATGTTATTATATAAGCCCTCAATACAATTTTTTTACAACATTACCAAGATATAAATCATGACCACAACCTACAAGTATCACATGTTATATGCATTATGGAAACTAGAATACAATCATCAAATGATGTACAAAATTTCATAAATACATCAAAATATTCATACATTTCAATTCACGATGGTCATGGTTTAATAATGATGTAATATGTGTTTATAGAAGTCATTATTCTTTGATTTCCATGTTCCTCAACACATTATAAACATTGATTCAAAAGTCTCCAAATGATTACCCACTCATTGCTTTGGGAGATTTTAATATTGACATTTTAGATGATAGCAATCATGAGAACAATAAACAACAATTAATGGATTTTGTGAATAAATTCGAATTAGAATCCCAATTCAAAAATATCACAACAAAAGCTAGATCACAATTAAACCATATATGGTCAAATGTGCCTAGGGATGAATGCAAATTAGGTGTCTCATAAGCATATTCATTAGATTTTCACAAACCAATCTATATAGCATTCAAATTATCAAACACACTTTCAGGTGTATGCACTCTAAGGTGGCTCATTTTCGACGGATGCTCCACTCCCTAAAAGTCCATATGATAGTGTTAAAATGTCAATTTATTTTGATATCATTAATTTAGTGGAGAATTACATGGTGCTTAATGAGCTAAAAAAATCTACATGAAGAATAGCCATTTTAAACAATTCTTTAATGTACATGTTAAGAAAATAAAAGTAAAAATTTGCCCAAAAATGATTATGATATGGACTTATGAAAATATGGCTCATTTTAAGCCATTCAAATGTTCATAACATTTTTTGGGTTAAATTTTTTTGTAGCAATTGTTTTTCACATATTATTCATAAAATCTATTAATTGTTGTTTATTGATTCATATTCCTACAATTTTATGAATATATTGAGTTCCTGTAATATATCCCAAATAAAATTCATATACAAAAATGCATGTATATAAAGGCACAAATAACAAACTAGTCCATATTTTTCAACTTCAAAAGTCCATTGCTATATATTTGATGGATATATGTTACAATTTTTATTTTTGTAGATGTGTTCTTGTTCAAGTTGACAATGTAGATGTAGGCACAAATTTGAAAATTATTGTTTTTACGCCACGTTAATAACATGTCAATTCATGTCATTCTACAAAAAATTGGATTGTGACACAAAAAATGAGCCACCCTCCCTTGCAACCACCCTTCCAATTTATAATAACAATCCAATATTATCTCCATTTGTTTGATGCATTTTAAATTTTAAATTTTTATAAAATACAAAACATTTCATGGCATAGTCATATGGGAAAGATGGAAAACAATGGCAAATATGGGAAAGATGAAAAGAGATCTCCCAAAATATGCAATTGTAGTAGGCATGTAACAAAATGTGACAATTTTTTTTTTTAAAAGTCCAAAAAGTCCAAGAAAATTTCAATTCGAAGCACTACCACATCATGAGGACAAAAAGGTCCAATGTCTCCATATTTACACAATAGGCTCCAACAAGTTGCCATTTTATAAGGGGAAACCCAAAAAAAATTACTTCCCTCATTCACCTTTTGGCCAAATTTTGCTAAGTCCTATTGTGGGAGATCACCAACCCAACTACTTCGCAAATTTGAAAGAAAAAACTTTGGCTAGAATTTAAAGTTAATAATTGAAATATTATAGTGATCATAAAAACAAATATCATCTTAGACCAATATTATCTCTATTCATCTAATGCCATCTTAATGTGTTTTGATTTTTAATGAAAGACAAAGCCTCTTATGGTAGCTCTACTTGTTTTGTTTTGTAGTTATGAAATCCACTAAACCAGGATGTTTCAGATCATGTTCTTGGTGTCTTTGGAAAGCTCCCAACAAGGAGGGGTGAATGGGTTTGGTTCCACAACATTTGGACTTGCGATGCAAAAGTTTTTGAATATTGGATGATTTTTTCACTGAAAATTAAATTAAATCATAGCTGAAAATTTCGGAAGAATTGGAATGTGCCTTTGATGTTGTTGGAAAGATCTTGATGAGCAAGATTTAATGGAATTTATTTGGTAAGATTTGGATTTGGAATGTGGGAAGAATTGGTTTTGTGAATTTTGTTGTTGAAAATCCAAATAAATTCCAAAAAACCAGGTGTTGGAAGGAAAAATCAGTTGAAGGCAAGTTCACACTTGGGCCAACGCCACTGGCCACACTAGTGGTATTGGAATAATCTAACAATACCATATATGCACTTGACATGTTGTAAAATATCTGTGCATATTGGAGTTCCTTCTCATATTTTTCTTCTTGGTACTAGTTGCATCGAAGCAGTCATCAGTAAGCCTTACAAAGATTCAAAGTACATTCCCTTGGTTAAGTAAAGTTCTGCAGCAGTAAGTGCATGCATTTCTTGTTTGGGCTATAGCCTTTATCCATGTTTGTTTTTGACACAAATGAAAAGAATTCATTCCAAAGAGAGAAAGAAGTACTCAAGCATGCAACAAAACACCTAGGCCCTTCTTTCTCCAAAGTAATTTGTTCAGCAATTGTGAGGTTTGTGTGTGTCACCTCCGTAGAAGGATTGTGCATAATCTCTAATGCAATTTCCTTGCACCCATTATGCAAAATGAAGAGGATGGGTTGATCAACTTTGGTGTTTATGAACAAAGCAACCTAACCAAAGTTTTCTTAACATGGTCCCTATTTGATCCCCAATTTGACTGTAACAAAAAAGAAGAATGTATCTAGGTACTAGAAATACCTCGTGTAAGTTTTGGGAAAATTGGGTTTGGTAGGCCTAGTTTGGGTTAGTAATTTGGTTTACTTTGAAGATCTAAAAAGCTAAAACTATTCCAAATATATGAGACAAAATGCAAGGGAAGGGGAGGGGTTTTGTACTAGAAAATGGGTCCTTTCTATTGATTGATGAACATTTAGTAAGAGAGCTTAAAAGCTTATTCTATAAGATTAAGAAATAAATGAAGAAATCAATTATTCTGATATGGGCTTTATAGTGGTGGTGCATAAACTTGCTTTAGAACTTCCAAGATTGTTAATGATAAGTAAACTAACCTGCAACATAGATATTGGGTTGCTACTAGGTAAGTAGATGCATGTGAATGGTTAGTACATAAACAAAGGTTATTGGGTTGTTGGTAGGTAGATTGCAAATACATAAAACTATTCAGACCTATCCTATAAAATATAGGTCTTTAGGTAGGTAGGTAGAATGAAAATAGGTGGTTACTGGATAAATAGATGCACTAAGCCCCCAAAACATTGTTGTCATAAATACAATATATTTACATTTAGTTTTTTTCGTAACATATGAAGATCACATATTGAATTGTTTTTATTTGTTTTGCATATATTTGATTAGCTTGAAATTTATATTTATCAGTTTTTTAATTTTTTTTTAAACCCTTGAAGAACTTGAACATATGGAATATATATGTTACAAAATAATACATGTCACAAATATGAAAAATTACATATATATTTCAAAATTAGGGTTGTGGGTGGAATTTTTTGTTGAATTTTTTGTGATGAATGACATTGATATACATTAATTAAATATAGGACCATTTATAATTTTAAAGCTTTTAGTTGGAAATCATTCAAAATATGTGTTTTTTCACACTTGTACATAACAATAAATGCATAATAATGCATTATTTTCAAGAAAAAAACAACTACCATATGCAAGAGGAGGAGATTTTATAGGTGGACTTTGCATCATTTTTTTAATCTTCTTTTATTTGGTAATGTTTCATGAATTGCATGGCACAAACATGAAACCTATGGTTATTGAAAAATCATAAGTTATTATGTCCATTGATTTTATCCAACCATTTTCATTTAATCATTTGATCGAGATTAACTTTGACTCAAAATGAACTTTGAGTTCCAAAATTTTGTCATGTAAATTAAATTTTTTTCTATTGTATTTAAGATGACCAAAAGATGTCATCAAAATTTTTGTTTATTGTGTATCATAATACTTGTTATACATCACTTTCTTTGGTGAAAAATTGGGTCATTTTTAGTGTGTTTTCATCCTTTTGGGCAATTGTTTTTCTAAATATTTTTTTTCATGTCATTTTTCTATCCAATTTTATATTTCATCTCTCAATTATAAATCATCCAAGAAAAAACCTTGGTGTGGAATGTGGAACCCTTCTTTCCCAAAGCTAAAAAATGAATGGCAAGTTAATGAACTTTCTCAAAACCCTCTGGATCATGTAGTATTTGTTTGTGAGTAATCACTTAAGTTAATTTTATATGTACAAAAACTTCAAACTTGGAGGTAATCAATCACCCAATTTTCAAGTGTTTGTATTAGTTTTCATCAATCAAGTCAATTTCTTGTGTTATAATTTTCAAATTCGTGAATCATCAATTGTAGCTTTGTTTGTATTTATGACAAATATTATGGTAATTTGACAATACTTTAAGCTTAAGTTTTGGCCATATTTTTTTGAGTTTGTAACAAAGGATATGCAAACTACAATATAAACACATTATAACTAGGAAAAAATAAGTACATGGATTTTACACCCAACTCTAAGTTAATGGATTGTGCTTGGACTTACGGTGATAATATGTATTATGACAATCATCATAATAATGGGCAATACTTGTGATTTTTTATAAAAACAATTCTTGAATGTGTACCAAAGCTAATCAAAAATTATATTGGATAAAATGTAGTTATTCATGAGGTTGGTTAATATGGAGGTGAAAACCCCCAATTTGGCCAAAATAGAACTTAATTAAGATCAATTAGTGGGGCTAAAAGAATACATATGCATTTAATATGGTTGACATTGCCATGGCCACCAAAATTGGTGGTCCCAATAATTTCAGCCCAAGTTTTAGATTTCACTATTCTTAATCAACTATTCATAGAATCTTTCAAATCATGTCCAATTAATACAAAATTTTAATGTTTGAAACCTTGTTTCAGCGGAATTTATTGACTTTGTGGACGGGGGGATTTGGGAGACAATGGTTTTAGGGTGAAAAATGTTTCAAAGTCACGAATATTTTACAAATAACTTTAATATGTGTATATATATATGGATGTGTGAACTTGTTAAGAGGGCAAACCAATCTTTGGGTGGTGCCACCTAAGAATGTCACAATTTCATTTTACTTGACCCGTTGAACTTTTTTTTTAAAAAAAAATTTCAACCAAAAAAAATTGGTCATTTTTTTGAAACTTTAATGATATCAAGATTTTTTTTATTTTGATGTTCTTAATCATTTCATTTAGAAAAAGTTTCACAAATATAACAATGTTTCCTTTCCTTGAGTTTTTTGGTTAAAAAAACACAAATTTGAAAATTCTTTTGAGATTTTTTTTGAAAAATAATTTTTGAAGTTACTTTTGATGGTCTTCTATTTATTTTCTTAATTAGGTAACTAATTAAGTAGGTATAATTTAGTTATGAATTTTCAAATTACAAGTGCATGATTCTCAAAGGGGCTATGATAATTAGAAATAGACATTGTAGCAATTTTCACCTTTTTATTCCAATAAACAATTAAGGCCATATACTTTTGCATGTATTGGATAGAAATATTATATATACATATATATAGTTGTGAAAGAATTTTAAGGAAAAGAGACCAAGATATTATTTGGTCAATTTTATTTCGTTAATCATTCTTTGAAGTGGTTTCTAGTGGTACCACCCAAGGATGGGTTTACCCAATAATCAATACAATTTCTCTTCAAATGTATAATTTATATTTGCAACTTTACTATTGGATATTGGAAGCTTGAATATATTTTTTAAAATGGCCCTAAGACAAGGTTTGACACATGTCTAAATGTCACAATATCTTTTCTTTATTTCAATCAAAATCATGAAAATTGTGTAACATGAATGGGAAATTTGAATTGAAGATTGGTTTTGGTAAAATAAAATAAAAATTGGGCTAAATCTTCAACTATTACTCACATATTGGTTTCAAGTTCAAAGTCGAAAATTCCCCAAAAACGTATAGTGATATGAAGCCCAAAAGGAAGAAATGTGAATAATGGAAAACATGATGTTAGATGCAATGGAAACTTCGAAGGGGAAACATGCATGGACTTATGAAAATATTAATGTTGGGCAAAAATTGTTTGGCAAAACATAAACTTTAATCAAGATTTTATGGTATTGTTTTTAATTTAAATTTGGGGTATAATTGTGGACTAAAACCATCTTTGGTTCAACCTAAATTAGGATATTGCACATGGAGTTTTTTATATTAGAAAGTGCTTAATGCCTTCCTTTTTTTTCTTGTTTTATTTTGAAGTCGGAGGTTTGAAATTGTTTAAAACTCCATATGTGTAACTTTTGGAAACATTCATTAAAAAAACAAGTTGAAATTAGAGATAACAAATTATTATGACATGGTTTTAAATATGAATTTTTTGGTAGTTTCTTCCCTAACAAAACATGTTTTTTCAAATGTGTTATCAATTAATGAATTATTTAGGGGGGGGGATGCACTAATGATGTTACATCAAGGTTTGCAAATTAACTTATTATGACAAGGTTTTGCTGAAAATATGACTAATGCATGCAACTCATTTTGGAGATTCCATGTACTTACTTATTTACCCGCTATTCTCTAAGGAACAATTTTGGTGATCCATTTTTGTGATCCAATTTTTGAAACAAAGATAAAGGGGAAAATGTCACATCATTCTTTTTGGGAAAGTGAAAGAAATAGGAGGGAAAGAAGTCAAGGGTTTGATGACAAGTTATTTTCATTTTGCATTTCGATGTGACAAATAGTTTTAACAAATGCATTTCACATTATGAACTAACAAAATTTTGACCATCCACACAAAAATGTGAATATCAAAGCATATGAAATGAACAAAAAAGAGAAAAGTTTCAATTTTTTATTTTCCATGTGGCATCTCGCTTCAAACATAATGAGAATTGCATCAAAGCGTTTAAAGTTTCCGACATCAATCGAGAACTTGTTTGATAACCAATGAACTTCAAAATCAATATTCAAACCAAACAAGAATTAATTTTGATATATGTAACCTGATTTAAAACTAGTTTCAATATACGATTGTGGTTTTCAATTTTTTTGGAAAATTTCAAAACACTGTATTTATGACCATCAATACTTTATTAGTTTCGAAAACTACTAATTCTTTGATGTTTCTAAAATAACTTAAATATATGGTTCTTTCATTATGAAATAATCAAAATAGGTGGTTTTCCAATCTTGAAGTAATCAAAATCAACAATGCTTTGGTCAAATATTTTATAAAAACATTCAAACCATTGCTTATTAAAAAGTTCAAAAAACCACAGAACATTGGCAAAAACCCAAGAGCATTTGGGTTATTTTAAAATATCCCATCCTTAGACTAAATCATGATTTTTGAGTTCAAATTTACCAAAATTTCTTGAGCTAAATATAAATTCTAAGAGGCCTCCCATACAAAGGTGAAAGTACTAATGTAGTCGATGGTTCATCTTCACTTGTATGTCTTGAAAGCTCTAAAGAACCTAAAAGCTCTAGAAAGTTGTGCAAGAAAAAAAGAGTATTAAAGGTTGAAAAATAAGAAGAATTAAAATTTCTTAAATCACAACTTACTAATAAGCTAGTAAAAACAAAATTTCTTCTTAACCTTATTTAGGCCCAAGGTGAA